>VFQN01000034.1_pt1 | contig 307151 bp, 269 predicted proteins | sample 3512371 | NCBI WGS metagenome assembly VFQN01 (sample SAMN10412370, study PRJNA504923) | tailings metagenome | isolation source: Replicate 2 from Balatoc abandoned mine | place: Philippines: Itogon, Benguet | collected 2017-08-28 | reverse complement strand
AAAATCAAGGCTTCTGCCCGATAAAATTGCCAAAATCTAGTTTAGTCGGTCAGCAGTGTTAGTTTTATTTAATTCCTAACGCGCTCCCGTACCCGAAACCTGACCGCTGCATTTTTTTTGTCTGAAGCTGATAAGCGCACTTCATACTTATCCCGCCCTGAACTTACTGTCATTAACGCCGTATTCGGAGGAATGCTGCCTAAATTATCTGCATACATGATGAGTTCGTACACTTCTCCCGCAACCGCTTTCACGGTTACACTCAGGGCCTGATTGGTGAGTCGCTGCTGATACAGCAACAACCGGTCATTCAGAAAAATCGTTACGGTGTCATTGTCAATTTCAGCATTGTCATAGAGGTCAATTTTAATAGTCGGACTATCCAGCACCAGTGTCTGCACCAATTCCGTTGTACGCTGCTTAACTTTCAGCAGGCTTTGCTGGTTCACGAGTTGGGAAGAATCGGTTAGGGAGGTCGGGAAATCAGGCTGGAACTCTTTGAATAATGTTATTTTTCCAGCCGGACAAGGTCTTTTGCTTTCCGCTTCTACACCGGTCCAGCTTCCTGATAAAGCATCCCTGGTCTGCTCTTTTGTATAGACCAATTCATAGGTCTTTGTGCACACTACACAATCATAGGGTATCTGAACTTCCAGCAGCTGATCTTCTTTAATGATCAGTTTTTTATCGGTTGCATTATAGGTACCTTTAAAATGATGTTTGACAAAACGGGTTTTGTCATAGTAATCAAATGCATATCCCTCAACGTTTGTTCCGCTGCTGATTAACTGGATTTCCAGTTTATAAACAGGAAAACAGCCCCCAGGTTCCTGGGTAAGCGAGCCTCTCCAGATCCCGTTCAGGTCCTGTGCATCTGATACCAGGTACAGCAGCATTCCTGCCATCAAGAACAGAACTCTCATTCGCGCTGGAATTTAAACACGACCATCGCGTTTTTCTGCTCAGTGGACGTGATCCGAACCTCATATTGTTTGCTACCGGCTTTTACTATCATGAGCGAGGTGTTGGGTGGAATCTCACCCAGGTTTTCTGCAACCATTACCAGTTCAACATAGTCGTTCTCCTGCTCCAGGTCTATTTCTACTACAATGGGAGAAAGAGATAACATTTTACGCGATACCACCTGGCGATTATTAAGGTACACAGATACCGTATCTTTATCTATAGTGCCATTGTCGTACAGGCTAATGGAAATTTTCCGGGTATTTACACTAAAGGTTTTCACTATTTCATTTGCCCGTTCCTTAAGCACCGGAGGAACCACCACAGGAGCTACCGGCTTCCTGATTTCTTCCTGCGGTAATGGAGCGGGTAAGGGTTCAGGCGTTTTTTCTCTTTCAACCGGTGTTGTTGGTTTTACCGGTGGCTTTACTGGTTTTACAGGCTGGGTTGGCGGCTTTTGAGCTGGTGGCCTGGATGGTGGCGCTTCATTAACCCGAATATTTTCTTCTCCCTTTGGCTTTTTTTGACGTTCCGCCAGGAAAGGTTCCAGGTAAAAATCGGAAGTGGGCACTTTTCTCAGGAATACCGTGCCTCGCCCGCAATCGGATGAGTCGCGGGTATTCATACTAACATAGGTTCCTTCCAAAAATTCTTCGTTTCCATTTCGGGTGTACTGCAGGAAACAGGTCATTATACAGGCATCATTTCCCTGCCGCATCCGGACATCCACAATCTTCAATTCCTCCAGGTAAACTTTTTTCGTACCGGTATGAATGGAGCCTTTTGCATCGGCCTTTCCATAAAATTCAGTGGTTTTATAGGAATAAGTTACCCCCTTGAAGTTTTTACCCTCCTGGATTAACTGTACTTCAAACCGATACCGGTCTTCCAGGTTGAGCATTTGTAAGGACCGGTTGTTCTGACGGAAATGTCCCCGCCAAACACCGCTGATATCCTGTGTGCTTCCAACCTGAGCCGTTATTATCCAAATAAAGAACGTAAAAATCAATCTCATGAATTCCTGTTAGTCGTTCAATTTAAGAAAAAAGGATACCCAATTATATACCACTCAACCAGTTATTGTGGCAATAGTTCGTTAATTTTGCACTCCTTTCAACTCGTTCGTAGGAGTTGCAAAGTTAAAACACTGTACAACCAATGATCAAAATTCATTTTCCGGATGGAGCCCAGCGCGAATATGCCCCCGGTACTTCTTCTCTTGACATCGCAAAATCCATAAGTGAAGGCTTGGCGCGTAAAATTCTGGCTGCCAGCGTAAACGGACAGGTGTGGGACCTGAATCGCCCGATTTATCAGGATGCCTCTATTAAATTTCTTTCCTGGGAAGAAAAAGATGCTAAAAGCACTTTCTGGCATTCTACTGCTCACCTTATGGCTGAAGCGATTGAAGATCGTTTTCCCGGGGTTAAATTCTGGGTGGGACCTCCCGTAGAGAATGGATTTTACTATGATATTGATTTAGGAGGCAGGCCGCTTCATGAAGAGGATCTGAAGGCGATTGAATCCAAAATGAAAGAGCTGGCCAAACAAAACAATCCATTCCTCCGGAAAGAAATTTCAAAGGCCGATGCGATTGCCTATTTTGAAGAGAAAGGAGACGAATACAAACTTGACCTGCTGCAAAACCTGCAGGATGGTGAGATTACATTTTACACCCAGGGAGCATTTACTGATCTCTGCCGCGGACCCCATATCCCGCATACCGGCTTGATCAAAGCAGTGAAGCTCACCAATATTGCCGGCGCGTACTGGAAAGGAGATGAAAAAAACAAAATGCTTACCCGCGTTTACGGCGTAAGTTTCCCCAGCCAGAAAGAGTTGGATGAATACCTGGCAATGCTGGAAGAAGCTAAAAAACGTGATCACCGCAAACTGGGTAAAGAGCTTGGCATCTACACTATGGACGATGATGTTGGTCAGGGATTGATCATGTGGATGCCCAACGGTACCATCATCATTGAAGAGCTGGAAAAACTGGCCAAAGAAACAGAAGAAGCAGCTGGTTACCATCGGGTAGTTACTCCGCATATCGCTAAAGAAAGCATGTACCTCACCAGTGGTCACCTGCCGTATTATGCCGATAGCATGTATCCGCCAATGGAACTGGAAGGAGAGAAGTATTACCTGCGCGCGATGAACTGTCCGCATCACCACAAAATTTTTGCAGCGGAACCGAAAAGTTATCGCGACTTACCCTACCGTATAGCCGAATATGGAACCGTATATCGGTATGAGCAAAGCGGTGAATTATTTGGACTAATGCGGGTGCGTTGCCTGCATATGAACGATGCACACATCTATTGCACCAAGGAGCAGTTCGAATCGGAATTCCGCGCGGTAAATGAAATGTATCTGAAGTATTTTAAGATTTTCGGAATTGATAAATACATCATGCGACTCAGTTTGCATTCTCCTGAAAAGCTGGGTAAGAAATATGTAAATGAACCGGAACTCTGGAAAGAGACCGAAACAATGGTTCGGCAGGTACTCATTGAATCCGGAATTCCTTTTGTAGAAGTCCAGGATGAAGCGGCTTTTTACGGCCCCAAAATAGATGTTCAGATCTATAGTGTAATTGGTCGTGAGTTTACCCTTGCTACCAACCAGGTTGATTTTTCACAGGGCCGCTCCTTCAAACTGAGCTATACCACAGCTGATAACAATCACGATACGCCGTTGATTATACACCGTGCTCCGCTGGGAACCCATGAGCGGTTTATTGGCTTCCTGCTGGAGCATTATGCAGGTAAACTGCCAGTATGGCTGAGCCCGCAACAGGTAAAAATTCTGCCGATTAGTGATAAGTTCATGGACTTTGCCCAAACAGTTAAAAATCAGTTGAAGGCAGCCGGGGTAAGGGTATCCATCGATGACCGAAATGAAAAAATCGGAAAAAAGATCCGCGACACTGAACTTCAAAGGGTACCTTACATGTTAGTTGTAGGTGAGAAAGAAGTGAGCGAAGGAAAGGTTTCCATTCGCCGACAGGGCAAGGGAGACGCTGGTACGATGAGTATCGAAGAGTTTGTAACCGTTATTACACGGGAAATTAAGGAACGGAGTAGCGGAGATTAAAAAATGATTTAATTTCGGGAAGTAAATTGTTTAACCAAATAAAGTAAATGGCATTTCCACCCAGGCCTCCCAGGGGGGCTTTTAATCCCAGGTTCAAAAAAGAACAGCAGCAGGAACACAGAACCAACCAGATGATTCGTGTACCACAGGTCCGACTGGTTGGGGATAATGTAGAAGTTGGTATTTATTCCATCCAGGAAGCACAGCGAATGGCCCAGGATCAGGGACTTGATCTGGTGGAGATTTCCCCCCAGGCAGATCCTCCGGTTTGTAAGATTATTGACTACAATAAATTCCTTTACGAGAAGAAAAAGAAGGAAAAGGAAATGAAGGCGAAAGCCAAACAGAGTGAAGTGAAGGAGATCCGTTTTACTCCTAATACGGATGACCATGACTTCAATTTCAAGGCTAAACACGCTGAAGAATTCCTCAAAGAAGGGAATAAGGTTAAAGCTTACGTGCAATTCCGGGGAAGAGCGATCCAGTTTAAAGACCGTGGAGAATTATTGCTCCTGAAGTTTGCAGAGCGACTCTCCGAATTCGGTGTACTGGAAGGGATGCCCAAGATGGAAGGAAAGCGGATGCTTGCTATCTGGGCACCAAAAAGTCAGAAAAAGAAAAAAGAAGGCGGCGAATAATTGCCTCAGGATAATATACAACAGCCCGCATTTGCGGGCTGTTGTCGTTAAAATCCTTCCACACACATACGAAAATGTCGAATTAGGGGTTATATTTAAGAAGATATCTTTTATATGCCTAAACCCCTGCTGTTAGTCAGGGTACTGCTTTTACTGCTCTGTTGTCATTTGACAACCTGGGCTCAGCACCCGGCTCCAGGCACCCAAACCGTACTGTTCAAAGATCCGTTGGCCAACCAGTTTTTTGCCTCGGCTCCTCCATCGGCTGCCCTTTGGAAAAATCTTCATGCTAACTCCAGTAAGCAAACCTTTTTTCTCAGATTTCAGGATATACCAACACCGGAAAAGAAAAAACACCTCGCCTCAAAAGGGATCGAATTGCTGGAATATGTACCAGGCAAGACCTACCTGGCCAGACTGAATCAGCCTGTTACAGAATCGGAGCTCAGGGCATTTGGTATAACCGGTCTCTTTATGTTGCCGACCAGCCTGAAACAGGAGTCTGGCTATTCAAAGCAGGCAACGCTTCAAAAAAACCAGTCAAAAACCAATTGGCATATTTGGTTTACCGAAGGAATGGATTCAGCAGCTGCTGTCCGCCAGATCGTATCTCTACTGGGAAAAGACGCGCCCACAACCGGAGAGATCCGACAGCTATACAACCGAATGCTGGAGATGAAATTGAATGGCCCCGCCCTTGAAAAATTAATGGCCGAACCCTTTACCCTGTATGCATTGCCAGCACCAGAACTTTTCGAGCTAAATCTGATTGGTACAGAATCTCATTTCGGGAACCTGCTTCACCTGGGCGCAAATGGTTTGCCCGGATTAACAGGAAAAGGTGTAACCATGGGAATTGGCGATGGGGGCCGAATCTACCATATCGATCATAATTTTTATGAGGAAGGGCAGCTGTATAACGGTAATACCCATGCGACGCATGTGGCCGGAACCATGGCCGGAAAGGGACATATTAATCCGGTTATGCGCGGTTATGCTTTTGATGCTGAGCTCGAGGTTGATTATTTCAATACAATTATTTTTCAAACACCCCGGCTCTACCATGAGAAACGGATGGTCATTACGAATAATTCCTATGGTGCAGGAAGTTCCTGTTTGCCTTATTCAGGGCAATACTCGGGTTACTGCGGGCAGGCAGATCAGCAACTGCTCGATATGCCAAACCTGATGCATGTGTTCGCGGCAGGAAATGCAGGAACGCTTCAGTGTGGGAATTTTCCCGTTAGTTACCGCACGATAGACAATGCATTTCAGGCTGCCAAAAATGTACTGACTGTAGGTGGTACCAACGACAATGGTTCAGTAAATGTATATTCCAAAGGGCCTACTCTAGATGGCAGGGTCAAGCCCGAAATCGTGGCTGTTAGTACCAGTGTCTTATCTACCACCACCAACAATAATTACGGTCGGCTGGATGGAACCAGCATGGCTTGTCCCCAGGTTTCGGGCGGACTAGCATTGCTCTATGAACGTTATCGCCAACTCTTTAATGGAGCAGATCCGGAGGGTGCGCTAATGAAGGCCCTGATTTGCAATACCGCCACAGATCTTGGAACACCTTATGTTGATTTTGCCAATGGCTTTGGCTGGCTGAATACCCACAAAGCGTTGGAGACGATGAATAAAAAGCAGTGGTTTTCCGGAGCAGTTAATCACCAGCAGGAGCAGGTAATGGAAATTCAGCTGGACCAGGAAGTCACTGATTTTCGAATCATGTTATACTGGCATGATCGCCCCGCATCTTTTTATGCTGCCAAAGCGCTGGTGAACGACCTTGATATTACTGTTGAATTACCAGACGGATCCATATATGATCCATTTATCCTGGATACCAGCGCTGCAGGAGTCCTGGCACAGGCAACAAGGGGAAAAGATCGGTTGAATAACATTGAGCAGGTAGTAATTGATCGTGCGCTTCCCGGCAGATACAGGGTGAGAATAAAAGGCTTTGAAGTTCCTTTTGGTCCTCAGCCATATAAAATCGTATACAATTGGGAAGAACCAGGTTTCGAACTCTTACAGCCGGCCGGAGGAGAGTTGTTTAAACATGCAGAGCGCCGCGTAATACAATGGCGGTTTCCGGGTCATGAGAACGACGAATACAGTTTTTCCTTTTCGCTGAATGATGGTATTAGCTGGACGCCCATAACCAGCGGCGTATCTCAACCAGGCTGGAGGTCCTGGACCATTCCTTCCAGTACCAACACTTCGGTATTGGTAAAACTAACCCATGTTGCCACCGGACTGGAACGTATTTCGGCTCCTTTCCGCATCTTGCCAGAAATCAATTTTACAGTTTCGAGTATTTGTGAATCCAGGGGCCAGTTGCGGTGGACCAAACCCGCTGGAATCGATTCCTTCGCGGTTCTTATGTATAATGGAGAAGAAATGGAAAGGATCGGGATTACTTCGGATACCAGTTACCAGGTGGATGGATTAAGAAATGGAAAACCCTATTGGTTCACGGTTCAACCGATTTTGAACGGACTTTTTGGTGAGCGCGCCATCGCGAAAAGACTGCTGACTGGTGCTGGGATTTGTTCAGGTACAGGAACCAATGGTGACCTGTCTGTAACTGTGCAACAAGCCTTCCTGGTAAGCAGGGCTCCATCGGTTAAAGATTCATTGGATCCTCTTACAGTAGTGGTTCGTAATGAAGGTAGCCTGGTTATCAGCGATACTGTCTTCCTGCTCCTCTATAAAAACGAGAATCTCCTGGAAACGGATACCATCGTAAGGAAATGGAATCCGGCACAGCCTTTTACCTGGACTTCCCGCTTAAGACCTATTGGAGTTCCGGGAGAATCGGCCAATCTAAAGTTAATCTTAAAGGCTGCAGGCGATATTAATCCGACAAATGATACTGCCGCCATAAATTGGCGGTACCTTACTACTGAACCTTTAACACTCCCTTTTGAAGAAAATCTGGAGAATATTTCAGATACCAGCATTTATTCTCCCGGATACCCTGGCCTTACTGGTTTGACAGCTTGGGATGCAGGAATTACGGCAGCTTCTTTGAAATTAGATACCCGCCGAAATCAGGGGTTATTTATTAGTAGTAAAATTGAAGGTCAAATACTGCAACTAATTGGTAATTATAACTTTGAAAATTATTCGGTTACAGATGATATTCGAATGTTTCTGGATATTCCTGATTTTGGCCAGCTAAAAATGGATTGTTTTATAAGGGGAAATGATACTTCCTCCTGGCTGGGCGTTGCACTGCTGGATCCGATGACCCAGCAACCGGTAATTGACTATCTGAATATTAGTGAAGTTTTGGCCAGACACGGTCAGGAATTCAGTTCCAGTTTTCAAATACGTTTCAGGTTTATACATTCCAGTTACCAGCAACAATTGCAGGTGCTTAAGAAGCTTCGCTTCTTTAAAGTTTCAGAAGACATCAAGTTGGTTTATTTTGCTTATCAAAAGCAAAATGTTACCGATGGCGATTCTGTACTCAGTTATCTCTGGGCAAGGAACAACAGGCAATCTCCCAGTGCATCGGTATCATTCGGAATTGAAACTCCCGATGGTAAACGTCAATTGCTGAAGGTGCCATCCATTCCAGCAGGTGACACTGTTATTGTAAGTTTCCGGATCCCTGTATTGAACTGGCCTGATGCGGTAGCGCCTGTTAAAGCCTGGATAAATGCAGAAGGAGATGACTATTCCGCCGATGACAGCATACGTGCTATCTGGGCTTATGCCCGAAAGGTTGACCAATTTCCCTATCTCGAGGGCTTTGAGCAGGGAAAATCGGGCTGGGGATCAACTTTCCTGTATGAACATTCTTCCCGATTAACGGAATCCATCGCTCCTTATAAGGCGGCGAATGGAAAAGCTTTCTGGGGTACCCAATGGATTGCTTCTATTCAGGGTATCGGTTTTATTGTTCCATCAGGATACCTGGTGAGCCCGGTTTTTGACCTGAGTGGCCTGCAACAACCCTATTTATCTGCATCCGTTAATAAGCAATTATGTGAAGGCAGAGATTCAGTTTTCCTTGAATATTCTATTGATACCGGTCGCACCTGGATTCGATTGCTGGAACAGCCCGACCAATTACACTGGTATAATAACACTGCAAAATCAGCCTGGACAGATTGTGATCCGGTTGGTAGCAATCAATGGAGATTGATTACTACCTCCTTGCCAAACAACCTGGGCAGGGTCCAATTCCGATTGCTATCACTGGCCAGAAATGGATTTTCAAACGTAATGCCCAGAACGCCTGGTGGTTTCTTACTAGATGATTTTCATATCTATAATAGGAATTATCCTTCTTTTATAGGTAGTTCCAGTGGACTGTTGAATCTATCGGTAAGGGATTCCGGTTTTACTCCTGCGCTTAGTTCCAATCAATTGTTGGCGGAGCTGAAGCCAGAGCAGGGGGCAGCCGGGAATGTACAAATTCGCTTTGCCCAGTTGGAAGGATCGTCCGGGCTATCCGGCAATCCGGTTATTCCATATAACTGGTCTCTTCAAACAGGAATCAGTTCTCTTGCTCAAAATGGCAGGGTGCGCCTGTATATTTCGGATGATAAGATCCAGTCCTGGTTAAATACCAATCCCTGTGATACCTGTTCAAAAAGCTTAAGTGCGTATGACCTTTCTGTTTTCCGCTACGCGGGACCTGTATCAACTGTTAATCAGCGCTTGTCTGATAATGCAGAAGGGTATGAAACGGTATGGGATCCAGAAGGTTTTGATCTTGTGCCGTATGACAAAGGTTATTACATAGAGCTTCCTGCCGGATTATACGGAGAGTTTTATATGGGCCTTAATACCCGGATGGCGGTGCTGGATTTTATGGCAGTTCGTTCCGGTAAAGAGCGGGAGGCGCGGCTGGACTGGTCAATAGCAAACTGGAACGGGGTAAGTCGTTTGGAATTGGAACGCTCCACCAGTTCCGACAGGGGATTTGAAACTCTATACACCAGGGATATCAATGCTGGCAGTCCACTTACCGGTACCTACACAGACCCAGAACTTTTGGTACCTGAAACTTATTATTACCGTTTGAAACTTACTTATGCAAACGGAACCGTGCGTTATTCCGCAATTCGGATCGTTCAGTTTGAGTCGGACTTGAATGTTCAGGTATATCCGAATCCCGGTCCGGGTGATCAAATGAAATTGAAACTGGACCGGTTGGATGGTGCTCAGCTCCAGCTTGAATTAACCGATATCGCGGGAAAACGCCTGGCTGTTAGGCAAAACAGTATAGTCGCAGGATCGAATTGGATTAGCCTGGCACCCCTAACCAGGGGGCTTCCAGCCGGAGTTTATGTGTTGAGGGTAAGTGCCGGACAACAAAAAAAGACATTGCGGTTGGTTATTTCGGCAAACTGATATACCTTTGCGCTCCCTTACGGGGCATCATGGCAACATGGTGGTATTGCCCAAATGGCTCACAAAGTTCCCACCGGTGTGGGGCGCCAGCAGGGCGTAACTTTTTTAGTTATCAAAATGCCAAAGGTAAAAACCAATTCAAGCGCAAAGAAGCGCTTCAAGGTGACAGCTTCCGGACAGATCACACACCAGAAATCTCACAAGCGTCACATCCTCACCAAGAAATCCAAAAAACGGAAAAGAGCTATGCGCAAGGACGGCGTTGTTGCAGCACCCAATTTATTCTTTGTTCAACGCCTGTTGGGTCTTAAATAATTTTATTTAACCACCAAATTTAAACTCATTAGCATATGCCTCGTTCAGTAAACGCAGTAGCTTCAAGAGCACGCAGAAAAAGGATTCTTGACCAAGCCAAAGGATACTATGGTAAACGTAAGAATGTATATACAGTAGCCAAAAACCTGGTTGAAAAAGGGATGACCTACAGTTATGTAGGCCGTAAATTGAAGAAGCGTGAATACCGCGCTCTTTGGATTGCCCGTATCAACGCAGCAGTACGTGAAGAAGGTCTGACTTATTCCGTATTCATTCACAAACTGAATGAAAAAGGAATTACTCTGGATCGTAAAGTACTGGCCGACCTGGCAATGAACAATCCCGAGTCGTTCAAGGCCCTGGTTGCTTCTGTAAAATAAGCTATCAGGATATACTCCATAAGAATTAGCCGGTTCCTTTTGGAGCCGGTTTTTTTATTTCCCCATTATTCATGATTTTCTTATAGGTTTGTGCCTTATATGTATCACCCAATTAATCACGTTTTCCGCTAGATGAACAATACCTACTTCGACCTGGTAGATCAAACCTTCAATTTCCCCCAGGAAGGTTTCGAGGTAAAAGACGGTTACCTCCAATTCAATGGCCTTAATGTGAAAGCACTGATCGATAAGTATGGAACACCCCTGAAGTTGTCCTACTTACCGAAAATTGGCATGCAGATCAACAAAGCCAAGCAGATGTTCGCTAATGCTTTCAAAAAGCATAAGTATGAAGGGGAATATTTTTATTGTTATTGTACCAAGAGTTCCCACTTTTCCTTTGTGGTGGAAGAAGCACTCAAGCATAATATCCACCTGGAAACATCTTATGCGTATGATATCGAGATCATTAAAAAACTGTACGCCAGAAAGAAAATCAATAAGGAAACCTATATCATCTGTAATGGGTTCAAACAGAAGACGTATACCAAACGGATTGCCGGTTTGATCAACAGCGGATTTAAAAATGTAATTCCTGTACTGGATAACGTAAACGAACTGGAAGACTACCGTAAATCGGTTCGTGCACCATTTAAACTTGGGATCCGGGTAGCTGCTGAAGAAGAACCCAATTTCCCCTTTTATACATCCCGGTTAGGTATCAGGGCAAAAGATATCCTGGAATTTTATGTCGACCAGATCGAAGGCTACGAAAATAAATTCCAGCTAAAGATGTTGCATATCTTCCTCAACAAGGGTATTAAAGACGATATCTATTACTGGTCAGAATTGAATAAGGTAATCAACCTCTATTGCCAGCTGAAAAAAATCTGCCCTGAACTGGACAGCATCAATATCGGTGGCGGCTTCCCAATCAAACATTCGTTGGGGTTTGATTACGATTACCAGTTCATGATTAATGAAATTGTAAGTAATATCAAGGCTGCCTGTAAAAAGGCGAAAGTGCCCATGCCGAATATTTACACCGAATTTGGAAGTTATACGGTAGGGGAGAGCATGGCACATATCTATTCGGTTATAGCACAGAAAACCCAGAACGATCGGGAGATCTGGTACATGATTGATTCTTCTTTCATAACTACACTACCCGATACCTGGGGGATTGGTGAACGATTCCTGCTGCTGCCCATCAATAAATGGGATGAGGAATACCAGCGAGTCGTACTGGGAGGTATTACCTGCGATTCGCATGATTATTACGATTCAGAAGAACACATCAACGAAGTATTTCTTCCCAAGGTAGGAACAGGTGAACCGCTTTATCTCGGCTTCTTCCATACAGGTGCCTACCAGGACCAGATCAGTGGTTATGGCGGTATCAAACATTGCATGATTCCATCGCCCAAACATATCATTGTTGGCCACGATAAAAACGGAAAACTGGTGGATTGGGTGTATGCCAAAGAACAGTCTGCTCAGAGCATGCTGAAAATACTTGGGTATTGATTATCCGTTGCGAAATAGTTAAAGGACCTTTTCAAAAGGTCCTTTTTTTATAACCGGTAAGTATATACGATTAGTTAAGCTGAATAAAAATTACTGAATTCTAGCCAACGGTAAGCAGGGAGAGTCCCAGTATACTAAAGTCCCGTGTTTTAACGCTTAGAGCTTGGCTCAAAACTTGCTAATTTTAGTTTATAACCGACTTTATGCGAAATTTCCTGATGGCCTTTCTGGCTTTTCTACCTGTAACGCTGATGGCGCAAGGCTGGCAACTGGTAGGTTTTGGTGGAGTAGCTAATTACCAGGGTGATCTGCAGGACCGGCGATTTACCACCCAACAGGCCCAGATTGCACTCGGATTGGGCATACAATACGATATTAACAAATATTTTTCGGTTCGGGGGATGGCCAATTATGGCCGAATAAGTGCCGATGACCGATTCAATAAAGATGCCGGCTTGCGAAACCGGAACCTGAACTTTAAAAGCCAGATCCTGGAGGGAAGTATTCAGGCTGTATTTCGGTTTATGGACCTGGAAACAAAAAAATGGTCGCCCTACCTGGTTGCCGGTGTGGGTGTATTTGGATTTGATCCTTATACATATGATACACTCGGAAACAAATTTTACCTCCAGCCATTGGGTACGGAAGGGCAAGGGCTGGCTGCTTACCCTGATAGAGAATTTTATAAACGGGTACAACTGGTAATTCCATTCGGAGGAGGTGTGATGTTAAGAGTAAACGAGCGGATCACACTGGGTTACGAAGTTGGTCTGCGTAAAACGTTTACAGATTATCTGGATGATGTAAGTACTACTTATGCTGATCCGGATCAATTGCTGGCAGCCCGGGGAGCGCTTGCCCTTGAGCTAGCCTATCGTGGTGATGAACTAAAAAATGGAAGTGCCAATCCAAACTATCCAACTGGCTCCGTTCGTGGCGGACCTGAATTTAAAGACTGGTATTATTTCCAGGGAATCACTGTAAATTTCAGGTTGGGAAGTGGAGGCCACTCCGGATATAATGGAAAACCCATGGGACGGCAACTCGATTGTCCGCGTAATATTTACTAAATATGAAGCTTCGTTTGTTCTTTAGCGTAATCTCAGCGTTGATCCTGAACCTGTCCGTATCTGCCCAACAACCCAAAACCTTATTATGGCAGGTCAGTGGAAACGGCTTAAGCAAGCCGTCTTTTGTATTTGGTACCATGCACTTACTTTGTTCGGCGGAAGAGATGATGAGTGATAGCCTGCTGTCGGCACTGTCCAAATCGGAGCAGGTGTTTTTCGAAATTGATATGGATAACCCTGGCGAAATGCTGGGTGTTTTCAAGTTCATCCGGATGAAGGATAACAAAAAGATCAGCGACCTGCTTAGTCCGGATGAATACCAGCGGGTTAAAAACTATTTCTCCAATAAAAAAACAGTGTTGCCACTTAGCATGATGGAGCGCTTCAAGCCTTATTTTGTGGCTGCCATGCTAAGTGAAGCCAAAATGCCCTGTGGTACCAAAACAGGTATGGAGGAACTTATCCTTAAGCAGGCAAAGAAAGAAGGAAAACCAATCAGCGGGTTGGAAACAATTGAATTTCAGGCCAGCGTTTTTGATAGTATTCCATATGACGAACAAGCAAAAGAACTACTGAAAGCGATTGATGAAGAAGCTAAACAGGACAGTTTTACCAACAGGATGGCAGCTATCTATTTAGCTCAGGACCTCGACCAGATTGAACAGTTAACCCTGGATGAGGAGGGAGGAGTAAGTTCCTATCTCGAACTCTTTTTATATGGTAGAAACGCTAATTGGATCCCGGCAATGGAGGCAGCCATGAAAAAGCAACCGGCTTTGTTTGCCGTAGGCGCAGCACACCTGCCGGGAGATAAAGGAGTACTGAGCCTATTGAAAAAAGCCGGTTATACAGTTGTGCCGGTGCCGAATCCGGTCCGGAAGTAACTATTTGCCTACAAAAAAGCCTCCCAAAGGGAGGCCCGTATTTTTTCACTTTTCACGTCTCACTTTTCACGTCTCACTTCACTTCTTCCAGCCCACTAAAGAAAAATGCACCTTCAATTGCTGCATTTTCATCGCTGTCACTGCCATGAATGGCATTCTCGCCAAGGGAAGTGGCGAACAATTTACGGATGGTACCTTCATCTGCCTTCGCAGGATCGGTTGCTCCGATAAGGGTGCGGAACGCCGAAACAGCATTTTCTTTCTCAAGAATGGCGGCAATGATCGGGCCACTACTCATGAACTCAACCAGTTCGCCGTAGAAAGGACGTGCTTTGTGAACAGCATAAAATTCACCTGCTTTTTCAGCACTCAGCTTAGTCATTTTCAGGGCCACTACACGGTATCCTTCCTTGATGATACGGTCCAGGATAGCACCGGCATGACCATTTTTCATAGCATCCGGCTTGATCATCGTAAATGTTCTGTTACTCATATATACTTGCTCTTTGGGGCGCAAAGGTAGCTAATTTTACCTACATTTGCCCGGCTTTATGCTACCAATACATCATATTTATCCGAAACTGGCAACACCAGCCAGGGTTGTTATCACCACGCATCAGAAACCGGACCCCGACGCAATGGGCTCTTCTCTTGCCTTGTCGCAGGTTCTAAAAGCATTGGGGCACCAGGTTACCGTTATTTCCCCTACTAATTGGGCTGCTTTTCTGGATTGGATGCCTGGTACGGAAGAAGTGCTTAACTACGAAATCACCCGCGAAAAATCGGCCCGCATAATTGCCGAGGCAAACTGGATCTTTTGCCTGGATTTTAATACGCTGATCCGTACTAAACACCTTGCACCGGTAGTGGAAGCCGCAACGGCTACCAAGGTGTTGATCGATCATCACCAGCAACCTGCGGTGGAAAGTTTTGATTTTGGCATCAGCGATATTTCAAAAAGCAGCACCTGTGAAATGATTTATGATTTCATTCTGGAGGCACAACTGGAAACATATCTAAATGTTGATGTGGCTGCCTGCCTGTATGCCGGCTTGATTGGTGACACCGGCTCCTTCCGTTTTCCTGCTGCCTCCGTGAGTGTACATAAAATGGCTGCCAGATTGAAGGAAACCGGGCTTAATCATACGGTTATACACGAAAACCTGTATGATAATTTCATGGAAAACCGCCTTCGGTTTATTGGTCATGTACTGACCAATCGAATGGAAGTTTTTTATGAGTACAATACCGCATTGATATATGTTCCGAAAAACGACCTGTTGCGCTATGACATTAAAACAGGAGATACGGAAGGATTGGTTAACTATCCGCTCTCCATTGGCGGAATCAAAATGGCGGCTATCTGTATTGATCGGGATGAAGAAAGAAAATGGAGCTTCAGAAGCAAGGGTAATGTAGATGTCAATACCTTTGCCCGTCGCTTTTTTGAAGGGGGAGGTCATTTTAATGCCGCCGGCGGTAGAAGCAGCGCAACGCTGGAAGAAACCGTAAAGACCTTCAGACAGGTGGTTAAAGAAAACGCATCAGAATTTCAACTGATATAAAAAATGACAAAAACGCTTCTATTCTCAACAGCAATTGCTGCCTCCTTATTTGCAGCCTGTGGTAGTACCGACTACAGCAAAACTCCCAGCGGTATAACGTATAAGATTGTGGAAAAAGGCAGCGGTCCGCAGGTAAAAATCGGCCAGTTCCTCCAGGTTCATTACACGCAAAAAATCAATGACTCAACCCTTATGACTTCTGAAGGCGGAATGCCCGTTTTCACCCGGGTAGATAGTGTAGGCCCTGTTTATAATGCGGCAGAAGTATTTCGTTTCCTTCACAAAGGAGACAGCGTTGTGGTAGTTCAGGAAGTTGACAGCCTCATGAAACAAAACCCCATGTTGCCTCCCTTTATGAAAAAGGGTGATAAGCTCTACCTGCATTTGCGTGTAGCAGATGTACTGGACAATGAACAGCAGGTGCAGGCTATCCAGGACAAAGAAATGGCCGGACAGAAAGACCGCGATCAGGCAATCGTTGATGAGTACATCAAGAAGAATAACATTTCTGCCAATAAAATTGGAAAAGGTACCTACGTAAAAATTGATGAGGCAGGTACTGGTGCAAAAGCGGATTCCGGAAAATATGTATCTGTTAAATACCGCGGAAAATTGTTGCTGACCGGTAAGGAATTCGAATCCACTATGGAACCTGGGAAGGATCCAATTACGTTCCCATTGGGAGTAGGCCAGGTGATTCCAGGCTGGGATGAAGGTATCCGCCAGTTTTCAAAAGGAGGAAAAGGAACCCTTTACATACCAGGATTTCTTTCCTATGGTTCTCGTCCGGGTCCTGGTGGACAACCCAATGAAGCACTGATGTTTGATATTGAAGTGGTAGATGTACATGATACCATGCCTCAGCCAAAGCAAAATCCAATGATGCCGCCTGTTGATGGTAAACAATAGTAAGATTTGGTTGTTATATAAGTTACACACATGAGAAAAGCCTCCGGTTAATACGGGGGCTTTTTACGTGAAACGTGAGATGTGAGACGTGAAAAGGTGAAAAGTGAAAGGTGAAAAGTGAAAAATTGAGCTTTTTAGACTAAGAGGATTTAAGTTTTGCAAGAAGCTGGATAGCTTCAACGGCGGGTTTGGGATCGTGGACGCGAAGAATGCTAGCGCCTTTTTGCAGTGCAAGCGTATTGAGCACAGTGGTCCCATTCAGGGCTTCGTCGGCAGTTATGCCAAGGGTTTTAGTGATCATTGATTTACGGGAAAGACCTGCCAGCAATGGAAGTTCAAATACCTGCAATTCCTGCATTCTGTTCAATAATTGAAAATTGTGTTCACGTGTTTTAGCGAAACCAAAACCAGGGTCCAGGATCAGATCTTTAATTCCTGCTGCTCTGCAGGCTGCGATGCGCTGACTAAAAAAATCAGTTATTTCCAGCAGTAGATCATTATAATTAGCCTGCGATTGCATGGTTTGAGGACTTCCCTTCATGTGCATTCCGATATAAGGAAGCCCGCTTTTAGCCACTACCGATATCATTTCAGCGTCCAGCATGCCAAAACTGATATCATTGATCAGGTGTACACCTGCTTCATAAGCCTGTTGTGCAACGGAAGCGTGAAAGGTATCTACTGAAAAATAGGCCTGGGGAAAATGTTCTGTGAGGGTAGGTAAAACTGGAGCCAGTCTTGTCCATTCTTCATCGGCCGTTAAATAGTTACTACCTGGTCGAGTACTCTGTGCCCCAATATCCAATATAACTGCACCTCCTGTCAATAATTGTTCTGCTTTAAACAATACAGCATCCAGCTGAGCGGATCGGCTGCCGGCATAGAAGGAATCCGGAGTAAGATTAATGATGCCCATTACAACAGGCTGATCCAATACCAGTAAACGTCCTCGGCAATTCAGGGAATACATGCTCGTGAATCCTTATTTTTGAACGATAAAGATGAACATTTTATTCGAACCCATGTCCAATACAACAGCACAGTACAACGAAGTGATCGGGGAATGCAAGGAGATATTTATTCATAAAACCCGCGACTACGGTACTTCCTGGCGTGTTTACCGTCCGATTTCAGTTGTTGACCAGATCTTCATAAAGGCCAAACGGATTCGCACCATCCAGGAAAATAAAAAACAACTGGTAGGCGATAGCATCCAGTCGGAATTTATGGGGATACTGAACTATGCTGTAATCGGACTTATGCAATTGCAACTGGCCGGAGATCCGGAAGAAAATCTGGCTGCTGAAAGAGTAACTGAACTTTACGATGACCAGGTGAACCGGGCGCGTTCCCTTATGGCACAGAAGAATCACGATTATGGAGAAGCATGGAGAGATATGAGTCAGGAAAGTTTTACAGATCTTATCCTGGCCAAATTGTTGCGGATCCGGCAGATTCTGGCAAACGACGGACAAACCATTATCAGCGAAGGCATTGATGCCAATTATCTCGATATCTTCAATTATGCAGCATTTGCACTTATCCTTTTAAAGGAAGGAAAACACTAAGAAATTATGAAACTCATCTTAACGATTACCCGATATATTGTCGGACTCCTGTTTATATTTTCCGGACTCGTAAAAGCGAATGATCCACTCGGTCTAAGTTATAAAATGCAGGAGTTTTTTGAAGTATGGGGGCTGCATCAGTTGAATGATTTTACGCTGGCTTTTTCCGTATTAATGATCGCTTTTGAGATCATTGCCGGGGTAGCGGTCATCATAGGTTGGCAGATGCGGTTATTCAGCTGGCTACTTTTATTAATGATCATTTTCTTTACCTTCTTAACCGGATACGCCCTCTTCTCCGGAAAGATCAAAACCTGTGGCTGTTTTGGCGATTGCATCCCGCTGACTGCAGATCAGTCCTTTATTAAAGACCTGCTGCTGCTAGGGCTTATTTTATTGCTTTTTGTAAACAGGAACCGGATTGTCACGGCGATGAGTACCCGAAATTCAATTATCGCTTTAGCCATCACCACTATTTTTAGTTTTGGCCTGCAGTGGTATGTCTTGAATTATCTTCCGATTGTGGATTGCCTGCCCTATAAAAAAGGTGTCCGGATTGAAGAACAGATGAAAATACCGGCAGGTGCCATTCCAGATAGTACGGTCATAACGTTTGTATACAATAAAGGAGGAAAAGAAGTCGAATTTACAGCAGACCAGTTTCCGGATGATTTTGATGAGTCCGTTTATAGTTTTGTGCGCAGATATGATAAACTGGTTCGTAAAGGTAATGCAGAACCAAAAATTAAGGACTTTGTACTGCTTGCGCCCAGCGGGGCTGATACCACCAGCGCCATTATCAATCAACCGGGTGAAATGTACTGGCTGTTTATTCAGGCATTGAATGAAACCGATAAACCCGCTATCCTGGAACAATTGATTAAGTTGAAAAAGGATACGGAAAAGACGGGGAAACCAGTATATCTGATCACATCCCTTGCGGGAGAGGTAGAGCCCTTGGTTGCCACGGTGGAAACACCGGTTTTACTGCTTCGTTGTGATGCTGTGGCAGTGAAAACAGCTGCCCGTTATCCGGTAACACTATATGTTTTACAGGATGGAGTTGTAAAGAAGAAGAGGGCTGTGAGGTGAGTATGGAAGATGGAGGAAAGGAGGAAAGGAGACAAAGGAGACAAAGGAGACGGGAGACAGGAAACGGGAGATGTTCAGATACATAATACATAAAATGCTTTATGGGGTTGCGGTGCTGCTGGGAGTAGTAGTGCTGGTCTTTTTCCTGTTCCAGGGATTTGGAGATCCTTCGCGTCTTGTAATGGGACAAAGAGCCGATCAGGCTACCCAGGAAAATATTCGCCGTGATCTGTACCTGGATCAACCTAAATGGAAACAATTCCTGGGATACCTGAATGATGTTTCTCCAATTGGATTACATACAGAGGAGGAAATTCAGCGGAAGAGGTTGAAAGGAGTTTTCCTGGATATCGGATCCCGCCAACTAGGGTTGAAACGACCTTACTTGCGTACCTCTTATCAGAGCAGGAGAGAAGTTGGCACCATCATAGCGGAAGCCTTGCCAGGCACCCTGATGCTGGCAGTTGCTGCCATGTTTTTTGCAACGGCGGCAGGAATTTCCCTGGGTGTCTTAGCTGCTCTAAAAAAAGGTACCTGGCTCGATACTACCACAATTTTTACCAGTATTCTGGGAATTTCAGCACCGTCTTTTTTCATGGCGATCGCTATAGCCTATTTATTTGGTTTTGTCTGGAACCAATATACCGGTCTGCATATGACCGGTTCCTGGTTTGACCTGGATACCGAAACCGGTAAACCTTATTTAAGTCTGGCAAACCTTATACTTCCAGCCCTGACTCTAGGTATTCGTCCGCTGGCAATTATCGCCCAGCTAACCAGGGCCTCTTTACTGGATGTTCTGGAAGCGGACTTTATTCGTACTGCCCGTGCAAAGGGACTTTCCGAACGAAAAATTATCTGGAAACATGGGCTGCGCAACGCATTGAACCCTGTATTAACAGCAATCACCGGCTGGTTCGCGGAATTGCTTGCCGGAGCCTTTTTTGTTGAATACATTTTCGGTTGGAAAGGATTGGGAAAACTGACGGTGGATGCCCTTGAAAAACTCGATTTTCCTGTTGTAATGGGTGCAGTATTGGTATCCGCAGCTTTTTTTGTATTGGTGAATATCCTTGCAGATATGCTCTATGGATGGGTGGACCCCAGAGCCCGTATCAGCTAAACTTATTGAATGATTACTTCCTTGATGATCTTTTCACCCAAGGCTTCATTTACCCGGTTGATAATATGTTCTTTTTGAAACAGTAATTCCTGTTTGAGGGGCGCTACCGAGGTACTGATATAAAGTTTGTCGCCATAGATCTTAATACTTTCTGTATACCGCGCTACCGTTTTGCCCATGATCTGTTCCCACACATCCGTTATCTGTAACGCCTGCACAGAACCTTTTAACCGGCTCTTTTGCAAAAACTGCTGAATAGCTTCTCCCAATGAAAATTCACCCATGAAGCAAAGATAGGTTTCGAACCGATTCGGCAAGCGATATAACCCATTCAGCTAAATATGTAAAATTTACACAATTCAACTAGTTGTTGATGCAACTAATCAGAAACTAGTCGCATCTTTGTGGTGTTAGTGGTCCCGTTTTTATATCCAACCTTTAGAAGTAAGAAGTAGGATTTGTGAATTTAGAAGTAGGAAATATTATTTCTGGTTAGTGGCAGAAGGGTTTGGCAGGGAGGGAATGGTAGGTGAAAAGTGAAACGTCAGATGTGAGACAATGTGATCCCTCCTCTTGCCAAACAATCCAAAGAGAACCAAATTCCTGTATCCCGATTACAAATGGAAATCCTTATCCAATTTTTTACCTGTCTGCAAAGTGTTTTTTCATTTCCGGCCAGAAATTCAGCAATACTTCACTATTCAGTACACCTTATTTCCTGAAACCCTGTACCCAACCGATCAAAACTTTCCTTTAAGCGTTCGGAATGGGTATCCGTTACGAATACCTGACCATCGTTTGCCAGGCATACCTCCTGTAAAAGATTGTGCATCCGTTCCGCATCCAGTTTTTCAAATACATCATCCAGCAGCAGGAGAGGGGCAAACCCCTTTTTCTCCTTCAATAACTGAAACTCTGCCAGTTTCAGGGAAAAGAGCAGGCTTTTACGCTGTCCCTGGGAGGCGGTTTGCCGAAAAGGCTGGTCGCCCAGCAACATGAGGATATCGTCGCGATGAATACCGGCCTGTGTTCTGCCACTGGCAAGGTCCCGCTGGCGGTTCATTTTCAGCAGCTCCGCCATTGAACCTGACTGAAGCGGGCTCTCATATTTTAAATTAAGTGCATACCGGTTGCCAGCAATGGAGCCATATCGTTCCATGGAGCGTGTTAGCAAATCAGTGCAGTAGAGGGTTCTCTTTTCAAATACATACTGAGCCGGCTGAACCAATTGCTGGTCCAGGATTTCCAGTAATTCGGGCTGTTGTCTTCCTGATTCCAGCTGTTGTTTTAAGAGGCTGTTACGTTGCTGCAGCACTTTATTGTATTTCATGAGTTCCTGCAGATATACAGCGTCGACCTGGGACAGCAGTGCATCCAAAAATCTCCGTCTTTCTTCACTTCCTTCCAGTATGATCTGAACATCATCCGGGGCAATGAAAACAGCCGGAAACTGACCAATATGATCGGATAAGCGATCATAGGGCTGCCCATCTATTGAAAAAGTTTTTTTCCCGGTTTCCCGGATCACACCCGTTACCTCAATGCTTTTACCATCGCGAATGAATTTTCCTGCTACTCTTACTCCCTGGGCACCGTGCAGTACCAGGCTGGCATCGGAACGCTGAAAATAACTCTTGGTAAAACAAAGAAAATAGATAGCATCCAGCAGGTTGGTCTTACCAATCCCGTTTCTTCCGCTGATCGCAATGATACGATCCTGGAAGGCCCATTGTGCCATTCCATAGTTTTTAAACTGATAGACCGATATGGATTCCAGGTGCAGCAAGATGGATGCAATATTACACCCTTTAACTGCTTGGTTAGCTGAATTTTCCCTTATCTTTGCCCGTCTCAAAACTTAACAAGTGGCAACAAAATTTTCAAAGGAGACCTATCTCTACTGGTATGAGCTGATGCAGCTGATCCGCCAGTTTGAACTGAAGGCTGAAGAGAAATACAAAATGGAAGGAAAAATCCGCGGTTTCTTCCATGCTTATGTTGGGCAGGAAGCAATAGCTGCCGGATGTATGACCGCTACAAAGGCAGAGGATGCATTCATCACCGCTTATCGTGATCATGGTCTGGCTCTTGCCAAAGGTATCAGTGCCAAAGCCTGTATGGCCGAACTCTATGGAAAAGCCACTGGTTGTGCCAAAGGAAAAGGTGGTTCCATGCACTTCTTCGGCGTAAAGGAACGCTTCTTCGGCGGACATGGTATTGTGGGTGCACAGATCGGAACAGGTGCCGGTATTGCCTTTGCTGAAAAATACAAAGGGACGGATGCGGTTTGCCTTACATTCTTTGGAGATGGAGCTGCCCGCCAGGGTATCCTGCATGAAACCTTTAACCTGGCCATGCTTTGGAAAATCCCGGTGATTTTCATCTGTGAAAACAATAATTATGCGATGGGTACCTCTGTGGAGCGTACTTCCAACGTACATGATATCTACAAACTGGCGGATGCCTACGAAATGCCGGCTGATTCTATCGACGGTATGAGCCCGGAAGCTGTACACGAAAGTGTTGCCAGAGCGGTTAAGCGTGCCCGTGAGGGTGACGGTCCAACCCTGATTGAAATAAAAACATACCGTTACAAAGGCCATTCAATCTCTGACCCACAGAAATACCGCACCAAGGAAGAAGTGGAAGAATACAAGCAAAGAGATCCGATTGAAATGGTGAAAAAAACACTGCTTGACAACAAATTCGCCACTGCAGAAGAAATTGCTGCAATTGATAAACGCGTTGAACAGGAAGTGGAAGAGTCAGTGAAATTTGCGGAAGAAAGTCCTTGGCCTGATGACAGTGAGGTGTTGAAAGATATTTATGTGGATCAGAATTATCCTTTTATCGTAGACTAACAGAATACAAATAAAACATGGCGGAAAATACGAATGTACCGGTGCAGCCGGATGCCTCAATGGAGGTGGTAGACAAGGTTACTGGTTTTTGGCAGCAGAACAGTAAAAAAATCCTGATCGGGCTAACCGCCATCATCGTGGTGGCAGGTGGCATCGTAGGGTATAAATACCTGGTTGCCGAGCCAAAAGAAAAAAGTGCAAATGATGCTATTTTCAGGGCACAGCAATATTTTCAGCAGGATTCCCTTGCATTGGCGCTGAATGGAGATGCAACCAATCCTGGTTTCCTGAAGATCATGGATAAATACAGCGGTACCAAAGCAGCCAACCTGGCTCATTTTTATGCGGGTGCCATTTATTTGAAGCAGGGTGATTTCGCCAACGCAGAAAAGCACCTGAAAGATTTTTCAACTTCTTCTTTACAAATCAGCGCACGCGCCAAGTCGTTATTGGCTGATACCTATGCTGAGCAGGGTAAGAAAGAAGAAGCAGCCAAACTGTATCGCGAAGCAGCTGCTATCTTTGAAAAAGATGAGTTCAATTCCGCTGAATACCTGTTCCGTAGTGGTTTTCTGTATGAGAGCCTCGGAAAAAACAAGGAAGCGATTGAATCTTATAAATTGATCAAGGAAAAATATCCTCGTTCCGAAAGAGGATTTGAAGTGGATAAATACCTGGCGCGACTGGGAGAATTATAATCAATATGGCAGCAACTGGAAATACCAATGTTGTAAAGATACCAGCAGGCATCCTACCTAAGGATGCCTGTGTTGTTCTGGTAAGAACAGAATGGAATGATTCTATTGTTGGTGAATTGGAAGCCGGTGCCCGGAAAGTACTGGCTGAGCAGGGTATCGATAAGGTAACCACCATCACCGTTCCGGGGGCAGTGGAAATTGCTTTTGCGATTCGTGCTTACTGGGAAGCCAAAAAGTATTGGGATGATCGTCCCCATGCTTTCATCGCACTTGGTTGTGTGATAAAAGGAGATACCCCGCATTTCGATTATGTATGTAAAGCCGTAACGGATGGTGTGGTATTACTCAATCATGAACTTCCGGTTCCCACCATTTTTGGCGTACTCACCGTATTAAATGAAGAGCAAGCCATGGAAAGACTTGGCGGTCCACATGGACACAAAGGAGAAGAAGCCGCCATCACTGCTTTAAAAATGATCGCTCTGCAACGCAGTTTTAAAAAATAGAGACCGTGAGAGTACAATTGTTCATTCCCTGTTTTGTAGATCAGTTGTTTCCCTCAACGGCCCTGAACATGATTAAAGTGCTGGAGAAACTCGGTTGCGAGGTAGCTTACAATCCCGAACAAACCTGTTGCGGTCAGCCTGCTTTTAATGCTGGATTTCAAAACGAAGCAAAAGTGGTAGCGGAAAAATTTATACGGGAAAACATAACTCATTCCGATTACCTCGTGGCACCAAGTGCTTCCTGCACCGGATTTGTGTGTAATTATTATCCGCAATTGTTTGATAATTCTTCCATACATAACCAGATCAGGGACCTGAAATCCCGAACTTTTGAATTGTCGGATTTCCTGGTAAATGTATTGAAAGTGGAAGATATTGGAGCCAGCTTTCCAATGAAAGCAACCTATCACGATTCTTGTGCAGCACTTAGAGAATGCAAAATAAAAGAAGAGCCGAGAAAGCTTTTATCCAATGTAGGCGGACTGGAACTGGTTGAAATGAATGATTCGGAAACCTGTTGCGGCTTTGGTGGTACGTTTTCAATAAAATATGAACCAATCAGTATCGCGATGGCCGATCAGAAAGTGAACAATGCAATGCAAACCGGAGCTGAAGCCATCATCAGTACTGATTTATCCTGTCTTATGCACCTGGATGGATATATACAGAAAAAACAACTTCCCTTACAAACCTTTCATCTGGCAGATATCCTCGCTTCCGGCTGGTAGGGGGTAGTTCAGAACTCTTATTTTACACTATATAGTTAAAAAAAATTATAGCGCATGGCCTATTGGTTGGTAAAATCAGAACCTTTTAAATACAGTTGGGATCAGTTCGAAAAAGACAAGAAAACCTTCTGGGATGGTGTACGGAATTATGCAGCACGTAATAATCTGAAAGCTATGAAAAAAGGAGAGCAGGTGCTCTATTATCATAGCAACGAAGGAGTGGAAGTGGTAGGAATTGCTGAAGTAGTGAAGGAATTTTACCAGGATCCAACAACCACCGAAGAAGCCTGGGTTGTGGTAGACCTAAAGCCTGTAAAAAAATTGAAGAAACCTGTTCCGTTGAGCGCTATCAAGGCGGAACCGCGGCTCGCCAATATGGCACTCGTAAAACTGAGCAGACTCAGTGTTCAACCCGTAACAGAGCAAGAGTGGAAGGTAATACTTGAACTGGCAGGAGAGAAGAAATGAAAAAATTGGTGGTTTTAACAGGAGCAGGAATCAGCGCAGAAAGCGGCCTTAAGACCTTTCGCGACAGTGATGGGCTGTGGGAAGGGTATTCCATTGAAGAAGTAGCAACTCCTCGTGCCTGGGCCAGGAATCCTGAACAGGTATTGAAGTTTTATAACGAACGCAGGCAGGCTGTCAGGCATGCACAACCGAATCGGGCACACCAGATCCTGGCAGAATTGCAGGATTTTTTTGACGTGGAGATCATTACTCAAAATATCGATGACCTCCACGAAAGAGCCGGTTCCCGGAAAGTATTGCACCTTCATGGGGAAATCTTCAAAAAACACAGTGAGTTTGATACGGAACTGATAGAAGAAGTGTATGAGGATATGAGTATCGGGGAATTAGCCCCTGATGGCGGTCGCTGGCGTCCTGCCATCGTGTGGTTTGAAGAACCTGTTCCGAAAATAATGGAAGCTGTTCCGCTGGTGAGAAAAGCTGATTTATTCCTGGTTGTTGGAACTTCGCTGGTTGTTTATCCTGCAGCTTCCTTGATTGATTATGTTGCGCCTGATTGCCCGCTATTTGTGGTGGATAAAAAGATCCCCTATTCCGTTGCTGGAGCCCGCTTGCAGGTATTTGAAAACCTTGCCAGCATTGGAATGGAGGAGCTAAAAAACCAGCTGCTTAACCAGCATATTTAATCTTTCCCTAACAGCCGGGATGCATCAAAACCATTCACTTTGCAACATGAAAAAAATCTGGCTGGTTTCGCTGTTTGTTTTTTTATATGGGCTGGTTGAAGCACAACCAGCCGGACCAGCACTGAAGTTGAAAGAGTATCCACTGGATACGGCGGGCAATTACCGTTTAACGCCAGCAGGAACACCGGCTTTGTATGCAGGAGAGGGGCTCCATTACCTGCAACCCCTGTATGAATACTTCAAACAAACTGTAAGCGGTTCTGATAAGAATCGTTTGGCCAGGCATCTTGCTATGGCAGGAGATCATTTACTCGCAAACTATTACCTGGAACATTCGTATGATTCCATGATGCCCATCGGATATGAGGATGTGAAGAAGTATCTCGATACGATGGGAAAGCTGCAATTGCTGGACGCGCGTTCCTACATACTGCAACAGGCTGCCAAGGAGCGTATTGTATTATTCAATGAGAGTGCAGCTCAATTACAGCAGCGGGCTTATTTCTATACTTTACTGGAAGATTTTTATAAGCTGGGATTTCGGTATCTGTCGATTTATTGGCTGAGTCCGTTGGTTAACCCTGCAACGGCTCCGGTCACCAAATTTCTTGGTTACCAGGTGGCTGATCCCATTGCAGGAGAGATCGTACGAAAAGCAAAACAACTTGGATTTACGCTGATTGCATATGGTGATAGCTCCATGACCCGAAATACCGGCAATGTGCAGGATGCAGTACAGGCATCCCGATTAGCGGCTTTGTTGCAACAGGATACGTCAGCGAAAATTCTGGTGCTTGATGAACAGGCGCATATCGCAGAGCGGCCAATTGGCAACTTTACTCCGATGGGAACGGTGTTACACCGACTGACCGGCATTGATCCATTTACCATTGATCAGACTGAATTATGCAGTGGCAGCAGTTTTGAATATGGCCGTTACTTTTATCGGGAGCTGGTGAAACGAATTCCCGTGGAGCAGGTATCAGTGGTAACCCGGGGCAAGCAGCCGGTCAGCCTCTTGGAAAATGATCTCTATGATGTCCAGTTGCTCTTTCCACCCGTTCAGGAAAAATACGGCAGAGCAGATTGGCTAACGCTTATGGATAACCGAAAAATGGCAGCTGTTCAACCAGCTCACCGGGATTTGTTTCTCGTACAGGCTTATTATAAGGAAGAAACGTTTCGAAACCTGCTGCCTACGCTCATACCTGCGGATCAGACTTATCTAACCGACCGGGATGGTTATTATCGGCTCTACCTGCAACCTGGCAAATACACTCTTATTTTCCGGGATCTGCATTACCAGGTAGTAGCGGAACGGGACCTGGAAGTTAAGTAAGTCGTCACGGTTTGTATTTACTGATACCAATAATTCGGGTTTGAACTGCCCTGCCTTTTCCGTTGGCAGGTACCCGCACAGACTGGGATGACTGTGCCTCTATTTTAGTTATTTCTACGATTTCTGTATGGTGAAGGGACTGGTCTTTTTCCAGGAAATCAACTGCAATAGTGATATTTTCAATCGGCTTTGTATGCTTGTTTTGGACGGTCAGTTGAAGCTTGTTAATACCACCAAACATACCTACGTTGATCTGATCCGGGCTTACGGACAAAAACCTTTTCAAGGCGGCAAATTCAAGTGCCGGATTTTCCGCCAAAGCAGCCGGAAGTTCGGAGGACGCGTCTATTGAACCAACCGTTTGTAAAACCGGCAGCGTGTTTGAATCCGGAACAGGGCTGGCTGAACGGTTGCCGGTTGAAAATTGAATGAATGCCCAGGTAATAATAGCGATTGCTAAAAAACCGGCTGCCCAATAAAAAGGTTTCAAAGAAATTTTTCTCTTTGAATGTTTGAGTTGAGGAAGCTGGAGCTGGTCTATAACCTGTTCGGGTGCCTCTATGTCTTTATTTAATTCAGGAGCTTGTTGAATAATAGGAGCGGCCTCTTTTTTAACTACTCTCAAAACGGGTTCCCTTTTTGGAGGAGGAACACTCTCAGGCAGGATTACTGCTACTTTCTTTCGCTGTTCAGCAGGAACAGGGGCGGTGGAGGATACCACGGGAGTAGTAACTTCCGCATTTTCGGTTAAGCGAGCACTTACTGTAGCAGCGGCTTCTTTTTTTTCAGGAGGCCTGCGGTGAAACTGCTCATAAAAATCTTCCTCGACCCGTGGCGCAACATCTTTGAATTCTGGTAATTCTGAAGGGTAACGCCAGGCCGCACTTTTGCCATCCACCCAAACCAGGTCGTAGGGTTTTAATGGAAGGTGTGCCAGCTCCTTCCAGGTATAAGGGCCTGATTCTTTATTGTTGCGCAACAAGCGGTACTGTTGCATAATTTGCGGGTTTTAGTTGTGCTTTACTGGTGGTTGGTCAGGGATGCTAAAAATACAAAAAAGATAGCCACCAAATGGTGGAAAAATTGGGGTAAAATTGAGGGATTTGTTAAGGTTTTGCCCTTTAAAAACGGTAGATTTGCCCACTTTCTTTAAGGCATTTTATAAAACAACAAAGAACCCTTTCAAAAGGTTAATTTTTTTACAGCATGGAAGAAAATCTGACGCCACAGGAAACCAACGACAGCAACCGGATTATTCAGATCAATATTGAGGAGCAAATGAAAACCGCCTACATCGATTATTCGATGTCGGTGATTGTAGGCCGGGCTTTACCCGATGTGCGGGATGGATTGAAACCTGTTCACCGCAGGGTGCTTTATGCCATGAACGACCTTGGTATCAATTCCAATAAACCCTATAAAAAATCTGCCAGGATAGTAGGTGAAGTATTGGGTAAGTATCACCCGCACGGTGATGCCTCCGTATACGATACCATGGTTCGAATGGCCCAGGAATGGAGTATGCGTCATACCCTGATCGATGGGCAGGGTAATTTCGGTAGCCAGGATGGGGATGGTCCGGCAGCCATGCGTTATACGGAAGTAAGGCTGGAGAAAATTGCGGAAGCAATGCTGGAAGACATCGAAAAAGAAACGGTGGATTTCCAGCTCAACTTTGACGATTCCCTGGAAGAACCAACGGTATTGCCTACCCGAATTCCTCAATTGCTGGTGAATGGTTCTACCGGTATTGCTGTGGGTATGGCGACCAATATGTTGCCTCACAACCTGGGAGAAGTTGTGGATGGCTGTATTGCGTTCATTGATAACCGTGAGATATCGGCTGAAGATTTGATGAAGTATGTAAAAGCACCGGATTTCCCAACAGGTGGAACTATCTGGGGAATTGATGGGGTTAAACAAGGCTTCCTTACAGGCCGCGGCCGGGTGGTTCTGCGTGGTAAAATGCAGATTGATACCAAGCCAAGTGGTCGGGAGCAGATTGTAATAACGGAAGTTCCTTACCAGGTAAACCGGGATTCGCTTTGTGATAAAATTGGTCAGCTGGTGATTTCCAAAACCATCGAGGGAATTGCCCATGTTAACAACGAATCCAATGAGAAGGAAGGTACCCGTATTGTAATTGATCTCAAGCGTGATGCGGTTGCAAATGTGGTAATGAACCAGCTTTACAAATTCACAGAGCTGCAAACATCCTATGGCATCAATAACGTAGCCCTGGTTAAGGGTCGCCCCAGGACCTTGAACCTGAGGGAGCTCATCCAGGAATTTGTTGAGTTCCGCCATGAAGTGGTGGTGCGCCGAACTCAATATGAACTGCGCGAGGCACAGAAAAGAGCGCATATCTTACAAGGTTTCCTGATTGCACTGGATCACCTGGATGAAGTAATTGCGTTGATTCGTAGTTCGGCAACACCAGATAGTGCAAAGGAAGCACTCGTAAACGCAGGATGGGGATTGGATGAAATTCAGGCAAAAGCGATCCTGGAATTGAGATTGCAGCGACTCACCGGCATGGAGCGTGAAAAAATCCGGGAGGAATACGATTCCCTGATGAAACTGATTGCACACTTGCAGGAATTATTGGGTAATGAAGGCCTGCGCTACGATGTAATTAAAAAAGAACTGATCGAGGTAAAAGATAAATTTGCCACTCCACGGAAGTCGGAGATTACCTACCTCGCCAATGAAATGAACGTGCTTGATTTCATTGCTGAAGAGGATGTGGTGATTACGATTTCTCATCTGGGTTATATCAAACGGACCTCTGCAACCGAGTATCGCCAGCAACGTCGCGGAGGTCGGGGAGCCAAGGCCAGCAGAACCAGAGAAGAAGATTTTATTGAACATATTTTTGTGGCGTCTACGCACCACACCATGCTATTCTTTACGGAAAAAGGACGTTGTTACTGGTTGAAAGTATATGAGATTCCGGAAGGAGAAAAGAGCAGCAAAGGAAGGGCGATCCAGAACCTGATGCAATTGCCAACGGATGATAAGGTCAGGGCAATTATAGATGTCGCCAACCTGGAGGATAAAGATTTTGTTCAGTCCCATTATATCGTGCTTTGTACTAAACAAGGGGTCATCAAAAAGACGTTGCTGGAAGATTTCAGTCGCCCTCGCCAGACCGGTGTAAATGCAATTACCATTATGGAGGGGGATCAGTTACTTGATGCCCGGATGACGGATGGCAGCAGCGAAATCATGATGGCAGTGAAATCTGGTAGAGCGATCCGTTTCCCGGAGGATAAAGTTCGTCCAACTGGAAGAGGTGCCATTGGTGTGGCCGGGATTGAAGTGGATGATGCAAATGACGAAGTAATTGGCATGATATGTGTCAAGAAAGAGGACACGGAGAAAACCGTGTTGGTCGTAAGTGAAAATGGTTTTGGAAAACGTACCCAGATCGACGAATACAGGATTACCAACCGGGGTGGAAAAGGGGTGAAAACTATCAGCGTAACCGACAAAACCGGACCATTGGTAGGTATCCTGGATGTAACAGAGAAAGAAGATCTGATGATCACCTGTAAAAGTGGTATGACCATCCGTACTTCAATTGCGGATATCCGTGAGGCGGGTCGGGCTACTCAAGGTGTTAAATTGATTAACTTACAGGCAACTGATTCCATTGCTGCAATCACTAAGCTGGATGAAATGGAAGAAGAAAATACGGAGTCCATTGAAAATCCGGAAACTCCTGAAACTCCGGCTGCCGGAGAGACAACCGAACCTGTTGAAAATCCATCTGAATAAATATTAGTAAACTAAACCTCTAACAAAAATAGGACTGATGAAAAAGCTCTTACTAACAGCGATGCTCGCCACCACGGTACTGGGTTTATCTGCCCAGAACCTGGAAAAGATCAAGAACAATGTGAAAGCCAAGAAATATACTGAGGCTAAGGATCAGATTGAGACATTCCTGGCGAATGAAAAAAATGCCAAGAATCTAGAAGCCTGGTACACCAAAGCTAAAATTTATGCAGAAATTTCACAGGATCCTGCATTGGCAGCAAGCGTTCCAGATGCCCGTGCTGTAGCGTATGAGACTCTGAAAAAATATGTGGATATGGATGATAAAGGCCAGTTGGTATTCCTGCAACTGGATAATTACAAACCCATCATGGATGTGTATCAGGGTTATTTCAAAGCTGGTGCAGATGCTTACAATGGCAACAAATTTGAAGAAGCTTATGGCAACTTCAAAAATTGTCTGGAAGTAAGTGATTATATGGTAAGCAAAAAATGGTCTAATCTCGCACTTGATACAACCGTTGTTCTATATGCCGGTATCAGTGCTGAGAAATCCAACAAGCGCGATGATGCTGCTATTTATTATTCCAAACTGGCAGACGCCAAAGTGAATGGTGAGGGCATGGTGGAAATTTATAAGTGGCTGGTGGATTATAATTACAACCAGAAAAAAGATACAGAGGCTGCCAAAAAATACCTGACACTTGGTAAAGAAGTATATCCGGAAGATAAATTCTGGCCTGCGTACGAACTCGATATTGCGCGTGACGGTGGCGATAAAGCTGAACTCTTCAAAAAATACGAAGCGGTATTGGCTGGAGATCCAACCAATACATCCATCCGGTATAATTATGCAGTGGAACTGTATTCAGAAGGATACAAACCAGATGTAGCACAGCGTCCTGCAAATTCCAAGGAGCTGATTGCAAAGGCAGAAGAAGAACTGAAAAAAGTAGTGGCTGAAAAACCTGATTACGTCGCTGCATACCTGGTACTCGGACAAATTCAGTACAATGAAGGTGTAGATTATAATACCATTAACAAGGCAATTCGTCCGCCTCAGGGTGGCCGTCTGAAGCCAGAAGAACTGAAACGCAAAGAAGAATTGCGTGGTTTGATTGCCCAGAAATTTGATGCTGCCATTCCGTATTTTGAGAAAGTGGACGAGCTGCTCGGAAAAGAAGGCAAGTTGAAAATGGAACAGAAATCCTACCTGAAAGATGCGTATGATCTGCTGATCACAATCTACGATAACAAGCAGAACCAGGAGAAATTGAAGTTCTACGAAGAGAAATTCAACAACGTGGATAAAGTTCACTAATCGATTGATAATCATATTAAACCGCTTCAAATGGAGCGGTTTTTTTGATCCTTAATATGTCTTATAATTTATATTATGTTAAATACAATAATCTGCTTCTCTTTCTCTTGATTCTTCGGTTGCTGCACTTTTGAATTTGTGAACATCCGTTTCACTTTTTAAGAATTCTGGGGTTGTCTATCCCCCGACCGGTGAAATTCGCGGAAAATTAATCGCAAGGATTGATCATAAGTAACATAATTGTACAGCCAGTTTAGGAATACAAACAGCCGGTTCTTCACTCCCAGGATCAGCATGAGGTGTAACGCCATCCAGACCAGCCAGGCCAGGAAACCTCCGAAATGCAATTTAGGTTTGGGAACATCCACAACAGCCAGGTTACGTCCAACCGTTGCCATCGCTCCTTTATCGCGGTATTGGAAAGTTTTTTGTCCAGCTCCGGACAGTTGCGCGAGCAAGTTGCTGGCAAGGTTATCAGCCATTTGAATTGCAACCGGAGCTACCTGCGGGTGCCCGTTTGGATACTCCGAAGTGGCCATAGCTGCCACATCCCCGATGGCATAAATATCATTATATGGTTCCAGTAAATTCAATTCGTTTACCGGTAGCCGGTTTCCGCGAACCGGTTCAACTTTAGTAATACCTTCAGGAACATGACCTTTGATACCGGCTGCCCATAAAACGGTAGCGGTTTCGATCTTGCTGCCTTCCTTATTGGTAAGCGTTTTGCCATCATAGTTAGCAACCAGGTAATTAGTAATAACAGTGACACCTAATCGCTGTAAATATTTTAAAGACTGTTCTGAACTCTTCTCACTCATCGTTCCAAGAACTTTACCGGAGCCTTCCAGCAGGTAGATTTTCATTTTTCTAAAATCCAGTTCCGGATAATCCTTGGGTAGAACATAATTGCGCATTTCAGCAATGGCACCGGATAATTCTACCCCCGTCGGTCCGCCACCAACTACTACAATATTCATCAGCCGCTCTATTTCTACAGGGTCCTTTTCAATGGTCGCCCGTTCAAAATTTTCCATTAACCTGTGGCGGATCTGTAAGGCTTCCACCGTTGATTTCATGGAAAATGCATGGGCTTCGAGCTCCTTATTACCAAAGAAATTGGTACCCGCACCGGTAGCAATTACCAGTTTATCATAGGTTATCTCCCCAGTATTCGTGATCAGTTTTTTATTTTCAGGATCAACCCGCTGTATATCGGCCAGGCGTAACCGTACATTCTTACTTTTCTGAAACACTTTGCGTAAGGGAAAGGATATATTACTCGCATCCAGACCGGCAGTTGCCACCTGGTAAAACAAGGGCTGAAACTGGTGATAATTGAACCGGTCTACCAGTAAGACCTCAATTCCTTTCTTGTTGTTCAGTTTCCTTGCCAGTCTTAGTCCTCCAAATCCCCCACCTGCAATTACTAGTTTCATCTTGCTTATTTTTTGCAAAGTTATTAAACTTTCAAATAATATTGAAAGTTTAGTTGTTAAATAAAACGAAACCTCCGGGTACGGTTCGTTTAGTATTCCGGCTGCTTCGTTTTATATATAACATCCGGCTATCTGATTATGCAGTAAGCATGCCAGCAGCCTCACAGTTATTAGTATAACAAACGAACTTTGATGGTTTCCTTCACATCGCGTAATAATTTCTGCGCCTGTGTGGAAAGTTTTTTGTCTACGTCCAGTACTACATAACCAATTTCCTCAGTTGTTTTAAGGTACTGTGCCAGGATATTGATCTTATGCTTGGATAACTCCGTGTTGATGGCTGATAAAACTCCCGGTACGTTGCGATGGATGTGCAGAATTCTGTGTGTACCTTCCTGTGGTGGTAAACTCAGCGGTGGCACGGTCAGCGAACCATAACTGGTTCCCATTTCGAGGTACTGGTATAGTTTCATACTTACATCTTCCCCGATATTCTGCTGCGCTTCTTCAGTTGATCCTCCGATATGCGGAGTCAGAATTACATTGGGCAGATCCTGCAAAGGAGTTTGAAATCGTTCTCCGTTTTTTTCCGGTTCCCAGGGAAAAACATCAATTGCAGCTCCACTGAGCTGGCCTTCCACCAGGCACTTGCGTAAGGCATCCAGGTCTACCACTTCTCCCCGTGCATAATTCAACAGAATACTTCCTTTTTTAAAATGCTTGAGAGTCGTTTTATTGATCATGTTTTTGGTAGTAGGCGTATCCGGAACATGTAAGGTGATTACATCGGCCTGGGATACGACATCTTTCAGGTTTTTTCCGGCTACAGCATTACCTAGGGGTAATTTGGTTAGCACATCGTAATAGATCACTTTCATACCGAGTGCTTCCGCCAAAATACTTACCTGGGTTCCAATACTTCCATAACCAATAATTCCGAGGGTTTTTCCTCTTAATTCAAAACTTCCTTTGGCATCTTTCATCCAGATGCCATCGTGTGCCGCTTTGTTTTTATCCGGGATTCTGCGGATGAGCATAATGGATAATCCAATAACCAACTCGGCTACGGAACGGGTATTGGAGTACGGAGCGTTGAAAACGGCAACACCTGCCCTGGTTGCAGCTTTCAGATCAATCTGGTTGGTACCAATGCAGAAAGCTCCGATAGCCTGTAATTTGGAGGCTGCAGCTATTACTTTTTCGGTGATTTGTGTTTTGGAACGAATGCCCAGCAGGTGTACATCTTTGATTTCCCGGATCAGGTCCTCTTCGGAAAGCGCGCCGGCCAGTTTTCGAACAGATGTGTAGCCCATCTGTTTAAAATGCTGTACGGCTTTGTCGCTGATGTTTTCTAAAAAAAGAATGTTGATTTTGTCTTTGGGGTAACTTGTTTTAGGTTCCATTGTTTGGTTCTTGCTTGCTGCGCAAATATCATAAAATTACGGCATACCATTTGCGACAGGTTTTTCGTTATATTTGAGTTATCCATATCCTTTGTTGAAAATAAATAAGTAGCATTTGAAACACAGATTCGTACAACTGTTGGTCCTGATGGCAAGCCTTGCAGGTTGCCGAAATGCTGAGCCCGCGGGAAATACCCCTGGTTCCAACTTATCAGCCCCCGTAATTAAAGCCTCCTTTACACATGCAGACAAAGCTGTGGTAGATCGCTATGAGTCTGCTATTCAATCTTTTATGGAGAGGACCTTTGGTACCAGAGGGTTTAATGGCTCCTACCTGATCGCCAAAGACGGGGAAATCATCGCTGAAGCTTATTTGGGATATAGGGATCCTGTTCTCAAGGACAGCGAACTGCAGGAGCACGATGCCTTTCACCTGGCTTCCGTATCCAAGACCTTTACCGGAATGGCCGTTTTAAAATTGTGGGAAGAAGGCAAACTTTCTCTGGATGATGAGCTGTCGAAATATTTCGAAAAGTTTCCTTACAAAAATATCACGGTGAAGATGCTGCTCAATCATCGCAGCGGACTGCCGAATTATACCAATTATCTGGATGTGTATGGATGGGATAAGAAAAAACTGGCTACCAACCTGGACGTTCTCGCTTCTCTTTACAAGATGAAGCCTCCCATTCAGTTTACCGCAGGTAAACGCTTTAATTACTGCAATACCAATTATGCCCTTCTGGCATTGATTGTTGAAAAAATATCCGGACAGTCATTCCCTGAATACATGGAGGAAAAGTTTTTTGTTCCGCTTCAGATGAATGATACCTATGTGTTCCGTCCGGAGGATTCCAATGCTTCCCTCCCTTCTTTTGAAGCTAATAACCGCCGTTATGGTTTGGAATTCATGGACCTGGTGTACGGTGATAAAAATATCTACAGCACAGTACGCGATATGCTGAAATGGGACCAGGCTTTGTACAATGATAGCCTCTTTAAGCCCGAGACACTGCAGGCTGCGTTTAGTGGTTACAGTTATGAGAAGTCGGGAACCCGTAACTACGGTTTGGGATGGCGGCTCACGGAACTAAAGAACGGTAAGAAAATCGTATATCACAATGGCTGGTGGCATGGTAATAACACGGTTTTCATCCGCCTGCCTGAAGAAAAAGCAACCATCATCATGCTGGGTAACCGGTACAACCGGAACATTTACAAGGCCAAACAACTCTGCGATATGTTTGGCGATTACCAGCAAAGCAATAATCTTTTCCAGGATATGGAGAACGAAGCCACGGTTTCCGTAGGTGGTGGCACCGACTAAGCTGATCTCTTTTTTTTGTACATTTCGGTATGGTTGTATTATCTGCCGAACAGGTACGTGCCTGGGACCGCTTCACCATTGAAAAGCAGCCCATTGCTTCCATTGATCTGATGGAAAAAGCTGCAATGGCCTGTGTTCAGTGGATGGAAACCAACCGGATTGTAAACCAGCAACAGTTTTATATTTTTTGTGGTAAAGGGAATAATGGCGGAGATGGCCTTGCCATTGCCAGACTCTTGCAGAAATTTAACCGTCCCGTTGATGTGTTTATTTTTGAAACAGGTCAACTGGGAAGTCCTGATTTTCAGCAAAACTTACACCGCCTCCATACCCTTCCTGTCACCATACATTTTATCCAGGAGAACTCTCCGCTACCGGATATTCCTGAGTCGGTGTTGGTCATTGATGCATTGTTGGGTACCGGACTAAATCGTCCGGTTGATGGACGGATGGCTGCACTTATTTCCCACATTAATCAATATCCCAATGCCGTAATTAGTATTGATTTACCAAGCGGTTTGTTTGCAGATCAGTCAACTTTGCCCCATCCCTGCATTCATGCCAGCATTACACTCAGTTTTCAATGTTTTAAACCGGCGCTGCTGGTTGCGGAAAATGCGCCCTTCTTTGGCATACCTGTAATACTGGATATTGGCCTGGATCAAAGATTTCTGAATTCCTGCACTCCTCTGTATGAAATGACGGATGGTCCGCTGGCTAATGCCATTCTTCAGCCCCGGCCTGCTTTTTCGCATAAAGGCAAATTCGGTCATGCCTTGCTCCTGGCCGGCAGTCCTGGTAAAATGGGTGCAGCAGTTTTGGCAGCAAAAGCCTGTTTACGTAGTGGAGCAGGTTTGCTTACTACCCTGGTTCCTGAACAGGAACGAATGATATTCCCAACAGCAATTCCGGAATCAATGAGTATTTTGTATGATAACAGGAAGCCGGAAGAGATGCTTTCTGATACTTCAGTTTATAAAACAATTGGAATAGGTCCGGGTCTGGGACAACAGCCGCAATCCCGGGATTGGTTACATCATTTACTTACCCATTTCCGTAAGCCTATGGTATTGGATGCTGATGCACTCAATCTGCTGGCTGCGGATGTTCGTTTGCTGGAAGACATCCCTCCTTTTTCCATACTAACTCCTCATCCTAAAGAGTTTGACCGGCTGAATGGCACCTGCAGCAATGATTTTGAACGACTCGAAGCTGTATCGCGAATGGCTATACAACACCAGGTTATTGTGGTACTCAAAGGCCACCGGACTTTTATTGCGATGCCCGGGGGACGTGCCTGGTTCAATACTAGTGGCAATGCCAGCATGGCCAAAGGAGGTAGCGGAGATGTCCTAACAGGTATGCTTACGGGATTACTGGCGCGTGGGTATGCGCCGGAACAGGCTGCCTTGCTGGGTGTTTATCTGCACGGATTTGCAGGAGAAATTGCAAGCCGGAAACTGGGTAAGGAATCCGTACTGGCTTCTGATATCATCGATTCTATAGGTCCGGCATTTCTAGAATTGGAATCAACAAACTAACTATTATGTATACACGATTATTGCCTGTTCTTTTAATGGTTTTAGTTATTTCAGCCTGCCAGCAAAACCAGCCCGATTTACAGTCAGCCGATCTTAGCTATTTTCAACCCTCGGATAGCGGGTTGCAGACAGGCGGCGTACGTATGATTCCGATTCAGACTCCGAAAGGCAATTTCAAGGTTTGGACCAAGCGATTCGGAAACAATCCCCAGCTAAAAGTATTATTACTCAATGGAGGTCCGGGTGCTACACATGAATATTTCGAGTGTTTTGAAAACTTCCTCCCTGCTGCTTCGGTTGAATTCATTTATTATGATCAGTTGGGTTGTGGCAATTCGGATAATCCCAATGATACCAGTTTCTGGGATCTCAACCGCTACGTCAGTGAAGTGGAGCAGGTTCGTACTGCGCTTGGGCTCAATAAAGATAATTTTGTTTTACTGGGTCATTCCTGGGGAGGTATTCTTGCCATGGAATATGCACTTGCACACCAGGAAAATTTAAAGGGACTGGTCATTTCCAATATGATGTCCAGTTGTCCGGATTATGGGAAATATGCACAGGATGTGTTAGCCAAACAAATGGATCCAAAGGTGCTGGATACCATTCGTCAGCTCGAAGCCAACAAAGATTTTGGCAATCCCAAATACATGGAGCTGCTCATGCCTAATTTTTATACGAAACATATTTTGCGTTTGCCATTGGATGAATGGCCGGAACCAGTTAACCGTTCTTTCGGTAAAATGAATCAATCCCTATATGTAACTATGCAGGGTCCAAGTGAATTCGGGATTGCAGGTAAGCTGGTAAACTGGGACCGCAAGGCTGATCTACCCAAAATTACTGTTCCCACACTCACAATAGGCGGTGCTCATGATACAATGGATCCGGAGCATATGAAATGGATGGCTACCCAGGTAAAATCGGGAACCTACCTTCATTGTCCTAACGGCAGCCATATGAGTTTTTATGATGATCAGTCGACTTATTTCAAAGGGCTGCTGGATTTTCTGAAAAAATTGTAAGGTTGGTTATTTCCATCGCATTGCCTTGAATTGAATAGTAGAGTACCCATTCTTTTCATAGAGTATTCCGATGGTTTTTTTATTCAACAAAACCATATCCGAATAGGCAGTAGGATCGGATTGTTTGGGATCGGTTGCTTTATCCACGAGGAGGGAGCGCGACCAGGTCTTGCCATCATCATAACTGATACGCAGGGTCAGGTTATCTCTGCGTATCTCATCGGCTGCATTACAGAATGCCAATATGTTTTTCCTTTTCTTTTTTCCAATGGTCAGGAGTGTTCCCTGGCAGACGGGATCCGGCAATTGCCGGTCAAAGTAAGTGGTATCCCAGGTTTCACCACCATTGGAACTGGTTGCAACGATGCGTGCCCGGATATCTCCCTTCTGATTTCGTGCATTTAGCATCAAGCGTCCCCCTGAGAGTTCTGCAGCAATGGCTTCATTACTACCGGGGATGCTCAGGGTCTCACTTAGCCGAAAACTTTTCCCATGATCATCCGTAAAGAATCCATGTGCCTGGTAATCTTCAAACTGGGCTCTTGGCGCTCCAGCAGAATGATTGGCTGCAACAAAAATTCTTCCTTTAAAAGGGCCGCTGGTTAATTGCATGGCGTGACCAGGTGTATTGGCATAACTTCTCCAGTCTTCAGAAAAATTATAAGCAGGGTTTAGATTTGGTTGATTAGGCCGATGGGTTTGTGTAGTTATATTAACCGGCTCCGACCAGGACTTGCCTCCATCCGTGGAACTGATATACCATACTTCCCGAAGCCCCTGCCCTTTTCGAACTTCTCCTTCATGGTTGTTGCCCGTATTATAGAACAAAAAAATCCTTCCTTTGGGATACGCGGGATCCAGCAGGTCAATCACTGGTGCAGGATTGCCTGCCTGTTGCTTATCATAATCTACTACTGTTTGCAGAGCAGACCAGGTATTGCCACCATCCGTACTGGTTTTCAGTACAATATTGATATCTCCAAAATCACCTGCATGGTTCACTCTGCCTTCACAAAAGGCAAGCAGTTTTCCATCAGGCAAAACAATAATGGCAGGTATGCGATAACTTTTATGTCCCTCTTCTCCGGATACAAAAACCGGTACTTCCTGTTGTGCCTGAACAGGTGACACAACGAACCAGCCAGCTGCCAACACCAATAAAAGTTTTTTCATGTCAATTTTTTTGTTTTTTGAGATACATATAATCCACCAGTCACCAGCAGTATACCTGTAAGGGTAAACCAGGTTAAGGGTTCTTGCAGAAAAATAAAAGCAAGCAAAAATCCAAATACGGGACAGGCATACAACCAATAGGAAGCTGCTACTGTATTCTTCTTTAACAGATACAACCAGGCCTGCACCGCACCTATTGAAACCGGGATGGTAAGCCATAAAGTACCGGTCCAGAAATGTGTGTCCAGCTTGTTTTTGGCCGGATCAAATCCTGCTGCAGCAACTGGTAACAAAAACAATCCTCCCATCAGGGTATGCCATCCGTTGATGGTTAAGCTATCCAATCCATTCCATTGCTGTCGGGTATAATAAATCGCTGCAATTGAATAGATGAGCATACTGCTCAGCAGTAAAACAATCCCAATCGGCTGTGCTGTACTGTTTTGAAGTAAGGGCCAGGCTGCGATCAGCACACCTGCAGAGCAGGAAAATAGTGAGAAAATGGCACTGCCTGTAATACGATAACGAAAAAAAATGGCAGCTAGTAAACTAATGAAAACCGGGTTCACGGCAATGGCAAGACTTCCGATCCCCGCTCCCAGAAATTGCATAGCAATTACATAAATGCCTAGGTATAGACTTACATTGAGCAATCCATAAATAGCAAGTTGTTTCCATTCTTTTGCCGTTGGTTTTCTATTGCCCAGGAAAATATGTGTTATCAATAACATCAGGCTGCCCGCAAGCAGGAAGCGGGTTACGGCAATCACCAGGGGTTGAGCACTTTCCAATGCAATCTTGGTTGCCGTGGCGGCTGATGACCATAATAGGGCAAATACAATTCCCACCACTATGAATTTACCATCCATTGAGTTGATTTAACTGCAAGGTACTCCTTCAGTATTTTTTGGCAATACCATTCCTGCCTCGGTAAATGGAAAGGGCCTTTGAACATATTCCCTTTGGCTGATTGTGCTATTGTTCCGTTTCGATGCAGGTAGCCATACCATTCTCCATTTTGAGCATCATGAAAGTGCTCATAAGCATATTCGTGAATCATACGGTGCCATTCGGCATATTTTTCATTTCCTGTCATGAGGTAAGCCAACAGGGTAGCAATAATGGCTTCATTCTGCGGCCACCAGAATTTCATATCCTGCCAGTATTCCTGGACCGGTTTATTAAAAACATCGCGGAAGTAGATGATGCCACCGTACTCTTTATCCCATCCTCTCTCCCACATATAATCCAGCATCCGGCAACCCAGGTTTATCAGGGCGGGATCATTACCACGATACTTGGCTTCTTCCAGTATAAACCAGGCGCCTTCAATAGCATGACCGGGATTAAGCGTTCGGCCGTCAATATGGTTGATGATCGATCCGTCCGGAGCCACCTGCTCCATTACACAGCGGATATCATCCTTTACAAAATACTGTTCGATGGTTCGGATCCAGTTACTGATCCATTCGTCGCAGCGCTCATCTCCAATTGTTTCCCGAACTTGTTGTGCTGTATTAATCATGATCATGGGAACGCCAATTCCAATTGCCGGACGGGTATCCGTGAATTTTGGTTCCAATAATCCAGGAACAGTGGCGTATTGAATACATTTTCCAAACAACTCACGGGAACGATTTGCTGCAGTTTCATCTCCGCTGGCTTTTGCATAAGCTGCCATCGCAATCACAGCAAAAGTTTCAGAAAAGAAATACCGGCGTTTCCGGATGGGTTTTCCATCCCTTGTAACATGAAAAAACATGCGACCATCCGTATCAAAACAATGCTTAACCAGAAAGTCGTATCCAAGTTTGGCACCCTCCAGCCATTCCGCCCTTTGCTCAACTGTATTATAAAGGGTTGCCAGCAGCCAGGTTGCACGGCCCTGGATCCAGACTGCTTTATCATCGTCGATCAGGCTGCCATCTGCATCCCGCATTAACAGGAAACCTCCGTATTCCTGGTCATAGGATCTGGGAAACCAGAAGGGAATGGTATCATTTAGTAATTGCTTGGAATAAAATTCCTGGTAATATGCTAAATCAGGATTGTACATAGTCGATGGTTTTGGGCCGAAGGAAATAAAGTTGAACGGTCAGGATGATAAGCACCACTATTGCCAGCCAGGCAAAACTTTGTCCGAGGTTGCCGGCATCACTGGATTTGCCCAACCAGTCTGTAATAAGTGCGCCTGAGAATATTCCGGTAAGATTCATGAGTCCATATCCGGTAGCGCGGTACCTGGAGGGCACGAGTTGGCAAAGAATCGGCATGTTGTTGGCATCAAATAAACCAAATCCGAATCCAAAACAAAAAGCTGCCAGTACAATATGTAAGAGAGAGCTTCCAAACCCGATCAAAACGAGCGCCGGAATGGTAAGGGCAAGTCCGATTGCTCCGGTGTATACACGTCCCCGCAGGTTTTTCTGCACCCATCGATCTGATAGGTATCCACCAACCAGGACTCCAATTAAAGAAGAGCCGGAGGTGGTTATCGTGGAAAGTGGACCTGCTGTCGCCATGTCAATATGCAGGGTTTCAGAGAAAAGTGTAGGCAGCCAGTTCTTAACGGCCCATCCAGGTAAACTCGGCAAAGTGAAATAAAGGAGCAGGATCCAGAAGGAGGGATTTCCCAATAAAAAACGAAAGGCTTTACCAGGTGCAACCGCTTCCCCTATTCTGCCGGAAAATCCTTTTTTGCTGCTGAGTTCTTTTAGGAAAACAAGCAGTATGAATGAATAAATGATTCCAATAAGTCCAAACGACTGGAATGTAAACTGCCACGACATAGTAGCTGCGATGGTTGCGCCAAAACCTCCCAATGCCTGTCCCATATACAATCCGGTCATATGGATGCCAATGGCCAGCGACCTTGTTTTCCCATTGTGATAATCGGCGATCAGGGAAAGTGCGGCTGGAATATAAAGCGCCTCACTAACGCCCATGATTGCCCGCAGTAGATAGAGCTGGTTAAAACTGGTGGCAAATCCCATGGCAAATGTAACTCCTGACCAAACAAATAAACTTCCAACGATCAGGCCTTTACGGTTGAATCGGTCGGCAATGATGCCGGCAGCGGGACTGATACCACCGTATATCCAAAGAAAAATTGCCATGAGAATGCCAAAGTTTTCGGCTGATTGCAATTCAGCAATATCCAGCTGCATGGAAGGACGCATGGTTGCCAGCATTTGCCGGTCCATATAATTGAGGAGAGCAACAAGCCATAAGAGGCCTACCACTACCCAGGGATATTTGTTTCCTTTCATGTTATCGTCATCTGTTAAGTTGACCAATTTGAATATAGGGGGAACGTATACCCGCTCTTACTTCACCGCTAGGCACCAGGAGAAAGTTGTTCCATCGAATGAGAGTAGTCGTTACTGGTGCATGAAAGGGAACAGAACCGGCAAATTGCCATTGACTCTCATCCGCAGGCAATACCAGTATTTCTTTTCTAAAACCGGGATGGTTTCGTTGCAGCTCATTTTTTTTATGGATTAGTGCTACTCTTTTTGTACTGTCTCTTTCATGTTGGATGGCCCCCAATAATTTTTCCACCTGGGTGAAAGTTGATCCATCATCTCCACCCAGTAACAGAATGCTTTCATCCTTCAATCTTATTGCCTGTGCTGCGGCCAATGCATTTGGAAGTTTTCCCAGTTTTTCCCAGGTTCTATGATCGAGCGAGTACACCCAGGTTTCTGCATAGAACTGGCTGGTATCTGTACCGTTTCGCGCACGGCCTCCTGCCAGAATGAGTTCCTGCCTGCCATTTACGGAACGAGCCTGCAGAACTGCATGAGAAACAGCGTATGGCAATGAAGGTAGTTCCATCCAGCCCTGTGATGGATCGTTCAGCGAGAAACTAAAAAATCGGTTATTCATTCCTGTTGTAGTTTCTCCGCCGGCTATAAAAAGCTGATTCTGGATAGCTGTTCCTGCTGCATTGGTCAGGGGTATGGGTAATTCGGGTAGTGCTTTCTCAGTAATTCCGGTATGTGTTTTTCCAAGCAACCATACAGCTGAACTGATTCCTTTTTCACCCTCTCCTCCTGCCAATACAATACCCTTTGAAGTAGAATAGGAACAAGCATAGGAGGTCAGTTCTGGAAGCCGGATTGTTTTCCAAAAGATACAATCACCTTTCTCCGTTAGTTGATATAGATGCAACTGCTGCTGAAATTGTTTAATTCCTCCTTCCCATGGAAGTCCGTGAGGAAAATTCGCTCCCCCTCCTACTAGTAACAAATCATCAATGATTCCGGTAACAGGTCCTGCTATTCCTATGGAGTTGCCATCTTCAGTTGCCGGAAGAGTTACAGGTTCTTTCCATTCAATCTCTACCATTTTGGCATTAGATCGACAGCTGCCGAAGGGTAATTGCAGAATCATCAGTATTGCTGGTAAATAAAGTAATTGCATGGCGTTCAGCTATGCTTTGCAACCGGATAGCGGGAGCAATAGTCCTGAAATGAAATACGTTCCAGGTCTCTGGTGAATAACTGTCTTTCTTCCAGGTTCATATTACGTACCGGAAGCCGGAATTCACCACAATCCAGTCCGATGGTTTTCATGAACGTTTTGCCGGTAGCAATACCACCATATTTTCCGAGTAGCCGGATCATATCAATACTCCGTTGCTGTTCTGCCCTGGCGGTTTCAAGGTCATTGCGTTCAAAAGCATCGATTAGTTTATGGTATAACGGTGCTGCATAGTTGAAGGTACTGCCCACTGATCCTTTCGCTCCCAAAACAAGTGCCGACAACATGTTCTCATCCCTACCCCAGAGCATATCATACCGGCCCTGCTGAAAGCGAAGACAACTGAGAAAATCCATGAAATCTTCATGGGTATATTTAATTCCTGCAAAATTCGAAATATGTCCATCGACTTCCTGTAACAGATCAATCATATTAAATCCTACACCAGTTAATACCGGAATATGATAATAATAGAAGGGCATAACAGGAACAGCGGCGGCTACTTCAGCAATACAAGCAGCCAGTTGTTTCACCGAAGACGGTTTGAAATAAAACGGCGCTGTAAAGGATACTGCGTATATGCCTTCCTGTTGGGCATGTTTTGCCAGCTCTATGCAATCCGTAATTGAAGTGCCTCCGAGGAAACACATCACCCTGAATTCCGGATCCTGTCGGGTGGCTGAAGCCCATGCGGTAGCTACCTGTTTTTTCTCATGCAGTGAAAGAGAAACCCCTTCACCTGTTGATCCTGCTATAAAGGCTCCGGTAACACCATTTGTTTTCAGGAGTGTATAATAGTTGGGAATGACAGCAAGATTCAATTCACCTGATGCATGAAAAGGAGTAAAAGGGGCCGCGATTAACCCGTTTAAATGTTGGCTGGACATATTTCGAATTTAAGTATTCTATCTTATTTAGGTTTGGATGTCTGGTAGCCGGGAGTTTGATCCACCAGGGGATCATTGGTCCAGATAGCAGGTGGAATCGGCCAGAGAATTTTATATCCAATAGTGGCTTTATCCAATACGCCATATGGATGAGCTGAATTTTTATAAACCAGCGGTTCATTGTTTACCTGCATTCTGCGTAAATCATACCAGCGTTTGCCTTCAAATACAAACTCTTTGGAACGCTCTTCAAAAATAGCCAGCTCATTTGCATCTTTTGTACCGGAAACAAAGGGGTTCGGATCATTACCAACTCCACCGAAAGCACGATCCCGAATTGCCTGTACATAAACAGATGGATCAGCTCCTTCGGCATTTGTGATTTCCGCCAGCATCAGCAACCGGTCTGCTTCCCGGTATACGGGCCAGTCGTCTGCAAAGTAGCGCTTATTGGCATCAATCGTACCCAGGAATTTAACCAGGGCGGTGTTTCTTACTGTCACTGTATAAGGAGTGGTGGACGTGTTTACTTTGTAATAGTCGTAAAAGGTAGCATTTCTTCTTTGATCTGCTACATCGTAGGATTGAAACTGTTCGAACGTATATCGGTAACGCTGGATGATCTGTTGCGAATTGGTTTGTGCAATCACTAACGGATCCACCAGGAAATTTCCCACTCCGGCACTTACGGTTGAATCTTTGTAGTGCTGTCCGTCAAAATTAAAGGTGGAATAGGTGTAGGCGGCAACACCAGGCATTTCAGCCTCCCCTACCCGATAAGGTAGTGCAAAAATGATTTCACTGTTCCGTTTTTTGTTATAAGCAAATACATCTTTGAAACTTGGCTGCAAGGAATAGTCGGTTACAGACAACAAACTGCTTTTCGATTCCGCCAGGTCTGCTGTATTGCTGTATACTTTTGCAGACCAGAGGAATATTTCTCCTTTTAGCAATTTTGCAGCATGCGGATTCCACTGGTATTTATCCTGAGCAGCACTGTTACCAAAAAGATCAATTGCACTGTTGATATCATTCTTGACTACTTCCAGTACTTCAGCTTCTGAAGAGCGGGCTCTTCTCAATGTTTCCTGGTTGGTATTTCCATTTAATACTTCAGGTTCCAGCCAGATGGGAACACCTCCATAGGTTCTCAGTAAATGGAAATAATAATAAGAACGCATGGCATATGCTTGTCCCAGCAGATAGGATTTTTTTTCAGCGGGCAGAAATTCAATGGCAGTTACCCGCTGAATGAATAAGTTGAGTTGTAGAATCGGATTATAAAAGCCAGCCCAGTTGCCCACACCTGCTGAATTTTCTTCGATCCGGTGTTCAATAATATTTAATTCATTGAGGGAGGTGTTCTGCACATCTACATTACTATAAGCGCCACCCCTCATTTCACCCAGGCGAATAAACATAAAATTATTGTCGCGGAATTGTTTGTGGAGTCCTACCATGAAATTGGTAACCTGGGCTTCATTCTGCCAAAAGTTACCATCACCGAAATAATCTTCCGGAGCTAGCTCCAGTGTTTTACGGCAGGCGGTCTGCGTGCTGATAATAAGTATCAGCAACCATAGAAGTGAATGTATTTTTTTCATACAAGTATGTTTCTTCAATGTGAATTAAAAGGTTAGGTTGGCTCCGAACACCAGGGAGGTTGGAATGGTGTAGGCGCTGTTCTGAGAACCGGTACGTTCCGGCAGATTCAGCATTTTATTAGAGATATAGCCCAAGTTCTGACCGGTAACCGTCAAGGTCAGGCCTTCCACGTTAAATCGCTGCAACATTCCTTTGGGTACTGTATAACTTAGCGATACTTCCCGGAATGCGAGGTAACTGGAATTCACCCAGAACATATCACTCGGGCGATCAAAGTTTTTAGTATTCAACTGGTCTGCCCAGGTATACCTTGGATATTTCGCATTTGGATTCTCAGGAGTCCAAGTGTCTTTTACAATATCGGTAGCATTGAATTCGCCCTGGAAACTTCCCAGTGCCCACATCTGCATGAAGTCCTGCTGGATATGACCTGCCCCAAAATCAACTCTTGCAAAGAGGGATAAACCTTTATAAGATACAGTAGTATTTAAGCCTCCAGTCCACCGGGGAATGATTCTTCCCAGCGATACACGATCCCGGTAATCAATAGTGTCGTTTTTATCCAGGTCCTTCCACATCATATCACCCAGTTTGGTTGAAATATGATTGGTGAGTCCTAATTGGCTGATAAGTGCCTGACTGGCAACCCGCTTTCCGGCTGCTGAACCATATTGTGCTTCACCGGCTGCGATATCAATTACATTATAGGCATCCAGATCTTTTTGAGTACGGATGATTCCTGCACTTACATATCCAAATATTTCTCCGTACTCCTGGCCTTCCTGGTATCCACCAACCCAGATGATCCTTCCGGTTTTAGGATCATAAATTTGGGTTCCACCCTGGCGATTGTTTTCATTGCCATTGGAAGGAAGTTTGACGATAATGTTTTTATTCCAGGCGGCATTGGCTCCAATGGTCCAGCGAAAATTTTTTCCTTTTATCAGGCGATACGACAATTCCATCTCCACGCCTTTATTTCGTATACTCCCGTTATTGGTACGGAGTGAGGACAAGCCAGATGACACGGGTAAATTGATAAAGGCCAATTTGTCGGTAGTTAACCTGTTGTAATACGCGATCGAAGCATTTATCTTATTATTCAGGAAAGCCATATCGGCACCTACTTCAACCGTATTTGATTTTTCCCAGGTGAGTTGCGGGTTGGCGATTCCGGTTTGCAAAAATCCAATCAGACCATTGTAAGCGTTTTGTGCTCCATAAGAGCCTTGCAGTTCATATAAACCAATACCTTCATTGGTTCCGATTCCGATATTTCCGTTCTTACCCCAACTGGCTCTCAACTTCAGATAGGACAACCACTTATCTGTAGCTGACATGAAGTTTTCACGGTGGGCCATCCAGCCTACAGATAAACCTGGAAACGTTCCATACTGGTTGTCTCCGATCAAACGGGAATATCCATCCCGGCGGACGGTGAAGGTGGCCAGGTATTTCCCATCGTAATCGTAGTTGATTCGTCCAAAACCAGACATGATCCGCTCCCTCGAATGGAAAGATCCCATACTTCTTGTTTGCGTTGTTGCGTTGTTCAGCGTTAACCCGAGATCCTGGAAATCATCCGTCGGAGCGAGAGCTCCACCGGCTGAGAAGCCTGTATTGTAGACGGTATAATATTCAAAACCTGCCATTGCGCCCAGGTTGTGCATATCAGAAAAACTGGACGTATAATTCAGAATGGCATTGTAGGTTTGACGGGTTGTGCGATTAAAGGAATTACTGCTGGAGCGGGTTCTGTTCCACCCTGTGTTCGGGTTGGTATAACTTAACAAACCGGTTCTGAAATCGCGGTTAAAGGCTTCGTACAATCCTTCATCATACATCATAATACCACCAATTTTCGCATATAGATCCTTGTGAAAATTCACCGTGAAGGCCTGTCCAAGTGTTAATTTATCCGTTTGATTTTTACGATGGTACTTATCTATATTGATTACGGGATTACCATCACTGGCATCCCTGCCAAGCAGCAATTCTCCGTTCATATTGGTTCCACGCATGGTTGGAGGTGCTGAAAGCATTCGACCCCAATAGTTGGCTTCACCATTTTGAAGCGATTGATCGCGCCAGTTTGCTTTGATGAATTGCACACTGCTTTCTGATTTCAACCAATCCTTGATTTTATATTCTCCGTTTAATGCGAGGTTAAGCCGCTTATAAAAAGTGGCAAGTGATAAACCTCCTTCATCGTAGTAACCAATATTTGCATAGTACTTTCCACGATCATTACCTCCGGTGATACCGATGTTGTAATCCTGTACAAGTGCAGATTTATTGAGCCCATAGTCGCCATAATTGAAATCCTTATAAATTAATTCGGCAAAAGTGCCATTCGGATCATAAGCGCCTGCTGCATTGGTAGGTACCGCATCGGTCATTGTTTTCCAACCCTGACCCAGACTGAGGAGTTCACGGTTGGCATCGGTGAGGCGCATGGTACTCCAAACCGCGCGGCTGTCGTAATTGCCATCCAGCACATTTCCATTGGCATCCTTGTAGAGATTGCCGGTACCACGTGGACCTACAGCCGCTAATACAGAGGGGGCCAGTGTTCCGTTTTTAATGGCTTCGACTACCCCTCTCCGTTGCCAGGTTATATAATCCTGTGCGGAAAGGAAATTGTAGGGAACGTTGAGGTAATTCCAACCGGTGCGGGCTTTTAGATTGATGGAAGCTTTTCCAGCTTTTCCTTTTTTGGAGGTGATGAGAATAACACCATTGCTGGCGCGTGCACCATATATGGCTGTTGAGGAAGCGTCTTTCAGCACTTCCAGGCTTTCGATTTCTTCCGGGTTGATATCACTTAAAGAGGAACGGACTTGACCATCCATGATAATCAGCGGGCTACCACTTCCATCAAATCCGGTACCTCCTCTGAGTATAATATTAGGAAGTGCACCGGGACGGCCAGTACCTGTAGAAACTCTCAATCCCGGAATGGTTCCGGCAAGTGCCTGAGCAGGGTTGGAACGAATACCTGTTTCAAGCACTTTGTTATCGAGTTTGGAAATGGAGGAGGTTACTTTGGAACGTTTGATTGTTCCATAGCCCACCACAACCACTTCATCCATTTTCTGATTTGCGGGCGTTAAACTGATTGTAAAACTGAGTTGGTTACCAGTTTTAATTTCCAGGCTTTCAAAGCCAAGTGAACTGAAAACCAGCACAGCATTTGGAACTGCATCCAGGCGAAATACACCATTTTCATCGGTTTGAGTGCCGGTGGTACTACCTTTTACAAGCACTGAAACACCAGATAAAACAGTTCCGTCTTCAGAAGACCGTACAGTTCCTGAGATGGTCCGGCTTTGTGCCCATACCTGAGTGGAGCCAAGCAATGCTATCAGTAAGATGAGCCATAGCCGGCAAGGAATCGTTTTTCTCATAATTAAATTAGTTATGCATTATGTATGACATAATAAAAATAATAATAAATTTAAATCCACCAAGAAAAAATTTCCAAGACTTGTCTGGTCATGTGGATAAGCAGGAAATGCCTAGTTTTGTTAGAATTTAGTATTACATAATAATTGTATGGCAATCAATTCCTTAATGCAAGATTTCAGTTCATTGGACACCAGTTCCCTGGTGGATAAAGTGGAGGCAAAACTGGTTCAGTTGCTGAAAGATCAGAAGTTGAACGTGGGTGACAGCATCCCGAAGGAGCTGGAATTAGCCGAACGTTTGGGGGTGAGCCGTACGGTTATTCGAGAAGCGCTGCTTCGCTTGCGCGTAATGGGATTGATTGAATCAAAAAAGAAAAAGGGTGCGGTAATTACGAGTCCGGATATCTTCGGCATCATCAGTAAAAGTGTTAATCCGCATATACTCGACCAGGCTACTTTAAAAGAGATGTTTGAACTGCGGCTGATTCTTGAAATTGGTATGGCGGATTTCATATTTCAACGTATAACCCCTGCCGATATAAAGGAATTAAAGAAGATTGTGAGTAAGGAACCGGATGCTACTCAGGATTACCTTTTCAACATTGAGCATGAAATTGCCTTTCATGGTAAACTGTATGAAATAACCGGCAATGAAACCCTGAAGAAATTCCAGCGAATGTTATTGCCTGTATTTGACTATGTGCACCATAGTGGATTATTGAAAAAGCAGGTTTCCATTAAACGATATGTTTCTCACAAAGGACTGGTTGATATCATCGAAAACGGTAGTCCGGAAATGTTTCGCAATGCCATGCGCAATCACCTGGAGAATCATTTCTCCCGCTTGTTTGAGTAGGCTATATCTTTTTGCGTTTCTTTTTCTTTCTTTCCTGCTCGGCCTGTTTGAGCAATTCCTTCCAGTTCTCATTAGGCAGATCTTCAGATAGTGCAACGGTTTCCCGGTATTCAGCGGTACCAATAATTCTCTCTTTGATTTTATTTCCGGTATAGGTTTCGATAGCTGCCAGAAATGGCTTCTCCTCTTCGCTGCAGAAGCTGATGGCCTGGCCTTTTTTCATGCCCCTGCCGGTTCGGCCTACGCGGTGTACGTATTTATCGGGTTCTTCCGGTAAATCATAATTCACTACATAATCCACATCGGGAATATCAATTCCCCGGGCATTAACATCAGTTGTGATCAACAGGGGAATACTGCCTTCACGGAATTGATCCATTACCTGGAGCCGGTCTCCCTGCTCCTTGCCTCCATGCATCACCAGGCTGTCAATTCCCACTCTTTTCATGGCTGCCTGTATTCTTTCCGCACGAACTTTCGTTCGCGCGAAGACCAGAATTTTTTGCCCGGGTAATTCTTTAACAAGCCGCTCCAGGAAGAAGCGTTTATCATCCATCGCTATATAAGTTACCGCATGATCAATGTTTTTGGAAACAGGGTCCTGGGGCGATACCTGGATGCGGATCGGATTGTGTACCATGGCGTATGCCAGGTCTTTGATGCGGGTATCAATGGTAGCAGAAAAAAACAGGGTCTGGTGTTTTTTAGGCAGGCGTTTTTTTATGTCAACAATGTCTTTATTGAAGCCCAGATCCAGCATATGATCTGCCTCATCCAATACCAGCAACCAAACATATTGAAGATCCAGCACCCGTTGATGATGCAGGTCAAATAACCTTCCCGGGGTTGCCACCACAATATCCACCCCTTTCTTTAAGGACCTGATTTGCTGCTCCTGGTCCACTCCTCCAACCAGGGCAAGTGTAGTTAGCTCCGTGTATTGCCCAATTTGTTGAAATACACCTGCGATCTGGATGGCCAGCTCCCGGGTTGGTACCATCACCAGGCATTGCAAGAGGTGTTTGGGTTTGCGCCTTCGTTCCTGTTCCCGTTGCAACAAGTGCAGGATGGGAATGGCGAAAGCGGCAGTTTTGCCGGTTCCGGTTTGTGCAATGGCCAGTACATCCTCCCCTTTTAAAATACTGGGAATCGCTTTGTATTGAATATCGGTTGGACGTTTAAATCCCAGTTCTGCCAAACTTTCCTTGATATCCTCCGAAATATGGTATTGTTCAAATCGCATGACCTTTCCTGTAAATAACGGTCAAAGGTCGTGGTTTTTCCCCGTAGATTTGTGCCCCCGAAAAAACCAGGCTATGATGCGGCAGGAAGCGAAACAAACCATTCAACTGGCATTTCCCATTGTGATCGGGGAACTGGCACAGATGGCTTTGCATATTATTGACACCGCTATGGTGGGGGCTATCAGTTATAAACAACTGGCAGCCGCTTCCCTGGTGATTAATGCAATGGGCATTCCCTTTGTAATCGGTATCGGGATGACTATCTCCGTTTCACAAATGGTTTCTATGGCGCATGGCCGCAGGGATTCTCAGCTGGTATCGCATTATCTCTACAATGGATTTTTTCTCTGTGCGCTGACAGCCCTGCTGATTTCTTTTGTGTTAATTGGCAGTCGCGGTATTTTACATCATTTAGGCCAGGATCCGGAAGTGGTGGAATACGCACTGCCCTTCATGAAGCTGATGGGGTTGTCCATCATCCCCATGCTGCTCTTTATGACCCTGAAACAGTTTACTGACGGCCTTGAATACACGAAAACGGCCATGATGCTATCGCTGGCCGGTATGCCCATCAATATCTTTTTGAACTGGTTACTGATTTATGGCAACTGGGGTTTTCCGAGATTGGAATTATTGGGTGCGGGATGGTCTACCTTAATCACCCGTTCAATACTTTTTATAATACTGGCAATTATTATTCTGCGACATAAAACATTTCGCAGATACATTGCCGTTAGCAGCAGACAATGGAAACTGAAAAGCCGCACCCTTCGTGAATTGTTATACATCGGGATCCCCAGTAGTTTACAGGTAGGCATGGAAGCGGGTGCTTTCGCGGTATCGGGCATCATCATCGGTACACTCGGTGCCGTTGCACAGGCCAGTCACCAGATTGCATTGAGTACCGCATCGTTCACCTTCATGGTTTCGATGGGATTGGCGCAGGCAGGATCCATTCGGGTTAGTAATGCCTACGGACGCAGGAACTGGACAAAGATATCCGTGATTGGGCGCTCTACCCTACTGACTGCGCTTGTATATGGTTGCATATGCGCGGTAAGTTTTGTAGTGTTCCGGAACCAGATCCCTTTACTGTTCAATAAAAATGAAGATGTACTTGCGCTGGCAGCTACGCTCCTGTTGTTTGCCGGCCTGTTTCAAATTTCTGACAGTACACAGGCAATTGGTGCCGGACTCTTAAGGGGTATTAAAGATGTAAAAACGCCTACTGTACTGATTGGAATCGCCTATTGGGTGATTGGCTTACCATTGGGTTATTTGCTGGGTTTTTATTTTGATATGGGTGCCCGTGGAATGTGGATCGGATTGATTGCCGGACTGACTTTTGCCTCCTTGTTTTTGATTGCGCGTTTTCTGAAGATGAGCCGCAAAGGGTCACTTTAATTTTTCCAGGGCTAGTGTACTTACGCGTGCAGCTACCTGTTCATAATACTTTCGTGAATAATGCAAACTGTCATAGGTAAGCAGGCTGGCATCATTGGCAGCCTGCCTGGATAGCGTAGTGATTTCAATATAGGAAATACCGGCTCCGGCTGTAATGCTCAGGTTTTTTTCATTGAACAGGTCGATTTCCCTTTTTATCTGATCCCGGTTGGAAAAGCGGGCGAATGGAGTCACGGAGTAGTCCGGGATAGATAACACGATCACCTGTTTGGGATTACCTCCGGCACGGTTTACTGCATACGTTAAAAGTTGCCTGAATTCAGATTCGTATTCTGGAAGCGGGAGGCGACGATATTGGTTGTTGACACCGATCAGTAAGGTTACCAACTGATACTTATTGGAAATGGTACGTCTACTAAGTTCTGAAAGCAGATCACCTGTACTCCAGCCGGTTCGCGCGATGATTTCGGGCGCTTTCATTTTAATTCCCTTATCCCGAAGTAAATCAGTTGTAATAACGGGGAAACGGTCAATTTCAGCAACTCCTTGTCCAATGGTATAGGAATCTCCCAAGGCCAGGTAAGAAATTGAATCCGGCAATACCTGAGGAGGGTTAACCACGATGGGGTTGGCAGGTGGCGGAGGGGCTACGGGCGGTGTACCCGTTCTGGAACAGGCAGCTATGAAAACAGATCCGGCCAATAGCCAGGACGACCATCTTATTGAAAAAACAAAGGCAGGCATTCCTATTATACGGATGGCCTGCCTTTTTGGTTCAGTTGCTTCTCTTATTCAGTATCATCCGGCTTCACGGTACCATTTACGATGAACTTGATCTGCGGCTTTCGGGTATCGTCCGTTGCAGAAGGATTTCCCATGATCAATATGGTATAAGCCTTGCTGGCTTCGATCTGGATAGTTCTTTCGAGTGTCGAACCTGTACCGTTGGATGCTGAAATTTTTAAATCCCCAACAGGCATGGAACTGAATTCGCTGACTGTATTGAAGGGTGCAGTAGCCGGTACAACTTTTGAACCCGAACTCAGATTAACTGCATATGCCGCAGAATCAGGTATTGCCTGGACAAAACGAACCAATGCTTCGCCCGTTGCAGGAAGTAAAGTATCCAGGTGATCGTTTACAATCAGATTGGAATAAACACTGTTTGCTCCTGTTACAAAAAGAGAATAGTATTTATTCGGCTCAAAATTGAATCCGGCAGTAGTACTGATTTCAGTTCCGGTCAACGCGTTAATTCCTTTTACATCCCGATTTCCGGTAAAAACAGGTAAATAGCCACCGGTGAAATTGGAGTAGGCAAATGCCTGGTTATTCAATGTGTTTCCGGATAAGCGGATGAAAATCCCATCCTGATCAGGTGCCAGGTTAAAAGCCATCAGTCCGGCACTTTGAATCTCAGGCTGATCATCGTTGTTTTTCATACAGGAGACCAATCCCAATCCCATTGTTGCCGCTAATAGCATCAAAGAGATTTTTCTGGTTAATGTTATCATAGTCTGACGTTTATTTGTTCTCTGTTGAGATGCAAATGAGGCACCAGAGTTGCGTAAAAAATAAACCTTAGAGCTTCTTTAACGATAACGATCTTTTTATGTTAAAATTTGATTCAGTTTATTTGAGTTACCTTTGCGCTCCCTAAAACAATCCGCATGTTATCTGAGAAAGACTTGCAAACAAGAAGTGGTATGGCCTGTGAACTGTGTCAGTCAACCACCAATCTCACCATCTATGAAGTAGGTCCGGATGCTGCCACCAAAGAAGAGATAGCCGTGTATGTTTGTGCAAAATGCAAAGCGCAGCTGGAGAAAAAAGAAATGCCGGATACTGCACACTGGAAAATATTGGAGCAATCCATGTGGTCGGAAATTCCAGCTATCCAGGTGCTTTCCTGGAGAATGCTGAATCGCCTGCGTGCAGACAGTTGGGCAGCCGATTTACTGGAAATCTTCTATCTGCCTGAAGACCATGAAGCCTGGGCAAAAGCAAGTGGAGATCATGTGAATGATGGTTCGGTTGTGCTTCACCGTGATATCAATGGTGCCATTCTACAGGATGGCGATACAGTAGTGCTCACAAAATCACTGGATGTAAAGGGTTCAACGCTGACTGCCCGATTAGGTATGGTAGTTAAAAACATCCGTTTGGTCAAAGACAATACGGAACAGATTGAAGGACGGGTAGAAGGACAACAGATTGTTATTCTCACCAAGTACGTCCGGAAGCAGGGTTAATTTACGATTATTCAGTTCGTAGCGACCGGATCGGATTTGACATAGCTGCTTTTATGGCCTTGAAACTTACGGTTAGGATGGTCAATACCAGTGCCGCTATCGCAGCCAATATAAATACCTGCCAGCTGATGTTGATCCGGTAATCATAATTGGTTAACCAGTTATTGAGGTAATAATAGGCAACAGGTGCTGCAATAACACAGGAAAGAATAACCAGTGTAATAAACTCTTTGGATAATAACCCCCATAGGTTGAATACACTTGCACCTAATACTTTCCGGATACCAATCTCTTTGGTTCTTTGTTCTGCAACAAAGCTGGCCATGCCGAAAAGACCCAGACAGGAAATAAAAATCGCAAGCACGGCAAAATAGGTTGAGAGTTTTCCAATTCTTTCTTCTGCCTGAAACTTGTTACCGAATGCCTCGTCAACAAAGCGGTATTCAAAAGGTACAGTGGGTGTATACTTTTTCCAAATTTTTTCAATGCTGCCCAGCGCGTTGCTGGTACTTTGATTCGGATTCAATTTCAGGATTAGGTTACTCATGTTGTCATACTTTCCGATATGGTAGAGCGAGGGTCGTACCGGGAAAAAGGGTGATTCCTGAAGTATATCCTTTACTATACCTATGATGGTATAAGCTCTTCCATTCCAGCGTAATGTTTTACCTACGGGATCCTTCATACCAATGAATCTGGCAGCGGTTTCATTAATAACGAATGCTGCAGAATCAGATGCGAATTCCCGGGAAAAATCTCTTCCTTCCTTAATGTCCCACTGTATGGCTTTCCCATAATCAACGGTTATCGAATTGTTGGGGAAATCTATAGCAAGGTTCGGGTCTTTACCTTCCCAGTCAAATCCCCCGTTTGTATTCCATACATCCGTGAGGGGGCTTTGGGCTGCCGCCATTTCTTCTATGGCTCCAGCCTGGATGAGTTCCTGTTTAACAACATCAAAATGTTGTCGTACTTCAGTTTCCAAATCCAGGCTAATCAAGCCATTTTTGGTATATCCGATAGGCCGGTTTTTAGCATATTGAATTTGCTGGTATACAATGATAGTACCGATTATCAACATTACCGACACCGTGAATTGTACAACAACCAATACTTTTCTTGGCATAGCTGCAAAACGACCCAGGCGGAAAGTACCTTTTAATACTTTTAATGGCTGGAAGGAAGAAAGGAAGAGCGCTGGATAACTACCTGCCAGTAAGCCCGTAATTATAATAAATGCTATGCTAAAGATCCAGAAGAAGCTACTTTGCCAGGGAATAGTCAATTTTTTGCCAGCTACTTCATTAAATGCAGGAATAAATAGCTGCACCAATCCAAGGCATAGCAGAAAGGCAATAAATACTATGAGATAGGATTCTGCAAAAAACTGTACGATCAATTGCCAGCGCATTGACCCGATGGTTTTCCGAATGCCCACTTCTTTTGATCTTTTTTCACTTCTTGCTGTACTAAGATTCATGAAATTGATACAGGCCAATAGCAATACAAAAATTCCGATGATACTAAAGAGCCAAACATATTGAATATTACCTCCACTATTTTTTCCGTCTTTAAATTCATTATAGAGATTCCATTTGCTCATGGGTTGCAAAAAAACGGCCCACTTGTAGCGTCTCGCCTCTTCTCCAATGTTATCAAGCTTTACGTTTTTTATTTTTGCGGAGACTTTTTCCAGATCTGCATTGTCTGCCAATTGCGCAAAGGTTTGACTGAAATTGCTGTCCCACGGATCGTTCATTCTTTTTACCCAGGGGTTGTCAATCAGCCAAAGTTCCCATGGCATTATTACTTTAAGATCCCGGAAAGTCGTATTGTCCGGCAAATCTTCGTATACTCCGGTCACTTTCACATCATGGGTCCGGTTTAATTTGATGGTTTTATTAATCGGGTCATCATATCCAAAAACGGTGCTTGCAACTGATTCTGATAGCAGAATGGAATAGGGATCCTTTAAGCCGGAAATAGATCCTTTGATCATTTTGAGTGTTAACATAGCCGGACCATCTGGTTCCATGTAAATGCCTTCACTTTTGATATGCTTATCGCCCACACTCAATAACTGAGTTCCATTCCAGGAGGTTTGTACCACGTATTTAAAATCATTGCCGTATTTGGTACGAATCTCAGGTCCCATGATGGCTGGGTTAGCTACCTGTGTACCGATTCTGCCATTGAAGCTGGCATGCTGCATTACCTGGGTAATGCGGTCATAATTCGCATGGTATTTATTGAAGGTTAGTTCATCGTATACCCATAATCCGATCATCATTGCAACCGCCATCCCAACTGCCAATCCACCAATATTGATAGCACTGTAACCTTTGCTTTTCATCAAATTGCGCCAGGCAATTTTGAAATAATTTCTGATCATGATAAATTGGTTATTGGTTTTGGTAATACATCACCTCCAAAACTCCCAACGTATATGATGCCAGTTTTTTAAACCCCTCATTTTCAAATCAGCAGATAGAAAAGGTGGGATTTGAATATCCGAAAATGATACAGGTATTGTCCGTTTTTGATACAATCAGGATTACTTACTTTACATGTAAGGTGATTTCTTCTTCTTTTTTGAGAAAATCTGCCATTACTGGTTGCCTGGTTCCGGTTGAAAGTAGTGCAGTATCTTCCACTGTTTTAATAGGCTCAATGCATGAGAGATGTTTTTCGCGGAAGGGTTTGTTGTATTTCAGATTATAAGCGGAAATGACTGACCACCTGGATTTCCCGGAATTGTTGGCATCCGACCGATGCAGGATATTACTGTGAAAAAACAACACATCTCCTGGTTGCAGTTCACAATATACCAGTTCGCAAATAGTTGCTGCCTGCTGCACAAAATCCATATCGGCACCCTGTTGTTCACCTACGAAATTGTGCTCGAAGCGCTGCATTTTGTGAGAACCTTTTAACACCTGAAGACAACCATTTTCTTTGTTCGCTTCAGTCAGTGCCACCATCACAGATATCATCGCTTCCGGATAAAGGAACCCGTTTTTATACCAGTAACCATAATCCTGATGCCATTCCCAGGCGCCTCCAGTCAGCGGCTGCTTCTGCATTACTTTGGAATGAAAATGACATACTTCCGTTGGCTCGGATTGCAGTAACTCCCCTACTGCGTAAACCAATTTTTCGGATCTTGACATCAAGCCAAAGGGATCATCACCTGGTGTAAACCAGAGTGTCAGTTTTGTGTCTTTACCGGTTGTATCCCTGAAATCCATCGAATGAGAAGTGATGGACTCATCCGTTGCCGTGTTATACAACAGTGTTATTTCTTCCGGTGAGAACATCGCTTTGCGAACCAGGAAGCCATCACGCTGATAAGCTGCCGTTTCTTCACCCGTCAGTATTTTTTTCATTTTGAAGGTTTTCGTTATGATTTGGCTGGGATTTCTTTTTGAATAATGACCCCGGATTTTTTGTCTTTCAGGATCAGTTTGGTAACACCATTTGGTAAAATTTCCTTCTTCACAAGATCATATTGCTCGTTGTAGGAATTACTTGCTTTATCTGTTGCTGTTGCTTCCTCACCCCGCCAATCATCCAGCAAAAGCGGTTCCCATCTTTTGGATTGAGCTGATAAAAAAGCAGCATCTAATATGGCATTCACCACATACCCGTCATAAAAGGTTTCCATTGGAGCGCGGTTTTCCTCGATGGCATCAAACATGTCAGAGAACATATGGGGATAACCTAATTCATGGGCTTCATCTCCTACCGGAAATAGCCAGCCTGCATGTTGTTCTGCTTTTTCTGCTACATAGCCCTGTTTGTTTCCTGCCACATACATCTCAAAGCCGGTTCGTAAAAAACTGTTCAGCCAGATAGAACCTTCAGTTCCCATGACCTCATCGCGCAGGTCCATTCCTCCCCGGAAGGTCCAGCTCACTTCAAACTGACTGATTGCACCATTGGCATATTTTACAAGCCCGATGGCATGATCTTCTGCATCAATTGGATGAAACTGGGTGTCAGACCAGCACATGACTTCAACCGGACGAATCGTTTTTCCGATAAGATTTCTGCCAATTTCCACACAATGACAGGCCAGGTCTATGATGGCACCTCCACCAGATAGTTCCTTGTTCCAGAACCAGTCGCTATGCGGACCCGGATGTGCTTCCCTGGATTTTGTCCATAAAACTTTTCCAATCGCGCCATTCGAAACAGCTTCAATTGATTTAAGCATTTTGGGAGTATAACACAGGTCCTCCAGGTAACCGGCAAAAACTCCTGCTTTCTCCACACAGTCGAGCATGAACTTCGCTTCCTTAGCCGTCCTGCCCAATGGTTTGGTACATAGAACATGTTTCCCTGCACGGGCCGCTAACTCAACTGCTTTGGCATGCAGATGATTGGGCAATGCGATCACCACCACCTCTGTATCGGGATGGTTAATAGCCGCTTCCATATCATCGGTGGCATGGGAAAGCTGATAATCTCTGGCAAATTGCTCCGCTGTTTGTTGAGTTCTTGAATACACCAGGTGTATCCGGTCTTTTCTCCTTTGGGAATGAAGTGCAGTAGCATAAAATCTGGCGATAAAGCCCGCACCAAGCATGGCAATTTTCATAAGCAGAAAGCATTCGTATTACATAGTTAAACTTTATTCAAATAATTCTGAAACGGTTTTTTGTTCTTTACCTAAACTATATTAGCAGAATATTGTAGGATATAGGCCAATTTTATTCAAAATATGTTAGGTACACGTCCAATTGTTCAAAAGTTGCCCTTAGCCAGTGAAACTTCCTTCATTGCTAAAACCTTTCGTACTCCTTATTTTGAAACACCCTGGCACCAGCATGTGGAATATGAAATTGCGTTGTTTAAAGAGGGACATGGAATGTGTTTTGTTGGCAACTATGTGGGTGAGTTTAAGGAAGGTGATATTTTTCTGATTGGTTCAAATGTGCCGCATGCATTTTACAAAGCGGAGGGACTGGAAGTGGCCAGTTCCATGGTGGTACAGTTTAAAGAAGATTTCTGGGGTAAAGATTTTCTGCGGATCCCGGAGAACCAGCTCATCAAAAATCTGCTCGATGCGTCTATGCAGGGTATTCAGCTTACAGGTTCCGGAATGAAAAAATTAGCCAGTCTGCTCAATCAGCTGGAAGCTGATCAGGGCATTAGCAGATTGCTAACCCTGCTGCAATGTTTAAAATTGATGGAGGAATCCTGTGAAAAAAACTACCTATCTACTCAACAGCAGTTTACCCGGAATGATAAATACAAACAACGCTTGGATGATGTGTTTGACTTTACCATCCGGAACTTTCAGCAACGAATAACCCTGGAAGAAGTGGCTGATATTGCACATATGACCGTAACCGCCTTTTGCCGCTATTTCAAAAAATCAACCCAGAAGTCCTATGTTCAGTTTCTTACAGAGGTCAGGATTGGTTATGCCTGCCAACAGTTACAGGGAACCGATAAAACCATTTTGGAAATCAGTTACGATAGCGGCTTCAATTCACCGGTAAATTTCAATAAGCAGTTTTACAAATTGAAAAAAACGACTCCGCGAGATTTCAGATCCAGCTTCTTAAAGCAGTTGGGTAAATAACCTGGGTTTATTTAAGATTAACATCCAGGTATACGGAATGTCGTCCATAAGTTTCATAAAACGGTTTGAATTGTACACCGTCAATGGTGAACTCCAGTTTCTTTGGATCACCCTGGATGGATTGGCTGATGTCTTTTGCATTGAGCGTAACTTTCCGCCATTCTTTCCTCGCTTCCGGTTCCTGTGCGGCTAATAATACCGGACCATAAAAAAGACTCGCAATATTCTGCTGATCCATTACCGGATCCAGGTGAAATTGGAAGGGCATTTTCACTTCAATGATATCGCCGGATTTCCAGGTTCTGCTGAGTTTGATATAGGTTCCCGGTTTAGCTTCCAACGGCTGGATTTTACCATTGATTTTTATTTTGAACCCTTGGGTAGCCCATCCTGGTACCCGTATGAATAGATCAAATTTTCCATTACCCGTTACCGTTAGGTGTGTCTGGTCCTCTTTAGGAAAACTGGTACGCTGCTGAATTTCTATGTTTCTTTCTGACCACTTGAGTGTGGATGGAATGAAAAGATTTACATAAAGCGACTGGTTGTCAACAGACTTTAAGTAGATAGCCTGTTGCAATTTGGTATTGCTTTCAATGGCAGTTCCATTGCAGCAAGTAAAGCCGGTCATGTTGGCATTACCAAACTGTTTGATGGCGCCGGGGTTAAGGGGTACATGGTAGGTATTAGCCGGACTGTTCTCCGCCACAGAAGCCAGTATATGATTGTACAGGGCGCGTTCGTAATAATCCATGTACTCCCCCTGCTGATTAAACAAAAACAGTTTATTGGTCAGCTTGAGCATGTTATAAGTAGCACAGGTTTCATTTTGTCCGCCTGCGGAAAAACCGTTTTCATAGAGCGTTCCAGGCTGACTGATAAAACACTCTGCATTGGCAGGATTACGAGCTCCTGCAACGCCTCCGATGCTGTACATGTAATCATGATAGGCTTTGTACCAGAAATTATCAGCGATTTGGTAGTATTCCGGATTTTGAGTTGCCATATACATTTCAATACTTCCAACAATTTGTGGAATGTGCTGATTGGCATGTAAACCACGGAACAGATCTACATTTTTTGCGAGCCCGTGTGTATGATGGGAGTCCCCATAAAACAGTTTGATATTATCAAATAACTGCGCTGCTTTGAGGTGATTGCTTTTGTTCGTGATGGTATACATCCTTGCCATCACCTCATTCATCCCACCATATTCACCGGCGATATAGGTATTCCATATTTTGATCAGCGTATCAGTTGGTAATTTACTAAGCCGCGCATACACCCAATCCCCCATACCGCTTGCCACTTCCAATGCTTTTTTATTGCCACTTACTTCATAAACATCGAGTAGTCCGGCCAGGATTTTATGCAGTGTATAATAAGGCGCCCAAACCTGGTTGATTTGGCCGCCGTATTTGGCACCCTGTTCCAGCATTATAAACTGATCCGGTGGATAGGCGCTGATAAATCCCTTACCCCAATTCCAATAATCTGTTCGTATGCCTTCATCACTGAGGTCGGAATTGTACCCCGTTTTTCCAGGGCCGGGAGGAACGGCGGCTGGATCAGCTACTGCAGCTCCGCCACTTTCTTTGGGTTTGCCTGATAATTGCGATAATTCATAGAGTGTTTCCACCAGCTGGTCCATTTTCTGGGCAAATTTGGCCTGCAGCGATTTGTCATAACCCGTGCTGGCATAAGCTTGCGCGATGGCTGTTAGATAGTGACCCGTTGCATGTCCTCTTAATTTGGTATCGCGACTGTCCCACACCCCCAACGGTTTGGCACCTTCGGGTTGTGATTGGCCAAACGCATGGCGAAACATGTACAAAAATGAATTAGGGTCAGTATTAGCTAGGGAGTTGATGAACTTGTCCCGGTTCTCAATGAATTGAGTCGGTTGACCCTGAGCGTTAGTTTGTAGAAAAACCTCGTTCAGCTTAAAACTTTCCAGTTTGGCTTTGGGCGTTTTAGCAGGAAGGTTTTCTTTTACAGTTACTACCGCTTTGGGTTGCAGGGTGGTGCCTGAAATGCGACCGGTAATGGTATAGGTGCCCGGTTTTAGAACAGTTGAATTATCAATATCGGCCGGCCAGATCACTTTCACTTTGGGGCCTTTCACTCCGCTTCTGTATGTGCCCTTTAAGTAAGCGGGTAAACGGGGTAAATTTCCCGTGCTGGTTTCAACTGCTACATCTTCCACCTTTACTAAATAAGGCATGTAGAGTTGAGGGTGATCTGCTGAGAATTTGGGAAGTTCTTCTGCCTGTTTCCGAACATTTACGGCACCATCATTCATTCCACGTTGTGCATTGGTAAAGATGCCGGTTACCTGAGCAGTGCTCAATGGAACACGGTAAATCCGGAAATCATGCAGCAAGGCATTTAAATTGGATCCTGTTGTTTTAATTGATTTGCCAATATATACAGATTGGTTATCCTCATCCTGTAGCCCCTGTAGCTTGCTTAAATCTGTCGGGAGGCCTTTCCCCTCTCCCACCTGTTTACCATTTACATAGGTAAACAAGGATTTGGAAGCAAGGTCAATTACAATTACCAGGTGTGTCCATTTATTCAATTCGATAGCGGGTGCAAGTTGTATTGGTTCAATAGAAAAATATTGGGTACCCTCTTTGCCAAATGCGAAAAGAGTTTGTCCGGGTTCCATAGAGTGCAATTGAATCCAGGTGGAAATACTGAAGGATTCCATGTCATTGAGAACATCAGCGGGAACAGAAACAAAAGACTGGTTCACTGCCCGGAGTGAAAGAACTTTTCCAAAACGAGGATCGTTGACGAATGGTGTAGTTGTATCAGAGATACTAGCATGTAAATTATTTCTCGACCAATCCCTGGTATTTCCTTTAAAAATATAGCGGGCTATCAATCCGGTTTCGCCAATGCCATCTAATATCTGATCACCATTCTGTGCCAAACCGATGGTAACCTGCTGAACAAGCAGTACAAGTAAGAGGCTTCCACGTAAGAAAAGTTGAAACGTTTTCATGCACCTAAGCTAGGAAGAACCGGGAAGGTCGGTTGGACCTATTTTAACCTTTGCTCAAATGATTTTAACAGGGGAATTCTTAAAAATAAAAAGCCCTGCTGGCCAACGAGTACCTGCAGGGTGTAAGCTGATTAGTTTCAACAATTGTCGGGATGACTGGATTCGAACCAGCGGCCTCTTCGTCCCGAACGAAGCGCGCTACCGGGCTGCGCTACATCCCGTTGGGAAAGGTTGACAAAATTAATATTCCGCAATATTTCTTCCAAAATCTGTAACGGTAATACCCAGGCCCGGTGTTTCAGGCAGGCTGACCTTCCCAAAATCATACTGCAGACCGGTTGCGATATCTTCCGCCAGCAGCAGCGGACCATCCATGTCGAGCCAGTCGGCCAGTGGTGCCAAATGCGCAAGGGCTGCAGACCCAATCGTGCTTTCATTCATGCAGCCTAACATAACTTTCATTCCCAACTCACGAGCCTCCTTCATCATGCGAAGGGCCGGAGTGATTCCTGTACACTTGGTCAACTTGATATTGATGCCATGAAAATGTCCGGCGCAACGTGCCACGTCTTTTTCAAACACACAGGATTCATCTGCCACCAGCGGTAAAGGTGAGCGTTCGTATAACCATGCCATACCTTCCCAATCATCTTTTGCAAGTGGCTGTTCTATGAATTCCACATTCATGTCTGCAAAGGCGGTTATTTTTTCCAATGCTTCTTCTTTGGTCCAGGCAGCATTGGCATCTATTCGTAAAGGTGTATCCGTATGCTCCCGGAGCGCTTTCATGATTTCGATATCCTGCTGAGTACCTAATTTAATTTTGTAGACTGGCCATGGTTTTTCCTTCATTTTGGCTACCATCTTTTCGATGCTGTCAATGCCGATGGTATAATCTGTGATGGGCATCCTGGCAGGATCTCCCCCAAACAACCGATACAGGGGCTGACGTTTGATCTTGCCAAAAAGATCCCAGGCAGCGATATCGAGTGCCGCTACCAAAAATCCGTTGGCAGGATAAAGATGATGCAGGTAATGCCAATAACGATCAGGTGTGGTGAAGGCAAACTTTTCTACAAAGATTTTCTTCGCCAGCAGATCTGCCTCCATCTTCTCAACCGGAATATTATAATAGGCAATAGCAGGCGCTTCACCGTATCCTTTGATGCCATTAAAATCAAGTTCCACCACCAGTGCTGGCTGATGGGTTTTGGTTCCCTTTGATATGGTAAAAGGATGTATAAACGGAAGGTTTGTTTTGGTATAACTCACACGCATACCACAAACCTACATCATTATGCCCTTCCACTCACTTTAATATGCTCTTTGAGATCGTGGTTAAATGCTTTTTCCTTCATCAATTGTTCCAGTGAAATATGCATACGGTACCGCCAGTAATGTTTGGGGTTAGACGGAATATTGATCCGTTCATCAGCCGCATTGGCACGGCGTAACTGGTCATCGCCCCCCAATAAATCCTGTAATTGGAAGATACTCCACATGGCGGGTGAATGCAGATGCTGAATGATGATCTGTTTGTTGATCCATGCCTCACAGAAGGCAGGCGCATCTCCCCACTGGCCAAGTTCGTTATTAAAGAAACGTTGGGTTTTAGCGCGGTCTTCTTCCCACCAACCGCGAATGGTACTCATATCGTGGGTAGAAGGTGTTACAACAGATAAATAAGGCGCATCGTCCGGGTGGAAAAATTCACGTTCGGGATTTTTCGGCATACGCTGGATTTCCAGGCTGAGGATACCGAGTTGATTCATCACCTCCGGCACGCAGCCTGGTACCATCCCCAGGTCTTCACCACAAATGAGCATATTGGTGGAGGCTTTCAACGCAGGTAACTTGTTCATAGCTTCCTCCATCCAGAATCCATCCTGGCGGCGATAAAAATAATTAACATAGAGCTCCTTTAATTTCTCCTGCGTATCCCATTCGAGCGACTGGAAAGAACTGGTCTGTTCCATGCCAAATCGGAAATGGTATTGGGTACCATTGGAGCCCTCCTGTTCAAACAGGATAACATTGCTGTGCAGGTCGTACAATCCCTGGCGAAGCCAGTTATTGGTGTCTCTTACCTCTTCTGCTATGAACCAGTTTTCTATTTTACGCTGTGTATCAAAAGCCGGTTTGAAAAAATATTGACCGTAGCCTGTAGGATCCAGGAAGGTTTCTTTTACAAATCCGGCTACTTCCCCGAATCGTTCATTCAGGAGATTTTCGGTTATATAGGGCTGTGTGTAACGGGTATGATCAAACCAGATACCGCGTTCCTGGAATTCGTTTTTATGTACAGGAATGGCAGGTACAAATCTGCCCATGATTCCTTCCACTGAATGATAGGGTATCGACCAGATCCGGAAAAAACCAAGAATATGATCAATGCGGAAGGCATCAAAATAATCACTCATCTGGGAAAAGCGACGTTTCCACCAGTTGAAGCCATCCGTTTGCATTTGCTGCCAGTTATAGGTAGGGAATCCCCAGTTCTGTCCCTTGATAGCAAAGTCATCCGGAGGTGCACCGGCCTGCTGGTCCATATTGTATAAATCGGGCGCTACCCAGGCATCACAACTGTACCGGTAAATACCAATGGGGATATCGCCCTTTACGATGATACCTTTTTTATGCGCATACCTGGTAGCCGCTTTCAGTTGAACATGCAACTGGTATTGCAGGTAATAGTGAAACTGGATTTGCGCAAAATCCTCATTGTCTGACGCCGCCAGCTTTTCAATGGCTCCCTGATCATACTGGCTATATTCCTTCCAACCAGTAAAATCAGAACTGCCGTTTTTATCTCTCAGGTAACAGAAGGCCGCATAAGGTACCAGCCAATCCTGGTTGCCGGCGAAAAAATCCAGATACTCAGGATCCGCTGCCCAGCTTTCTTTCTGGACTTCAAAAAGCTGATGCAGTACGTTCAGTTTGAGCTGCAGCACGGCTTCGTAATCAACTGTTTCCAGTTCGTTGAGTTCTTTTTGTTGATCGCGAAAGGGTTTTAATAATGCAGCCTGTTTTTTCCCTGCCACTTCATCCGGATTAAGGAAGATTGGGTGTAAGGCAAAAGCGGAAATGGCCGCATAAGGATAGGAATCCACCCAGGTATGAGTAGCCGTTGTATCGTTAATGGGTAACAGCTGGATCAGTTTCATGTCAACGGATCCGGCCCAGTCTACCAGCGCCTGAATATCGGTGAATTCGCCGATGCCCCAACTGTTTTTACTGCGAAGGCTAAAAACGGGGATCGCCACGCCAGCTCCTTTCCAGGTAGTATTCGGGATCTGGGCAAAGCCATCATGTACAATGGTCAGGTGTTGACCGGCGTCACCAAAGAGGTGACGGTTCTCACCCGCTTCAAACTGAACAAAAGTTTTGTGTTTGGTGTGATAGATTCCGTATTTGTATTGTAGGGGGAATTCTTCCTTTGGCAGGTCAATGGCAACCGTCCACCAGTTTCCCTCTGCCTGCAACAGAATTGGATCTTCGGTTGACCAATCCCGTAAGGCGGTGCCGGCACCGGATAAACAGATTACTTCATTTTTTTTCAGCAAGGGTGCTTTCACCCGGAAAATATGGCTGAACTGTTTGGGGTGTTTGTATTTTTTCTTCCCTGTTTCCGGCAACAGTATTTCCTGGAAAGGTGCAGTGTAAAAAGCATTTTCAAAGGACCCTGCATGGTTCCAGGTATCAACTACCTGGATTTCGGTGAACTCTTTGATACCGGTAGGCAGGTGCCGGTCATCTCCCCATTCGTTCACGATTTTACCATCCACATCCTGTAACTGATACTGGTAGGTAATCCCTTCCAGCGTTGCAGGGTCAAGTTCCAGTTGCGCAAACCAATATTCCTGGTTGAACCAGGACATGCGAAGGGGATCTTTCCGGTTGGGAAGGCCGGTTATAAATAATTCTTGTCCGACTACTGTCGTAAATCGTAGATAAAACTGAATTGTCATGCAATCGTTGTTTGGGCTGGTCGAAACAAAAATAATTTATTTGTGTATAATTTACACATTTGTTGTTGTTTGGGCATAAAAAAAATCCCTGCCATAGGCAGGGAGCTAATATAAGTTACTTCTAATCACTTAGATGATATCCATTGCTTTTACAAAGCTGGTACACACAAATGGGATAATCATGGTCAGGTATTCCCAGTGCAGATATATGGCGGCCAATAAAGCGGCAGTTGATACAAAAAAGCCTAACCACCACATCCCGGTATTTTTCTTTTGTGTTTCCATGATAGATTGTAAAAATTAAAAAGTAAAAATTAATACGCGGCAAAAATAGACATTTCTGGAACATACCCAAAAGGAAAAGCGGCCGAAATTTTCGACCGCTTTTCCGTCTCGCGTTTCACATCTCACGTCTCACATCTCACTTACTTATTTCACTTCCTCAAATTCCGCATCTGTCACATTTTCGCCGTTTGCTCCCTGGGCACCAGCATTGCCATCGGGCTGTGCGCCACCGGCCTGCTGGGCTTTGTAGATTTCTTCAGAAGCGGCAGTCCAGGCACTGTTCATCTCCGTTACTGCAGTATCAATCGCAGCGAGGTCCTGGCTCTTGTGTGCGTCTTTCAATTTATTGAGGGCTGTTTCAATTGGTGCTTTTTTATCAGCAGGGATTTTATCGCCAAACTCTTTCAGTTGTTTTTCCGTTTGGAAAATCAGGCTGTCGGCCTGGTTGATTTTTTCAACCCGCTCCTTCGCTTCTTTATCAGATGCTTCATTCGCTTTCGCTTCTGCCTTCATTTTTTCGATCTCATCTTTGGTCAGACCAGAACCTGCTTCGATCCGGATCTTCTGCTCTTTTCCGGTTCCTTTGTCCTTGGCCGTTACATGCAGAATGCCATTGGCATCTATATCGAAAATTACTTCGATCTGCGGAACACCACGAGGAGCGGGCGGAATTCCATCCAGGTTGAACATACCCAGACTCTTGTTCTGGTTCGCCATTGGCCGCTCACCCTGCAATACATGGATCTGTACGCCAGGCTGGTTATCTGCGGCTGTGGAGAAAACTTCCGATTTTTTGGTTGGGATGGTAGTATTGCTTTCGATCAATCTTGTCATTACTCCTCCCATGGTTTCGATACCCAGGCTCAGTGGGGTAACATCCAGCAGGAGTACATCCTTCACTTCGCCGGTTAAAACCGCACCCTGGATACCGGCACCTACTGCCACTACCTCATCTGGGTTTACTCCCCTGTTGGGTTTTTTACCGAAAAATTTCTCTACAATTTCCTGCACTTTCGGAATCCTTGTTGAACCACCTACCAGGATCACTTCATCGATATCTGAAGTGCTCATGCCAGCATCTTTCAGCGCCTGCTCACAGGGCTTCAGACAGCGGGTAAACAGGTTGTCTGCCAGTTGTTCAAACTTAGCGCGACTCAGTTTTTTCACCAGGTGCTTGGGCACTCCGTCTACAGCGGTGATATAAGGCAGGTTGATTTCTGTTTCAGAAGAAGAGGATAATTCCACTTTTGCTTTTTCAGCAGCTTCTTTCAGACGCTGCAGGGCCATGGGGTCTTTGCGCAGATCAACACTCTCATCTTTCTTGAACTCATCTGCCAGCCAGTCCATGATTACTTTATCGAAGTCGTCTCCACCCAGGTGGGTATCACCATTGGTCGATTTTACTTCAAATACCCCATCGCCCAGTTCGAGGATGGAAATATCAAATGTACCACCACCCAGGTCGAATACGGCGATTTTCTGGTCCTTACCTTTTTTATCCAAGCCATAGGCCAAAGCGGCAGCGGTTGGTTCGTTTACAATACGACGAACATTCAGTCCGGCGATTTCACCCGCTTCTTTAGTTGCCTGACGCTGAGCGTCGTTAAAATAAGCCGGTACGGTGATCACCGCTTCGGTTACTTCTTGTCCGAGGTAATCTTCCGCTGTTTTCTTCATTTTCTGAAGAATCATAGCGCTGATTTCCTGTGGAGTGTAAAGGCGACCATCGATATCGATGCGCACAGTATTATTATCACCTTTGGTTACTTTATAACTCCAATGGCTGATTTCTTCAGTTACTTCATCAAAGCGACGGCCCATGAATCGCTTAACCGACATAATGGTATTATGCGGGTTGGTGATGGCCTGTCGTTTGGCCGGGTCGCCCACTTTTCTTTCTCCGTTTTTCAGGAAGGCTACCACGGAAGGCGTCGTTCTACGTCCTTCGTCATTCGCGATTACTACGGGTTCATTCCCCTCCATAACCGAAACGCAACTGTTGGTAGTTCCAAGGTCGATGCCTATTATCTTTCCCATATGAATAATTTTCCTTTAATGAATGAATGTATTTTCTATTGACAATCAATATGCCAAGCAGTATTTAAGGTGTTAAAATGGCAGTTTTGTCAGGTTTGCCGCACACGACCTGCCAAATATCGCTTCACCCGACCGGTCGGGTGGCACCGGTCGGGTGAAAAAATGACTTATTTCTTGAAGGTGAAATTGCGTTGGGCAAGGTAACTGAAGGTTACCACGATCACTGTTGTGAAGATTTTGGCCACCGTGGGGTAAATTCCAAACTGTTCTACAAAAAGTTTAATAAAGACATAGTTGAGGAAAATACAGGCTGTTACGAGCAGCACATACCGGAATAACTGGACCCTTCCGCGGAGGACAGAGTCATTGAATACCACCGTTCGGTTCAGGAAAAATCCAAGTGGAAAGCTAATACAGAAAGCGATGATAAAAGCCATGATATGTGGGGTGATCACCGCCTCCCGGCCGAATACCTGGAATCCAAGGTGTACAACCTGTTTGTTCAATATATAATTGTAGGAAATAAAATAGATGAAGATATCAAGCGCCGTATTCCCACCACCGCAGGCAATATACCGGAAGGTTTGAATTGGAAGAAACCGTTTAAACGGAGGATAAAAGAAATCAATCACCCGACTAATGCTTTGACTCACCCATGCTAACATGGGCGCAAATATATATTTTTGCCGCCTATGGCGATTACTCAACAGATCCAAAGCATTGTTAACAGCGCAATCAGCGACTTATTCCCCCAGCTAGATGGCCCTGCCAATTTTCAAATTAACCAGACCAAACCTGAATTCGAGGGGGATTATACCGTCGTATTATTCGGACTGACCAAACCCCTCCGTCAGAAACCGGAAGAACTGGGCGAAAAACTGGGTCAATACCTGGTTACTCAAAATGGTGGATTCTTCACGGCCTACAATGTGATCAAGGGTTTTCTGAATCTGACGATTGCAGATTCCTATTGGAATACCCTGCTGGAGGAACATTATTACAACCCAACTTATGGAAAAGCAGGACCGAACGGTCAGAAAGTAATGGTTGAATATGCTTCTCCCAATACCAATAAACCGTTGCACCTGGGTCACCTGAGAAATATTTTCCTGGGTTGGAGCATTGCGGAAATCCTGAAAACTGCGGGATATGAGGTGGTGAAATCCTGTATCGTGAACGATCGGGGTATTCATATCTGTAAGAGTATGATTGCCTGGTTACGTTATTCTAATGGAGAAACCCCCGGATTGGTAGGCCAAAAAGGGGATCATTTCGTAGGTGATTATTATGTCAAATTCAACGATGCCTATAAAGCGGAAGTGGAAACTTTGATGGCGGCTGGCAAAACCAAAGAGCAGGCAGAGAAAGAAGCTCCCATCATGCAGGCTGCCCAGCAAATGCTGGTGGATTGGGAAGCCGGTAAACCCGAAGTGATCGATTTGTGGAAACAGATGAATGGTTGGGTGTACGATGGCTTTGCCGCAACCTATGATGCCATCGGTGCAGATTTTGATATCACCTATTATGAAAGTAATACCTATCTCTTAGGTAAGAAGACCGTACAGGAAGGACTAGAAAAAGGTGTTTTTTATAAAAAGGAAGATGGCAGTGTATGGATTGACCTGACGGCAGACGGACTCGATGAAAAACTCGTTCAAAGAAAGGACGGCACTTCTGTTTATATCACACAGGATATCGGTCTGGCCCAACAGAAATACGAGGAGTATGGAATGGATCAAAGCATTTATGTGGTGGGCGATGAACAGAACTATCATTTCAAAGTATTGAAATTGATTGCTGAAAAATTGCAATTGCCCAAGGCCGACGGGATTTATCATCTCTCCTATGGTATGGTGGAATTACCGACCGGTAAAATGAAGAGTCGGGAAGGTACCGTGGTGGATGCGGATGACCTGGTAGCAGAAATGATTGCCATCGCGGAAGTAAATACGAAGGAGTTGGGTAAGGTGGATGATTTTACTGATATCGAACTAAGCGAATTATGCAATACCATTGGTCTGGGTGCGCTGAAGTTTTATTTGTTGCGGGTGGATCCTCAAAAGAAGATGATCTTTAACCCGGAAGAGTCCATCGATATTCATGGGTTTACCGGACCGTTCGTACAATATACCCATGCACGTATCAAATCCATTTTGAGAAAGGAAGCTCCTTCAGATGCTTCAGATTGGATGAATGAGCCACTGCTGCCTTTGGAAAAATCAATGCTGGTATACCTGGAACAGTTTCCATCAATAATTGAGCAGGCTGCAACTGAACACAACCCATCAGCTGTAGCTGGATACGTTTTCAAATTAGCGCAATTATTCAATTCGTTTTATACGCAACATCAGATTAGTCGTGCTGAAACACCGGCTAAAAAAGAACTTCGTTTACGTATTGCTGTTATGACAGCGCATGTGCTGTCAGCTGGAATGGGAATGTTGGGAATTCGGGTGCCGGAGAAGATGTGAGAACGGGTAGAAAGGAAGAGGGAGGAATGGAAGAGGGACATCCGATAACCTTTCTTCCTTTCCTCCCTCTTCCTTTCCTCCTGTATTACAAACCAAACATCGACTTCTTCTCCTTCAGCTTCGCTAAAGATGGGTCCATGCGGATGGCTTTTTCGCAGAGGTCTTTGCCTTTATTGTCCTCTCCTTTTTTGATATAAGCGATGCCGATCATATACACTGCACGGGCTTGCTGCGAATCAATGGCCAGCATTTTGTCCCAGGTTTCAATTGCATGGTCGGCATTTCCGGAATAATAATAAGATTCACCCAGGCTGAATAACAATTCCAGGTCCTGGGGTTTACGTTGCAGTACTTCCTGGTAAAGAGCAATACTTTTATCAAACTGTTTGTTTCCGTAATAAGAGTTGGCGAAATTTTCAATGAAATCATTGCTGCGTGGATGCCCGGCTGCCAGCGCTTTTTCAAACCAGGGAATGGCGCGGACTTCATCCGGGATGGCTGAATACGTCATGGCCGCTTCATACATCCATTTATTATTGGTTGGATCCAGTCGGATGGCCTGCTCGTAGCAACCGGCCGCCCGGCGATAATTATTCATCTCAATGTAACAACGGGCCGCGATAAAGGGCATCTGAGCGATGCTGCTGTCTTTTTTCCAGGCTTTTTCAATGGATTCCAGGCAACTGCCATAATGCTCCATTTCATAATAAGCACGGGCTGCCAGCCAATCGAGGTTTGCTTTGGATCCCATGGCCCGGGCCTGCTGTACCAGGTTCACGGTCTCCTGAAACTGGCGTGTCTGGAAATTCAGTTCAGCCAGCTGGCGTACCAATAAAGTATCCTTTGGGGAAACCGCCAGTAGCTTTTTGTAGGTTTCCCTGGCAATTACATAATAGCGTAGTTCCAAAGCCATATCGGCCATACCTTTTAGTGCTTCCGCATTGGAATCATCGAAACTGGTAGCTTGTTTATATGCATTGTATGCGGGTAGATACTGGCGACGGGAGGCTGCTTCTTCCCCCTGTTGGAGATAATGGGAAACACTGTCCTGTTGCGCCCGGGCAAACTGCACGACAGTAATACATGCGAGAATGGTAATCAGCTGTTTCATAGTAAATGGACGGTGGGCCAGAGCCCTTTTATTTGAGTACTATAGCCCCTAACGGAGGGAGATGCAGGTTTATTTCAAATAGTTTGTTGTTTTTATCCACCTCGGTTACAATCGGTTCCGGGTTGAAAACATCCCCTGTTCCCCAATAGTCGGTTTCATTGCTGTTGAAAATTTCTTTCCATGCTGATTTTCCGTAAGTTACCACTTTCCAGTTCCGCCGCACTTCAGGTGTCATATTTAAAACTACTAAAATATCTTCTTCCGGCTGCTCTCCTTTTCGACGATAAACCATTACAGATTCTGCACGATGGTTCAGGTCTACCCATTCAAATCCCCCCTGCTCAAACTGCTTTTCATACAATGCAGGTTCAGCTCTTAAAAGATGGCAAAGTGCTTTTACACAATTTTTCATCCCTGCATGACTGTCGAATTGCAGCAGTTCCCAGGGAAGTTCTGATTTGTAATTCCATTCCGTGGTGGAACCAAATTCGTTGCCCATGAACAGAAGCTTTCCACCGGGATGCGTAAACATATAGGTGTACAATAAACGCAGGTTGGCAAATTTCTGCCATTCATCGCCTGGCATTTTATAGATCATCGGACTTTTGCCGTGTACTACTTCATCGTGACTCAACGGCAGCATAAAATTCTCATCGTAATAATACATCATGCTGAACGTAAAGAGATCCTGGTTGAACTGTCGGAACAGCGGATCGTTTTTAAAGAAGCGCAAGGTATCGTGCATCCATCCCATCATCCATTTCATTCCAAAACCGAGGCCGCCTTCAAAAGTTGGTTTGGATACTCCCGGCCAGTCTGTTGCTTCTTCTGCAATGGTCTGCACATCCGGAAAGTCTCGGAATATAGTTTCGTTGAAATCTTTGATGAACGCGATTGCCTCCAGATTGCCATCACCCCCGAATTCATTGGGTTCCCACTGGCCTTCATTTCTGCTGTAATTTAATTTCAGCATTGAGGAAACAGCATCTACACGAAATCCATCAATGTGAAACTGATCAAACCAAAATCGTGCATTGCTGATCAGAAAGGATTTTACTTCTCCCCTTTTATAATTGAAAATATAAGAATTCCAGTCGGGATGATAACCCTTGCGCATATCGGCATACTCATAGGTGTGTGTACCATCAAACATGTAAAGACCATGTGAATCGTACGGGAAATGAGAGGGTACCCAATCCAGGATTACACCAATTCCTGCCTGGTGAAACGCATCAATCATTGCTTTGAATTCCTGTGGCGATCCAAATCTGGATGTGGGTGCGAAATAACCGGTACCCTGGTAACCCCAACTCCCGTCAAAAGGATGTTCCATTACCGGCATAAATTCCACATGCGTAAATCCCATTTCCTTTACATAGGGAACAAGTCTGGCTGAGATCTGCTCATAGGTATTGTAGGTTTCCTCATCGTGTTTGTCGGGGCGCATCCAACTGGCCAGATGTACTTCATATACACTCCAGGGCGCATTCAGTGCATTGTGCTGTTTGCGACTTTTCATCCATTCCGTATCCTGCCAGTTATAATATGTATCCCAGGTAATGGAAGCTGTTAAGGGTCTTTTCTCCCAGAATCTTGCAAATGGATCTCCCTTATCCAATTCAATTCCCTGGAATCCTTTGATACGGTATTTGTAAACTTCTCCCAATCCGAGCTTCGGAATAAATCCTTCCCATACACCGCTTTTATCCCAGCGCGGATATAGCTCGTATTCATTGTTGCGCCAGTCGTTGAAATTTCCTTTAACGGATACACTGGTTGCATTGGGTGCCCATACGGCAAAGTAAATACCCCAGGTTTCCAGCACCTGTATGGAATGTGATCCGAATTTTTCATACAGGCTGTAATGGGTACCCTGCTGAAAATTGCGTATATCCTCTTCCGTTAGTAAGGAATAGTTCCAGACTTTTTTAGATGTATCGATAAAGTTATCTTGTTCATAGGAAGGTCCTGGTAATGAAGACATAACGTTCTGGTTGTCTTTAAAATTAAGGGAAAATACGGGTAATTGGGTGTTTTAAAATTGGTTGGCTTTTAACGAAGTATTATTGATCAGCGGTAATGGATTGTGGAAATAATTAGCAAATTTTGCCCCTGCCAGCTAAACCTTACTATGAGAAAATTACTGTTCGTATGGGCTTCTCTGTTAATATCAGGAATACTACAGGCCCAGACAACCACTATCAGAGGACAAATTGCAGATACCTCAGAAAAGCAACCACTTGTTAATGCAGTGGTTGCTTTACTCTCTCCCGACTCTGTTTTATTGCAACACGCAAGAACTGATGCAAAAGGGAATTTTGTGTTGAAAGCTACAGACGGTAAGCCCTATTTATTGCTGGTTAGTTACCCCAAGTTTGCAGATTTTCTGGATGTGGTGAAACCCGTTGGTACGGAGTTCGATCTAGGAAAAATCAATCTCATCAAAAAATCCGTGCTGCTCGAAGAAGTAATCGTTTCCCAGAAAATCGGGGCTATCCGTATGAAGGGCGATACATTGGAGTTTCGGGCAGATAGTTTCGCCGTTCGCCAGGGAGCGAATGTGGAGGAGTTATTGAAGCGTTTACCAGGGCTGCAGGTGAACCAGAAAGGAGAAATCACGGCACAGGGTGAAAGAGTACAAAAAGTACTGGTGGACGGAGAAGAGTTTTTCAGTGATGACCCTGCAGTGGTAACACAGAATCTGCAGGCAGATGCCATCGAAAAAGTGCAGGTCTTTGATAAAAAAAGTGAACAGGCCACATTCACCGGAATTGATGATGGTGAAAAACAAAAGACAATCAATTTAACCCTTAAAGAAGACCGGAAAAAGGGTTATTTCGGAAAGGCTAAGTTAAGTGGCGGACTACCGGATTATTTTGAGAACGAAGCAATGATCAATGCGTTTAAGGGTAAACGTAAGTTAGCCGCTTATGGTACGATGGCAAATACCGGAAAGGCGGGCCTGAGCTGGCAGGACAATGACCGGTTTGGCGGCGGATCCAATATGGAATACAACGAGGAAGACGGTTATTTTTATTCCTTTTCGGAATCGGATGAATTTAATACCTGGGGCGGACAATACAATGGGGAAGGATTACCCAAAGCCTGGACCGCCGGAGCGCATTATTCGAATAAACTGAATAATGATAAAACGCATGTAAACGGTAATTACCAGTTTTATAAGCAAAACATAGAAAACGAAGGCGCCAATACAAGTCAGTCGATATTAGCAGATCGGTTATTTTATAATAACAGTACCCGAAAGACTTCTACGATGAATCTGAAACATCAGTTATCGGGGTTTTATGATGTAAAAATGGATTCCTTGTCCAGTTTGAAGATTAATGTGAACGGAATGCAGGGACAGGCCAATAATTCCTCCATATTCAGTTCAGAATCACTGGGAGACCTTGAACAACTAATCAATAACCAGGATCGCCGCCTGAGTTCTGTTGGAGACCGCCAGCAGATGAAAACTTCCGCCATCTGGAGAAAGAAATTCATGAAAGCCGGACGTACACTCTCCGTTAATCTGGATCAGCAATACCAGAACAATGCGACGAATGGTAATCTGTTTTCAGTAAACCGGTTCTTTGATGGAAACGGTAATCTGACGAATACCGATACAGTGGATCAAGTAAAAAGCAATTATTCCCAGTCGAATATCTGGGGTGGTCGTATATCTTATACAGAACCTTTATCCAAGAAATGGTTTGTTGAGGCAAATTATGGTTACCGGATCAATAACAGTAAAGCCTTGCGCAGTTCCTTTGTGAAAGACTTCAATGGTAAGTACGAAGTGCTGGACAGCCTGTTCAGCAGTGATTATGCATTTGATTTCAATACCCATAGTACCGGACTGAATTTCCGTTTCAATGGTTCCAAAATCATGGCTTCTTTTGGTAGTAATATCAACTTTGCAGATTTCCGCCAGAAGGACCTGGTTCGTGATACAGTTTACAAGTATGGGTTTACCAACTTTTTTCCTAAGGCGAATATTCGGTTTAAAATGGGCGCCCAGCGTGGTTTGAACCTGCGTTATAATGGACAAACCGCACAGCCAACGCTACAGCAGATTCAGCCCATTATAGAGAATACGGATCCTCTGAATATCCAGGTCGGTAATCCGAATCTGAAGCAGGAATTCCGGCATAACCTGAACCTAAACTACAATGATTACAAGGTGCTGACTGGTCGAAACGTATACTTTAATATTGGGGTTAATTTAATTGATAACGCGATTAGTCGCGCTGATAATGTGGATGCTCAGGGCAGACGCGAGTTCAGCTTCGTAAATGTGGATGGAAATATCAATTACTTCATGTATGCTGGATATTGGAAGGAATTGAAAAAAATCAAATCCAGTTTCAATATGGGCCTCAACTGGAATGGAGGCAAGAATAACAATTTTGTGAATAATGTAAAAAACACCAATACCTATTCTTCCATGGGGGGAAATCTTTCATTTTATAAAAACAAGGACAAGAAGTACTTTCTGGAGTTTTCTTTTGGTCCCAATTTTACCAGAAACGTTTCTTCCCTGCGACCTGATGTGGTTACCAAATTCTGGACTACCGACACGAGAATCGGCGGATCTATTTTCTTCCTCAAAGACTTTGAACTGAATTCCAACGCTACGTATCAATGGCGGCAGAAAACAGATGTTTTCGGAGAAGACAGAAATGTGGTTTTGTGGAATGCTTTTCTGTCTAAAAAGTTTCTGAAGAAAAAGACGGCGGAAGTTCGGTTGTCCATCAACGATATCCTTAATCAGAATATTGGATTCCAGCGAACTGCTAACTCCAATTTCATTTCAGAAAATACGTATAGTACCCTTCGCCGTTATTGGTTACTGGGGGTGATCTGGAATTTTAGTCGTAATCCCGGTCAAAAATAAGAATATGAAAAAGCTGTTTATTTTAAGTATAGCGGTTTGCACAGGCTTGACGAGTTTTGGCCAGGCCCGGTTCCTGGGAGCCGGTACCATTGAGTATGAGAGAAGAATTAATGTGCACCGCCAGATGGAATTGGATAATCTGGATGAGTCCAGTGATTTCTGGAAAGAATTCATGTCCAAGCAACCTCGTTTCCAGAACTCCTATTTCAACCTTGCATTTAATAACAACAAAGGTATTTACCAGCCAGGCCGGGAACCAGATAAAAAACTGGAGCCCTGGTTATTGGGACCAGCAAAGGAGAATATCGTATTGACAGATTATACGAGCGGACTGCTTACCAGTCGTCGCAAGGTTTTCGAGGAAAACTTCATTGTAACAGATAGCCTGAGCCGGTTGCAATGGAAACTGAGCAGTGAAACCCGTGAAATAGCAGGTTTTGAATGTCGTAAAGCAGTTGCTGTGATCAGTGATTCTGTTTATGTGGTGGCATTTTATACGGATGAGATCCCAGTAAGTGGCGGTCCAGAATCCTTTGGCGGATTACCCGGTATGATTCTGGGCTTAGCTGTTCCACGCTTATATACCACCTGGTTTGCTACCAAAGTTGAAATCACCGAAGCTCCTGCCTCTGCATTTAAAGTGAATGAAAAGGGCAAAAAGATTGCAGGTAAAGAGTTGGCTCCTTTTCTTCAATCCACCTTCACCGATTGGGGTAAACGAGGAGAGAAATTCATCTGGTGGAGCCTTCTTTGAGCCAGCATTCTATTTTAGTTCCAGCACCAGCATTGATAAGGGGCGTAAGCTAATGGATCCTGTTAAGGAATAGCTAGCTCCAGTGGGGATATCGATCCCACGGTTGAAGCCCGCTGTACGTTCATGGAAGCGTTTCCCTTCTATGGTTTTGGCTTCCGTCATGGTATTCATGATGCACATGATGGTCTGGTTGCCATCGTACCGGAAATACACATAAACACCATCTTCCGGAACAAATTGCATCAATTTACCCGTTTGCAGCGCAGTTGATTTTTTGCGAAACTGTGCCAAGCTGCGGATATGATTAAAAATCGCATTTTCTTTATCTGTCCGACCGGCAGCGGTAAACTTGTTCTCCTTGTCACCGGGCCATCCACCTTTAAAATCCAGACGAACCCAACCGTCCGGATTGGTAAAACCTGTCATCAGAATTTCATTTCCATAATACAATTGAGGGATGCCACGGAAGGTTAACAACCAGCTCAATGCCATTTTATATTTCGCCGTATCCTCTCCTAATACACTGTAGAAGCGCGCAAGGTCGTGGTTATCCAGGAAGATCACCTGCTTCATTGGATCCTTGTACATATAATCCTGCGCTGTTGTAGTGTAGAGCTTATTTACACCATCGGTCCAGCCGAATGGTTTGGTCAAAGATTCCTGGATACCATAAAAAAGTGTCTGGAAATCAGTCGTGCCGGGCAGATTACTCCTGAAGGGTACATCACCCAGGGTGTTTTCTGTAAAATAAGCCTGATTGGGAACCCCGTGTACCCAGGTTTCTCCAAAAATGCTGATTCGTGGATATTCCTCCAGCAATGCTTTGTTGCAACGATTCATAAAATCAAGATCATTGTAGATATAGGTATCCACTCTCCAACCATCCACCCCGAATTCTTCAACACTCCAGATTGCATGCTGGATGAGGAAATTCGCTACGTAGGGATTGCCCTGGTTCAGGTCGGGCATCATTGGTGTGAACCAGCCATCCAGCATTTTGGCTTTATCGGCCTTGCTGGCATAAGGGTCAAATAATACCTGGTCTTTGTAATTGGTTCCGGTATACGATGGCCACTCATGTAGCCAGTCTTTCATTGGCTTGTCTTGTACGAAGAAGTGGTAAAGCCCGGTATGATTATAGATGACATCCTGAATAAGTTTCATGCCGCGCTTATGTAACTCATCGCTCAGGCGAAGGTAATCTTCGTTTGTGCCTATCCGTGGTTCAACCTTGTAATGATTGGTGATGGCATAACCATGCTCGGTACGATCCGGCATATTGTTCTGCCAAACAGGCAGGCTCCAAAGAGCAGTTATACCCAGGTCCTGCAGGTAGTCAAGGTGATTGATGATACCTTGTAAATCACCTCCATGACGGTGGAAGATAGAATCGCGGTTCAGTGTCTGATCAAGTAGTCCGGGTATTTTGTCATTGGCAGGATTGCCATTGCTGAAACGATCCGGGATTAATAAATACACCAGGTCTTCTGAACGAACTCCCTGCGCATAGGTGACACCGTTACCTGTACGGCGTGCTTTTAATGGCAGGCCGGCTTTCACGGTATTCTTCCCAAGTTTGCTGCTGATTTCCAGTTTACCAGGTTTGGCGGCACTGGAAACTATTAAATCGATGAACACATAATTTGGGTTTTCGGCAGGTTGTATTTTCTCAACAACAACACCCGGGTAGTCTGCAACAGTAATAATCCCTTTTCCAAAATCCTTACCATGAACCATTACCTGCACTTTCGGATTTTTCATTCCCACCCACCAGTTCGTTGGGTAACAATTGATTTCCTGGGCAATGGCAACAAAACTTGCCAATACCACCACCATTAAAAGACAAACTCTTTTCAACATATGAAGTAATTAAAAAATATAAGATCAGGATTCGGCTAGTATTCGTTTTTTCTCCTGTTGGATTTTAATCCAGCCTTCATCGTACACGAAGAGCACACTGATAGCAGCGCAAATCATGAAAAAGCCTGCCAGTACGATGGCGTAGATTGGCTGACCATCGTAAATGTTTTTTACAATCCATCCGTTGACCAAACCGTTTACAATTTGAGGGAGGGTGATGAAGAAATTGAAAATGCCCATGTAGATACCCAGTTTGCCTGCAGGAATTGACCCTGATAAAATAACATAGGGCATGGCGAGAATACTGGCCCAGGCCAGTCCCACCCCTACCATTGAAAATTTCAGCATCGTAGGATCTTTCAGAAAATAAATGGAAATCAGGCCAATGCCCCCTGCAAACAGTGAAATTGCATGGGTCATTTTACGACCAAACTGGCGGGCTACGATTGGAAGCATTAGTGCATAAATCATAGCTACAAAATTGTATACGCCAAAAGCCGAACTTACTTTATTGCCGGCATCGTTGTATTCAACAGACTTTGAATAGTCACCCGATAATCCGTACACATGTGTAGCAACAGCATCTGTTGTAAATACCCACATGCTGAATAGTGCAAACCAGCTGAAGAATTGAACCAATCCCAATTGTTTCATGGTTCTGGGCATTTTTCCAAAATCTTTGAAAATATCGAGCAGGCTGGATTTCTCCTGCGAGTGATCCGGCTTCCCGTGATATCTTTCATATTCCGCGGGCGGATATTCTTTCGAATAAAAAACAGTAATCAGGATGGCTGCCATAAAAACGGCGGCCCCGATGTAAAATGAGTATTTTATATTATCTGCCACACCGGATGCACCGGCTTCTTTACTGAATCCGGATTCAGCAAGCAATTCGGGAAGAATGGATCCCACAACGGCACCCAGTCCGATTAAAAAGGTCTGGATACTGAACCCCAGCGTACTTTGTTTATCCGACAAATTATCCGCTACCAGGGCCCGGAAGGGTTCCATCGCGATGTTGAAGGAAGCATCCATTACCATCACCATACCGGCTCCAATCCAGAGTGCAGGGATCAGTCCGGCCAGGCTGCCGGAATTTGGTAAAAAGATCAGTGCCAGGGATGATAAAATCGCGCCTGTTAAAAAATAAGGTTTCCGACGGCCTATCCGGTTCCAGGTTTTATCGCTGTAATGCCCGATGATGGGTTGAACAATCATGCCTACAACGGGTGCCACCAGCCAAAAGGCCGGCAGGTGTTCTACATCTGCTCCAAAAGAGCGCAGAATTCTGCTGGTATTACCATTTTGTAAAGCAAAGCCAAATTGAATTCCCAGGAAGCCAAAACTCATGGTGACAATCTGGGCAATGGAAAGCGTAGGTTTGGGAATTAATCCCGTTTTAGGTTGCCCGCCTGATGGAGCCGTTACCGCCATAGCAATCGTTTTATAATGTGTATGTATTACACAACGTCCGAAAATAAGGAAAAAATGTGAGTAGTGAAAAGTGAAAGGTGAAAAGTGAAATAAGAAAGGTGAAAAAAGTCCCCGCATTCAGGAAACCCTTTTCACCTTTCACTTTTCACCTTTCACTTCTTTTATATCACAAATCCATTTGGTATCACTGCGCCTTTTTTCACTACTACAATCCCATCTTTCACCGTGTATAAGGCATGATCACAGTTTTCGAGGTGAGAGCCACCATTGATACGAACATCATCGCCAATGCGAACATTTTTGTCTACGATCGCATTTTTGATATAGCAACGATCCCCGATTCCAAGGATCGGCTGACCATTTTGACGGGCCAGGTTCATGTCCTGGATGGTTTCGAAATAATCATTCCCCATAAGGTAACTGTTTACCACGGTGGTACCATTGCCGATCCGGGAACGGATACCAACTACTGTATTTTCCACCCGGGAAGCATTGATGATGGAGCCTTCAGCGATGACTGTTTTTTCCAGGGTAGATCCACTGATTTTTGCCGGAGGCAGCATGCGTGCACGGGTATATATCGCATTTTTGTTATCGAAAAGATTGAACTCAGGAATGTCTTTGGTCAGGCTGATATTTGCTTCAAAGAAGGAATAGATATTCCCGATGTCTGTCCAGTAACCATCATATTGATAGGAGCAAACCTTGTATTTGTGAATGGACTCCGGGATGATTTCCTTTCCGAAATCAGTGGCATCTTTTTTCTCGTTCTCCAGCAAGTCGAACAGCAACTTGCGATTGAAAATGTAGATACCCATAGAAGCCAGGTAATTTCTTCCCTGATGGCGCATCTCATCACCAGTATCGCTTATCCATTCTGCCAGGATATCCTTCTTGGGTTTCTCCACAAATGAGGTAATAAATCCGTCTGCCGCTTTCAGGATACCAAATTCGGGAGCTTCTCTTTCCGCAACCGGAATGGTGGCGATAGAGATATCAGCTCCGCATTTTTTATGATTTTCCAGCATTTCACTGAAATCCATCTGGTACAACTGATCACCAGATAAAATCAATACATATTCACTTTCAAAAGGTGTGATATGCCGCAGGCTTTGGCGTACGGCATCTGCGGTACCCTGGAACCAGGTAGGGTTATCCGGAGTTTGTTCCGCTGCCAGAATATCCACAAAGGCAGCACTGAATGCACTGAAGTGGTAGGTATTCTTGATATGTCTGTTAAGGGAGGCCGAATTGAACTGGGTTAGTACGAACATCCGGTTGATATTGGAGTTCATACAGTTAGAAATGGGGATATCAACGAGGCGATACTTCCCTGCGATGGGAACGGCGGGTTTACTTCTGCTGGCGGTCAGTGGGTAGAGGCGGGTACCTGCTCCACCCCCGAGAATAACGGCAAGTATTTCTTTGCTGATTGACATATCGTAAAATTTGGATTAGATTGGTTTATGGTATTATGGGCCTATTAAGGTAGTAAAGATTTGTATAAATCGATGTATTGTTTCGCGCTTACATCCCAGCCGAAATCAAGTTCCATCAATTTGCGCCGGATGCCATCAAAGCGAAGCTGGTCTTCGTATAATTCAACCGCCCGGTATACGCCATGCGTGATATCACCCACACTGGCATTGTTGAAGGAAATGCCATAACCACCAGGCTCTCCGATATCAATGACCGTATCGCGCAACCCGCCGGTACGACGAACAACAGGTACCGTGCCATAGCGCATGGCGTACAACTGGTTGAGTCCGCAGGGTTCAACACGACTTGGCATCAACAGGAAATCTGCACCCGCGTACATACGATGACTGAGTTGCTCATTGTAACCGATTTTGGAATTATAGAACCCCATCCAGTAGGAACGCATATTTTCCAATTCCTGTTCAACATGGGTTTCCCCACTGCCCAGTACCAGGAAGTTCATACGCTGATCGATATAATAGAGTGAATCTCCAATGGCACGGGGCAACAAATCAGCAGCCTTCTCTCCTACCAGCCTTCCAATGAACACGAATAATGGTTTGTCCGGATTGAGATTAAATTCGGCGCACAATGATTCCTTATTTGCTCTCTTACCCGCTGCAAGGGAATCAATGGAATAGTGATCAGTCAGATAACTGTCGGTTTCAGGATTCCATACATCACTGTCAATACCATTAATAATACCTGCACATTTCCCTTTTTCGTATTCAAACAGCGCTTCCAGGCCATTGCTGTCCTGCCGCATTTCATAAAGATAACTCCAACTGACGGTGGTTACCTTCCAGGCACTGCGAATGCCTGCAGCAAGCGGATTGATCATATTATTCCAGTCCAGTATGCCCCAGCGCCAGCCATCCCAATGCGGAATATAGTCCGACTTACTCCAGTCCATCCAACCCTGGTATTGGGCATTGTGGATGGTCAGCACGGTTGGAATATCTTCCAGGTGTGAATACTGGTAGCAGTATTTCACCATGAAGGGAATAAGGGCTGTATGATGGTCATGTACATGCAGGATATCCGGACGATGTTTCCAGGAGCTCAACCAGTCGACTACTGCGATCTGGAAAGATGTGAAACGTTCCGTATCATCCGCGTACCCGTAAATTTTTTCCCGATCCAACAGTCCGTTTATATCAACCAGGTATAAATCAAATCCGAGTTTATTGGTAGTTTCTTTGATGATGGTATAATCAAACCAGGTATTACCCAGGTAGGCACTTGATTTATGTACCACCTCCCATTTGTTTTCATACAGGAACTTGGTCCGGTACATAGGCATCACCACTTTGTTGATATGACCGGCTTCTGTCAGGTACTTTGGTAAAGCACCTACCACATCACCTAATCCGCCTGCCTTCGCCACGGGATAACATTCGGCTGAAACATGAAGAATCTCCATAGAAATAATTACGATTGAATATAATAAGAAAATGAATTGGGGGGACGATCAATTGAAAAAAATTCAGGCAAATGAAATTCTTCCTATTTTCACTGATTCAGTGCAAGTTCTAATTGCCAAACCAAAAACCTGGATTTTATCATGTCGCAAACCAAACAACCAACCAATACAGGTGCTTTAGCGACGCTTGTAATGGTCTTCTTTTTCTGGGGCTTTATCGCCGCTTCCAACAGTATTCTGATTCCATTCTGTAAAACGCACTTTGAATTAAATCAGTTTCAGAGCCAGTTGATCGGCTCAGCGTTTTATGGGGCCTATTTTATAGGCAGTCTGATTTTATTCATCGTTTCCAATAGTTTGGGATATGATATTTTAAACAAGATCGGTTATAAAAAGGGCATTATTTACGGATTATGGATCTCCGTGCTGGGTGCCTTGCTGATCATACCTTCTGCCAATGCCAACTCCTTTCCGGCGCTGCTTGGGTCGTTGTTTGTAGTTGCTTTAGGGTTTTCTTTGCAGCAGACGGCTGCCCAACCTTTCGCTATTGTATTGGGTGATCCATCCACAGGAACGCAGCGTCTGAACCTGGGTGGTGGTGTGAACTCGCTTGGTACTACCCTGGGGCCCATCATCGTGAGCTTTTTCCTATTCGGATCGGTTTCTGATGTGGGTAAAGAAGTTACCATCACTAATATTAATACACTGTACATAATTGTAGCTGCTGTTTTTGCCGCAGTTGCCCTCTTTTTCTCCTTTTCAAAAAATCTGCCCGATGGCAAAAACGACGAGCGGTTTGAAAAGGCCAATAAAGCGGCTGGTGCTTTGTTGATGATGACAGGTGTTATCCTGGCAATTATTTTGGTCGGACAGTTTACGGATACCAGCAAACTGGTGTTGCTAATGCTAACCCTGATCGCTGTTGTGGCTATACTTTTTTACTCCAATGCTTCGGCGGTTAAGAGTCCGGAAGGCTGGGGTGCCATGCGTTATCAGCAATTGATCTATGGGATGCTGGGCATTTTTGTATATGTGGGTGTGGAAGTAACCATAGACAACAATTTCGGTGCATTGCTGAAAACGCCGGGCTATTTCAATGAAGTGGGACTTGATGAAAGTGAAATCTCTCATTTTATATCCCTGTATTGGGGAAGTTTGATGATTGGCCGATGGACCGGTGCCATTGGTGTATTCAACCTATCGGTGATGGGTAAACGAATTGCAACGATCGTGGTTCCTTTTATTGCTTTTGCGGTGGTGTTGTTTGCCAATCATCTCAAAGGAAATAATATCAGTGATCTTTATGGCTATTCAGTAGTTGTAGTGATCATGATCCTGGCGTTTTTCTATGGTCAGGAAAAACCTGTTAAAACCTTGCTGACCGTATCGGTATTGGCTACCATTTTTATGCTGATTGGGGTCTTTACAAAAGGAATCATATCTGTTTATGCCCTGATGGCCGGCGGCTTGTGTTGTTCGGTTATGTGGCCTTCGATCTTCTCGCTGGCTGTTGCCGGATTAGGCAAATACACCAGCCAGGGTTCAGCTTTCCTGATTATGATGATTTTAGGTGGAGCCGTTATTCCACCTTTGCAGGGGGTGCTCGGAGATATTAAGGATATGCATTTTTCTTATTTATTAGCGGCTGCCTGTTTTGCATTCCTTGCTTATCTTGCGATCAAACTTAAAAACGTATTAACCTCCCAGGGGCTGGATTTCGACAGCCAAATTGGTGGTGGACATTAATTGCAAGCGAACATGAGCATGACTAAAATTCCTTTAGAATACGCCATTGGTGTGGATATCGGCGGTACCAATACCAAGTGTGGTATTGTGAATCGTCGTGGTGAAGTACTGCAGTATGAACAGTTATCAACACCGGAATATGAAAGTCCGGAAGCCTTTGTGGATGCGCTTTGTGTGCGGCTGAATCTGATGATTGAAAAGGTCGGAGGAATTGAGCTGATTAAGGGTATTGGCATTGGTGCGCCGAACGGTAATTATTACACCGGAACGATTGAATACGCTCCGAATCTGCGTTGGGTGGGCGTAGTTCCCCTGGCAGATATGGTTAGCCAGCGCATGGGCCTGGCAACTGCCCTTACTAACGATGCCAATGCGGCAGCAGTGGGTGAAATGCAATATGGAGCGGCCAAAGGCATGCGCGATTTCATCACCATTACCCTCGGTACTGGTGTTGGCAGTGGCATTGTGGCAAACGGTCAGCTTATTTATGGCCACGATGGTTTTGCCGGCGAATTGGGACATACGATTATTCGTCCGGGTGGCCGACCACACTGGTCAACCCAACTAAAAGGTTCCCTGGAAGCCTATGCTTCTGCTACTGGTGTGGTATTAACTGCCAAAGAAATGCTGCAGAATGAACCGGAGAAACCCAGTATGCTGCGTAAGTACAATTTGGAGGAGTTAACCAGTAAACAAATCTTCGATTGTGCTATGCAGGGAGATGAGATTTCACAATCGGTGTATCGGTTTACCGGGCAGATCCTGGGTGAATCCCTGGCCAATTTTGTAATGTTTTCTTCCCCGGAAGCGATCATCCTGTTTGGTGGACTAATCAAAGCTGGTAATCTCATTTTTCATCCAACGATTGAGCATATGGAGCGGAACCTGCTGCCTATCTTCAAGAATAAAGTGAAGGTAATCAAGAGTGATCTTCATGAGGCCGATGCCGCCATTCTTGGAGCGAGTGCGTTGGTGTGGGAAATGAAGCAGAGTAGTTCGTCGCTATGAGGAAGACGTGAAATGTGAGAAGTCAGACGTGAGACGTGAAAAGTGAAAGGTGAAAGATTTTGAAAGGAAAAAAGTGAAAAAGGAGCCGGGATTTGCGGCTCAGATTCAAATAGATTTCCCGGTCAATTCTGATTTGACCGGGATTTTTTATTAATAAGGTCCTAAATCACCCACTCTTTCCAGATGTTTATTGGTGGTTATATGAATCAGCTTCCAAGCATAGCATTGCCTGTAAGTAACGATACTAGTTGTATCATTTTGTGTAGGGTATAATTACAATTGTTCCTGGTGTTTGAGTTTGATAAGGCTTCTCAAAGATTTGAGTTCTTCTCACGTCTCACGTCTGACATTTCACCATTTTCACCTTTCACTTTTCACCTTCCATACCATCGCTGCCGGCACTGCCCGTTGACCCTCTTTATCGGATGGCCGGATGGTTTCCTTTCCGTTTACCAGCATACAGGAACTACCGCCTCCATCCAGGTTGAGCGCTTCCATACAGCCCAATTGAACAAGAATTGCTGCTGTTTCGGTAAGGGTGGCACCTGCTGCAATACCAGGATTTCTGCCCTCGATGACCAGCACAATTAGTTTGCCTTCTTTTGTATAACCAATAGCTGTTCGGGGATGAGCATCATTGATTGCATTTCCGGCAAATTTTCGCTCCTGGTTATTGGTAATGTTTATTGTGCTGTTTTGAACCAGCACAGGGCCTCCTCCAATTACCGTTTGCATTTTCCATCGGTGGAGTTGAGTACTGAATGAAGAATGATTGACAATGGTGGTTGAGCTTTTCGCATTGCTCAATAAAAATGTGGTACTGCTATCTTTGATTAATGGTGGAGCCCATTGCGTCGCATATGGTTTTCGTTTGTTCTTCGCTGTGAAGGTCCATGCAACGTCCATTTCTCCTTTCTTATTTATTCCAAGCGCACTTACAAATGGATGATAGTATAACCCACTGTCAACTCCCCTGCCTGCTATGGCATGCTGATTATAAGCCAGCAACCTGCCCCTGTTTACAATAAGGTTCAGGTTCAGATTGTCTTTAAAGGAAAAGAAACTGGTATTTACGACGAGTACCGGATGATCGTTTTTTTCATAAAACCCTGCAGGAGTGAGCCGCCGGTTTTGGGTGGTATCATGCTCAATCTGCAAGATACCGGAACGTGGATCAGCAATCACATAAAATGCACGGAAGGGTTTGTTCTGATACATCCCTTCAAAAGAATATACATCCATACCAGTTGGTAATGGACCGAAATCAGATCTCCTGTTTTGCCAGTTAATCGAGCTATTATTTTGGGAATCAGTATCACTTGTAATACGACTTACATCCTGGGCATTGGCACTGAATGGAAAAAATAAAAGGCCGGTTAAGGCCTTTAAAAAAAAGTTGCTCATGCTATAAACTTGAGAGTTGAATTCAATGTTAGTTCAGTGAGGAAAAAACCGTTCCATCAGGATGCTTTATAAACTTCCATACCCTCCTTTTCTTCCATCCACTTCTGCTTTCCATACCCGGGAATAACATGACGTTCGGAGTGATAAGAAGAACGCACCAGCGGACCACTTTCTACATAATCCAGTCCCAGGTTATAACCGATTTCACGGTACTCAGCAAATTCATCCGGGTGCACAAACCGATCTACCGGTAAATGCTTTTTAGTAGGCTGAAGATATTGCCCTATTGTTACTACGTCCACTCCATTATCCCGTAAATCCGTTAGTGTCTGAATTACTTCTTCTTTGGTCTCTCCTAGTCCCAGCATGATACCACTTTTTACGCGCATACCACCTTCTTTCAATGTTCTCAGCACTTCCATGCTTCTCCAGTATTTTGCCTGGATACGAACGCGTTTGGTAAGTCGCTCTACAGTTTCAATATTATGTGAAACAACCTCCGGCGCGGCATCTATTACCCGCTGAATCTGTTCTTTTATGCCCTTAAAATCGGGGATCAGGGTTTCGAGGGTGGTTTCCGGGTTCAACTGCTTCACAGCTTTAATGGTATTGTACCAAATAGTAGAACCTCCATCTTTTAGTTCATCCCGGTCTACAGAAGTGATAACCGCATGTTTCACTTTCATCAAATAGATAGCTTCCGCAACCCGCTGGGGTTCATCCCAGTCAACCGGGTCTGGCCGTCCGGTGGCTACTGCACAAAAGCCACAACTCCGGGTACAGGTATTGCCCAGGATCATAAACGTAGCAGTGCCTTCGCCCCAGCACTCTCCCATATTGGGACAGTTACCGCTTTCACATATTGTATGAAGCTTATGTGTATCTACAAGAGAACGAACATGTTTATAACTTTCCCCGGTGGGAAGTTTAACTCTAAGCCAATTTGGCTTTTTGATAGCAGACTCAGATTTCGGAACAGCTGCAACTACGGGTAATTCCTGCATAATGGAACAAAATTACATTACTTACGCTTACCAAAGAGTACGGTTACGTAAGCATTAAAAAACAGGTTCCTTTCTTTATTGTTCACCATCTGCAGTACCGACTGGCTATAATATTCAAGGTTAACCCCCGCTTCAATAGCGGATACCACTTCATTGAAGCGGCCATAATCAAAACGTAGTGCTGCTTTAGCATGCGCACCCGGATTGAATTTTAACTCTCCCCATCCTACTGTAAAACCGGAAGCTCCCAGGTAAGCATACTGGCGGAAATCGTCAATTTCTGTAAAACGTTTACGGCTTCTTTCCTCGGTGGTACGATCCACTACATCTACATAGTACGGCTTCTCTAATCCGAAGCTGATGCCACCTGCCCAGATGCCGGTTACAGATACTCCGTTTTTATTGCTTTTTCCACCAATCAGGTATTGCTGACCGTAAGCTCCTTTTAATTGATAAAAATTATTTGCTTTCCCAAAAACATATTGATTCACGTTTCCGGTGAACAAATCAATACTTCCGGCATCCTTATCTTCCTTGGGATGTTTCTTTTCGTTGAATTCAATCTGGATTAACCTCGTTTTGCGCGGAGTGATAAATTTTCCCTTTTCAAAAAAGATTCCCCAGCCATCGCTATTGAGTCGCAATCCGAATACATTGTGTTTATCGAAAATCAATTGCCCTTCTTCTTCCATCTTCAACAAGGCATTGATTCTTTCTTTTTTTTCAGCTTTCTTATCCTTCCTGGAGGACGCGGGATTGGATTGGGCCCATACCATGGTTGTCATCACAATTCCTATCGGCAATAACAAGATTTTTTTCACAGTCATTTTTTTAGGTACCTGCTAGCGTAAATTTATACAAAAATAACAGCATGACAGCATCCGTTGTTTACGAAGGACATTTACGTTGTAAGGCCACACACCTGCAGAGCGGTACCTCTATTGAAACTGATGCCCCAACAGATAACAGGGGAAAAGGAGAGCGTTTTTCACCAACAGATATGGTTTGCGTAGCGCTTGGAACCTGCGCCATTACTACAATGGGCATTAAAGCACAGGATATGGGAATTGAACTGGCTGGTACTACCATTGATATTCAAAAGCACATGGTCAGTGACCCCAGAAGAATAGGTAAAATTGATGTTATACTGCGTTTCCCACAAACGTTAAACCTAAGTGAAAAAGATCGGGTCATCCTGGAAAGGGTTGGAAACAACTGCCCGGTGTTCAAAAGTTTGTCTCCGGATGTTAACATGAACCTGGTTTACGAATGGTGAGGTTTTTTTAACAAATAGCGACCAATAGAACAATCCAGGCAGCGTCTTGCCTCGCAGTAATACTTCTTAAGTTCAATCAGGGCCTGGCTTTCAAGTGCCGTTTCTGAGGTGGCTCCCGCACGTTGCCACTGTTTAATCAGCGCATTTCGCTCAGCCGGCAGACTGCTCAACCAGTTGATTGCTTTTTGCTGAAGAGCCGGCTGCTGTTGGTGAACTCCTGCTGCATACAGGTAAGGAATAATCACATTTATGAGTAGCTGCTGGATCAGTTCTTCACCCGTATGTTTTGGATGGTAGGGAGATGCTTCATCAAGCGTAAAATGATAATGCCAGAAATCATTGGCAGTTATATCGAGTGTTCTTGCTATATCTGACAGTTTTTCTGCTTCCAGCCAACTCCTGCTGAACATACCCTGCCTGTGCCAGAGCATGGCCAATTGTGCCAGCCGTACTTCCGGAAATGCAGTCGGACGCATTCGCAGTTTTTGCATTCTGCCGTGTAATTGCGGTAATTGATACTTATGTTGCAGGTACAGATATTCGCGTTGTAATAACTGCACATATGGATCGGGGTTGGATTCCTTTAACAGGTTTGCTTGACCCAGTAATAACGCCTCGAGTTGTATCACCTGGTCCTTATGTCTTGCCATGATACGGGATGGCAGACTCTTCGCTACCTGCTCAAAAAAATCACTATTCACTACTGAGCCCATATACCTTGCCATCCAACACCAGCAGGCATCGTTCCAGCTATGATTGCAGGATTTGTACAAGTTGAGTAAATCCTTTGCCTTGCGCTGAATCCGTTCCAGTATCAATTGCTGCTTCCAGCCTGCCCAGTAATCAGCAGTTATTTCCGGCAGCCATTCCTGGCAAACCAATTGCCCACCCGATTGCATAAGCTGTTCATACCTGTCTAAAAGGATGGCCGATACCCGGTGTTGCAAAACCAGAGTTGGCAAACTGGCCGATAAGCGCGGTGCATCATTTTCCCATACTACATGTAGGATTACGTTGTTGTAAGATGGATCTGTCTGGTGGCGATGCTGGTACCATTGCGAACTTTTTACATGTATTTCTACATTTCCCGCCCAGGTGGTTCCATCCAGGAGAATACGCGCATTGAGAAAATCAGGTCCCTGGTCGTGATTCCAGGTACCGGGATCACGGATGATCAACTGCTCACCGCTTTCCAGCACAAGGTTATTCAATTGGAAATATTTTTCCTGCCAGATAAACTGCAAGAGTCGCTCTTTCATTTTTTTGATGAAAACTAAGCTCCTCCAGCTTTCCAGTCAAGCGTTAAAACACCTGAGTTTGCAGGGTTTGAACAACACGACTAACTGGCAATCCCATTACATTGTAGAAATCACCTGCAATGGAATGGATCCCCACCACACCTATCCATTCCTGGATGGCATAGGCGCCGGCTTTATCATATGGACGATAATGGTCTACATAATAGGTAATCTGCTCTAGTGTCAAGGGATGAAACTGTACCCTGGTAATATCTGAAAATGACCATTCCTTCTCTCCTTTCCGTATAACCACGCCCGTTATTACCTGGTGCGTTTCGCCGGATAGAGAACTTAAAATGTTTATTGCATCCTCCCGGTCTTTCGGTTTTCCAATGATCTGCTTGTCCAATACCACAATGGTATCCGCAGCCAGCACCAGTCTTTCTTCTAATAAGTCTTCCTGAATTACCCTGGCTTTTTCCCTTGCTATGAAGATGGGCACTTCTTCCATAGCTAAATCAGGAGGAAAGGTTTCAGCTGTTTCTTTCACTTTTATTTCAAACGGGATCTCTGCCCATTCCAATAATTGTTTTCTTCTTGGAGATTGCGAAGCGAGTATAATTTTTTCCATCATAAATACCACTTAAAAAACAGCAGTGTCAGTATGCCTGCCAGCATAATAACTTTAATTAAGGTGCTGAGCCGGTGAAAGTCGGCTGGGGTTTGCGCTTTTTTCAAATCCAGCAGAAACCTTATTAAAGGAAGGATGACAGCAAATAAGGAAAACAATACTCCAATCCACCAGCCTTTAAACAACCCGATCACCTGAATAATCACCAGGCTGGCCAATAATACAACTGTCCAGATACCGACAAATATTTTACTTGCCTGCAATCCCCATACAATAGGCATGGTTTTGCAGCCATAGCGGTCGTCTCCTTCCCGGTCTTCCATATCTTTTACCACTTCCCGGATCAACGAAATAATAAATGCAAACCCGCTGTACAAAACCGCGTATTTAAATACATTCTTGAACGCCAGGATATAATCCGGATCATCAAATCGGCTGATACGCATCTCGGCAAAATACAGAACAAGAATCACCCAGGCAGTTAATAAGGATATCAGGATATTACCAATGAGCAATTGTTTCTTAAATGTGGTACTGTACAACCATAACAGGATCACACAACCGAAATTGGCAAATCCAATGATCGGATTTCGCAGTTCCCAGGATACATAAAAAGCAAGTACGATACCAATACTGGAAAATATAAAATGCCAGAAGATCGCCCAGCGCCTGCTTATAAATCGCTGCACTACGATTGCTTCCGGTTTGTTGACCTGGTCAATATTCAGATCGAAATAGTCATTGATGATATAACCGGCTGCTGCTATCAGCACCGATGAAAGCCCCAGCATACCAAAAATCGGCAGGCTCAGCTTCAGGTTTACTCCGATGGTTGGCTGCAGGATGCAATAGTAAAATAAGAGCTGGGTTACTACAATAAAAACCAGGTTAGGCCAGCGAACCAGTCGGAGAAATGCAGCGATTGTTTTCAAATTTACGCTTTCAGTTTTTCAATTTATTTGCTTGATACGGTAGTATCTATCTGCCAGTCGCCTTTTAATTTCATAATTTTTTCCAATACATCCCTTACACAGCCCTCTCCTCCCTTTTGCTGACTAATATAAGCGGCTATCTGCAAGATTTCCGGAGCTGCATCTGCAGGAGCACAGGGTAATCCAACCAACTGCATTACTGAAAAATCCGGAATATCGTCACCCATAAAGAGGATCTCTTCCCAATGTAACTGGTGCCTGTTTCTGTATTCTTCCAATAAAGCAGCTTTGTTCTCCACTTTGAGATAAACCTCCTGTATGCCGAGTTTCTGTAAGCGTTCCCGTACGGCTTCCGACTGGCCACCGGAAATGATAACTACCCGATAACCCTTCTTTACCGCCAGTTGCAATGCATAGCCGTCCTTGATGTTCATGCGACGTACCATTTGTCCGTCTTCCATCAACCACAGAGTTCCATCGGTTAATACGCCGTCAACATCCAGGACAATAGTGGTGATCTTGCGAAACTGATCCAGCAGGCTCATGATAATTTGATTTCAGCGGACAATTAATTTATTTCGGGTAGCGAGCAAAACTAGCAAATGGTGCTTAGACTAACAGGATTTTCACTACTTTAATAGTCCTAAAACCAACATATGAAAAGGGGAATCCGCATTTTGATCTGGATTGCGGCAATCTTAGGTCTGTTATTACTGATTGGCGCTTTCCTGCCCGGATCCGTTACTGTCTCAAGATCTACCAGTATTAAGGCACCGGCTTCAACTGTTTATGGAGTTCTTACCGATCTTACTACTTACGATGCCTGGATGCCATGGAACCAAATCGATTCCAATATGAAAAAGACTTTTGGTCCTGTTACCAAAGGAAAAGGAGCCTGGTATTCCTGGTCAAGTGAAAATTGGAAAGTAGGTGAAGGTAAACTGGAAATTTCAGCTGTGGTGCCAAATCAGTCAGTTACTACCGATCTTGTTTTTGGTGGTTCGGATGAAATAAATAAAGCCGAATGGACGCTGGAGCCGAATGGAAATGACACAAAAATTACCTGGACTATGCATGCTCATTTCGGTCATAATCCCATCAGTCGCTGGTTTGGTTTATTTGGCGAATCCATGATAGCACCAGATTTTGAAAATGGACTTGCTCAATTAAAGCAAAAAATCGAGACGGGTGAACTCCGTTTGCCAGAACCTAAAATGATGGTTGAAACCATAAAAACGGCTCCTTTCCAGGTATTAACCATTCTGGACACAGCAGCTGTACAGTCGGATATCGGTCCGGTTTTGCAAAAAGCCTATGGAGAAATTGGCGAATTGATCAATAAAGATCAGCTGACCTTTACAAGTGCCCCCATGGCCTGGTTTTATTCCAACTCAGCACCTTATGTATTGGAGGCGGCCATCCCCGTAAATAAGGCTCCAGGCAATACTACTGTGCGGATCAAATACAAAACGGTTCCTGCTGAAAATGCCGTTGTGGTGCATTTTTACGGTCCTTATGAAGAAACAAATCTGGCGTATGCCAAAATTCAGGATTGGCTGAAAGCCAATAATAAAAAGGCAAAAGGTACTCCCTACGATGTATATGTGGATGATCCAACTACAAAAAAATCCATGTACGAAGTCCGTACCGATATCATTCAGCCTTTTGAGTAATGGTTTCCAGAACCTGTGATTTGTAGGAGATGATTTCTTCCGTGAGGTGCTCATACAGATCTTTCCAGTCGGGGTGCGGACTCATCAGCTCCAGGTGCCTACGAATAGTAGAATGATCTTCCCGCATAGCAGGACCGGTTTGCCAGTTGAAGGGATCTTTTACAGGTTCATTGTCTGGTTCCAGCCGCATAATGGTTTCTCTTATCAATGGTAAGAGCAATTCAAAGGAAAGCTGGTGTTCCTGGCATAAGCGATAGGCGATACTAAACATCAGGTTGGGAAAATTATTCACCCAAACCGCACTAACATGCATACGTAAACGCTGCTGATCGCTGACTGACTGGCAGGAATTTCCTATGGACAGTACGAGTTTCTCTAATTGATCCAGGTCCTCTGCATGGGCTGCCTGTATCAGAAAGGGCACGGAACCGCTTGCTGGTAGGGTCCCTTTTAAACTTTGTAAGGGATACAGCACTCCACAACGTGTCGACACTCCCTGCAATACAGCCATTGGTACAGTTCCTGCCGTATGTACTACGAGCCGGTTATGCAGTTGCCATTTCAACATCAGTTCTGAAAGCGCGCGATCCGCAAGGGCTACAATATAAAGATCGGCATCAGGCGTAATGGCTGAAAATTCAGCCGTGAATCCGGCGCCAAGTTCCCTGGCTAAAGCCTCCCCTTTTTCCTTTGTCCGGTTCATCACCTGCAGGACATGGTGACCCTTTTGAACAAAGATTCTGCCTAACGACCCTGCCACATTTCCTGCACCGATCAAAACAATTTTCATATCGTAACTTTACATCATGAAATTAGCACAAAAGCTGGCCCTGAATTACCTCCGGGCTAAATTGAATTTTACAGCCGTGTTTTCCAAACGCAAGGCTGCGGAAATGGCTTTTGAGATTTTTGCCACTCCTTTTCGTCGCTCAAAGAAGAAGGAAGCTCCTGTTTTTCAGAAGGCAGACAGGCTCTTTGTTCAGGTGGAAGGCAAGCGCGTGGCGGTTTACAGATGGAATAAGGGGGGCATACGAAAAGCGATGATCCTGCATGGATTTGAATCCTCCTCCTGGAATTTTGATCGTTATATTGGTCCGCTTATTAAAAAGGGATACGAAGTCATTGCCGCAGATGCCCCTGCACATGGTGCTTCGGAAGGAACCCAGATCACATTACCACTTTATGTTAAAACCATTGCTACTATTTACCAGGAGTTTGGTCCTATTCATAGCTTTATGGCACATTCCTTTGGAGGCCTCGCGATCGTGCATTTTCTGGAACAGGTGCCGCACGACGACCAGGTTCGGGTTGCATTGATCGCGCCTGCTACGGAAACAACAACAGCCATAAAAAGCCTGTACAAAATGCTGCAACTGGATGAAAAAGTTCAGGAGTCATTTGAGGAGATTGTTCTTGAAAGAGGTGGTGTGGCTTCTGCCTATTATTCAATACCCCGGGCACTGCAGCATATTCACGCCTCCATTTTATGGATCCATGATGAAGACGATGATGTAACTCCCCTCAAAGATGTAAAACCAATTATCAAAAAAGCTCCGGCCAATATAGAATTTATGATCACCAAAGAGCTGGGGCATCGGAAAATCTACCGCGAAAATAAAGTAGTGAAAAAAGCAGTGGAGTTTCTTTAAGTTCCTTCCCGTCCCCCGAGCATGGGTACAAAGGAAAAATTATCAAAAACCTCTTCACTGTAACTGCCATCTGCTTTTTTCGTGAGGCGCAGCATGCGTTGTACCACACCCTCACCAACCGGTATTACCATTTTACCGCCGGTTTTAAGCTGGGAAATGAGTTTCTCCGGAATAAAAGGTGCCGCTGCAGTTACAATTACTTTATCGAAAGGGGCATATGTAGGCAGGCCTTCAAATCCATCCCCATAGAAGAATTTGATATTGGGATATTTTTTCAGGTAACTGAATCCCCTGTTCTGATCAAAAAGGGCTTTCTGTCGCTCAATAGTAAATACCTGTGCACCCATTTCCGCCAATACGCAGGCCTGGTAGGCACTTCCGGTACCGATCTCCAACACTTTATCAAATGGTTTGATCTCCAGCAATTGTGATTGATAGGCAACAGTATACGGTTGGGAAATGGTTTGCCCTACCGCAATCGGAAAGGCTTTGTCTTCATACGCTTTATCATCAAACGCTGAATCCAGGAAATAATGACGCGGTAATTGGAGAATGGCATCCAGCACGCGTTCGTCTGTGATGCCTTTCTCCTTTAAATGATCTACCAGTTTTTTCCGAAGTCCTTTATGGCGATACGTATCTTCAAATCTTCTCATACCGCCCGCAAGTTATTGAAAAGGATCGGATGCCAAACCATCGCTTATAATTTCATGTCGCTGATAATGCCTTTGATTTTAGCATCCAGTTCAGCTTCCTTAGCTGCAAAGGCTGCGCTATCTGGAAGCTTTGTAGATACGCTGAAGTAAAACTTGATTTTTGGTTCGGTACCACTGGGCCTTGCTGAAATCTTGCTGCCATCAGCCAGTATGAATTGCAACACATTGCTTTTGGGCAGTGCAATTTTCCATTCTTCTCCAGTCTGCAGGTTTTTACCTTTCTGCAATTCATAATCCAATAATTGCACTACTGCAGAACCATTTATCGTTTTTGGAGGATTGGAGCGATACCCTTCCATCATAGCAGCAATCTGCTGCTGCCCATCCATACCTTTTTTGGTAATGGAAATCAAATGCTCCTTGAAGAATCCATACTGTACATAGAGGTCGATGAGTTTCTGGTAAAGACTTCTGCCCTTGTCTTTTTCATAGGCAGCCATCTCACAGAGAAGCGCAACCGCACTTACTGCATCCTTATCACGTAACTGAGGGCCAATCATCAAACCATAACTTTCTTCCCCACCAATCACATAATTTTCTTTTCCTTCTTTTTCTTTGATGAGTTCTGCGATCCATTTAAAGCCGGTCAGCACATTGTAGCAGGCGATATTGTTCTGTTTTGCGATTTCATCAATCAGTTCGGTGGTAACAATGGTTTTTACTACCATATCATTGGGCTGTGCCAGGCCTTTCGCTTTTCTGGCTTCAATCATGTAATTGAATGCCAGCACGGCAGTTTGGTTGCCATTCATCAGTACCCAGTTGCCATCGCTGTCTTTCACACCAATGCCTACCCGATCTGCATCCGGATCAGTTCCCAGGAGAATATCAGCATCGATTTCTTTTGCTTTTTTCAACCCAAGCGCCATTGCATCGGCTTCTTCGGGATTGGGATAATTTACCGTAGGGAAATTTCCATTGGGTTCACTTTGCTCCTGCACGATGGTAACGTTGGTGAAACCAAAATCCGCCAGTACATCCGGAACCAGTTTGATACCCGTACCATGGATGGGTGTGTAAACAATTTTCAGATCTTTCTGACGGGCGATTACATCCGGATAAACACTCAGGCCTTTTACCATTTTCCGATAGGCGTCATCCATTTCTGCTCCTATCAGGGTAATATTGGCTTCACCGCCCGACCATTTTACTTCATCAACAGATGCGATTTTTTCTACCTCCTTGATGACGTTTTTATCGTGTGGTGGTACCAGTTGTCCGCCATCGTTCCAATAGGCTTTGTAGCCATTGTATTCTTTTGGGTTATGCGAAGCGGTACAAACCACTCCACCCTGGCAGCCCAGGTGACGGATACTGAAACTCAATTCCGGAGTGGGGCGCAGGGCTTCAAATAAATATACTTTGATACCATTGGCCGCAAACACATTGGCAGTGGTTTCAGCAAAAAAACGGCTGTTATTGCGACTGTCATGTGCGATGGCTACTTTGATTTCCGTATTGGGAAATGAGGCTTTCAGGTAATTGGAAAACCCCTGCGTAGCCATGCCTACCGTGTATTTGTTCATGCGATTGGAACCCACTCCCATAATTCCCCGGAGCCCGCCGGTTCCGAATTCCAGACTGCGGTAAAATGAATCGGTCAGTTCAGTTGGATTGGTTTTGATAAGGTCTTCAATGCTGGCTTTTGTTTCGGCATCGTAATTGCCATTCAGCCACTGGTCTACTTTTGCTTGTATTGCTGCATCCATATGGTTCGCTTTTTTAATCGGGGTTGAAGATATAGAATCTGAATGGAATCTGTTTAGCCGGGTAAAACGTATTTTTAGGGCTGAAATAATAAAAATAGTTGAGTTATCCTTTAGTTTATATCCGTCTGTTGTTTTTTCTGTTCTGCTTATTGAATGGTATTTATCCAATAAAAGCTCAATCAAATTTAAAAATTGATGTTGCCAGTCGAGTGGATTCTATGCCCCATGTTATATCAGCTGATTTATTACCTCTATTAACTGGTACTGCTGGATGTTACATGGGTAGTGTTGCTCCCCCATCCCGCAAATGGTGGGTAGCCGGGGGGCATGCGGCAGTTTGGGCAGGCACTTATATTGCACTCAATAAAGCCTGGTACGATGGTTATGAACGCCAGGGCTTCCACCTCTTTGATGATGGTAAGGAATGGAACCAGCTAGATAAAGCCGGACATATATGGACCACCTATCAGTTGGGCCGTTTATCAGGTGAGGTTTGGAAATGGGCGGGATTGAGGCATAACCAGGCAGTATGGCTGGGTGGCGCCAGTGCCATGGCTTTCCAGAGCATCATCGAATTACAGGATGCCTATTCCGCTAAATGGGGTTTCAGTTGGTGGGATATCGCTGCCAATACAGTGGGGGCAGCTGCCTATGTTTCACAGGAATTAGGCTGGAAAGAACAGCGCATCCAGATTAAAATGGGTTATTTCCCTTATCGTTATCCGTCAGAACTGAAAAATCGGCAGAGAGAATTGTTCGGTGCCGGCTTTGCGGAAAGAATACTCAAAGACTATAATGGACAAACCTATTGGCTGAGTGCTAATCTGGACCGGTTTTTCCCGGCAGCGAAACTCCCCAAATGGCTGAATGTATCGGTTGGCTATAGCAGTGACCTGATGTTGGGAGGAATGAGCAACAACTGGACAGAAGCCGATGGTACTCCTGTGAACCGGAATGATATTGCCCGTGTCAGAAGATATTATCTTTCGGCGGATGTAGACTTAACGCGGATACCTACCCGAAAAAAATGGGTGCGCACCATTTTTACTGCCCTTAACGCTATTAAGATACCCGCTCCTGCCCTGGAATACAACAATGGTGGAGGTTTCCGCTTCCACTGGCTGCACCAGTAATCTTACTCCAGGTAGGCTCCGCTCACCGTATCCCCTTCCACCGTTACATAAATATGATCCTGCATTGTAGTTGCAAGGCTGATGCCTACATAATCCGCTTTTACCGGATACGCTTTATGAGTGCGTTCTACCAGCGTCAGAATCTGGATCCTTTCAGGATGATGAGCCAGAAACGGCTGCATGGCATATAAAATGGTTTTACCACTATTAGTTACATCATCCACGAGTACGATCGTACGATTGGAAAAATTCATTTCCTTGCTAAGGGTGATGGTAGTTGGGTGACGTTTATCAAGACTTACTTCAATAATATCAGAAGGTATTTCCGCAATCTCATGAATCAGTTTCGCTAGCAGGCGGGCCATTACTACACCATTGTCGCGTATTCCGGCTATAATAATGGGTTCCCTGGTTCCAATCAGTTCTTCTGCCATTTCATAGGCCATTCTTTCCAGTTTCTTGGCTGCCGCCGGGGCATCCAGAATATATTTTCGATTCGCAGACATAGTTGAATTTCAGGGCGAAAAATTACAACAAATCATTGAGCCTATGCGAAATCACTTAATTTAGTTCCACAATACCGATCTTATGCATTACCTGCAACAAATTGCTTTTGTATTGTTACTGCTTGCTGCTGTCTGGTTTTTTTCCAGGCAGGTCAAATTCATTCGCCGCAATATCCTGCTGGGTAAGGATGAAAACTTTAGTGATCATCCCGACAAAAGATGGAAAAATGTATTGCTACTGGCTTTTGGCCAGAAGAAAATGTTTAAAAACCCACTGGTTGCCATCCTGCATTTTATAATTTATGCCGGATTCATCATCATCAACCTGGAAGTCCTGGAAATTGTCTTGGATGGTATCCTTGGTACGCACCGACTCTTTACGGGATTCCTTGGAATGGGATTCTATCGCTTTCTGATCAACAGTTTTGAATGGCTGGCTTTGGGGGTACTCGTGGTTTGTGTGATTTTCCTGACCAGGAGAAATATGCTGAAGATCCGGCGATTTATTTCAAATGACCTGGATGGATGGCCACGTTCAGACGCAAATTATATTCTTATTACGGAGATCGTCCTGATGCTGCTTTTCCTGACTTTGAATGCTGCTGATGTAGTATTGCAGGAACGTGGTGTGTCAGGTTATACGGAGCATGCAACAGGTGCATTTGCTGTATCCTCGTTTATTCAGCCCATGTTTAATAGCTGGAGCGATAACAGTCTTATATTACTGGAACGCATTTGCTGGTGGTTGCATATTGCCGGTATTCTTGCTTTCCTGAATTATCTGCCTTTCTCCAAACACCTGCATATCCTGCTCGCTTTCCCCAATGCCTATTATGCACGATTGGAAGAGCAGGGTAAAATGAAAAATATGCCGGCCATCCAGAACGAAGTTTTGTATGCCATGCAACCGGAGCTGGCTCCTACCGAGGCGGGTGAAGCGCCTTCCTTTGGCGCCAAAGATGTAATGGAACTAAGCTGGAGAAACCTGCTGGATGCTTACAGCTGTACCGAATGCGGTCGTTGTTCAGCTGCCTGTCCGGCTAATATTACGGGTAAATTATTATCACCCCGCAAGATCATGATGGATACCCGCGATCGCCTGGAAGAAGTGGGAAAAAATATTGATAAGAACGGGGAGTTTGTACCGGATGGAAAGTCACTCCTGAACGATTACATCACTACCGAGGAATTAAGAGCCTGCACTACCTGTAATGCCTGTGTGGAAGCTTGTCCGGTAAGCATCAGTCCGCTGGAGATTATCCTGGAGCTGCGTCGCTCCCTGATCATGGAAGCAAGCAATGCTCCTCAGGAATGGAATGCTATGTTCTCCAACGTGGAAAACAATTTCGCTCCCTGGAAATTTAGTCCGGATGAGCGGGATGCCTGGACTCAAAATTAAGTACCGACCTGATTCTTATCAGTTTTTCCCGTACCTCAACCACGTAGTTTTATAAAAAAATTCAATTATGGCTATACTGGAAAACAAAGTTGCTATTGTAACCGGTGCCGGATCTGGTATTGGCAGAGCGATTGCCCTTTTTTATGCCGGGGAGGGTGCAAAAGTGGTGGTATCTGATATCAATCAGGCAGGAGGTGAAGAAACAGTCAATGAGATCATTGCAACAGGAGGAACTGCCATCTTTTTTAAAGCGGATACTTCTTCCATTGAAGACAATCGCCTGCTGGTAGAGAAAGCTGTTCAGGAATTTGGTGGCTTACATATTGCCTGCAACAACGCTGGCATTGGCGGACCAATGGGGCCAACAGCCGATTATCCGATTGATGGCTGGAACAAAGTGATTGGAATAAATCTGAGTGGCGTTTTTTATGGCATGCATTTTCAGGTGGCAGCAATGCTGAAATCCGGAGGTGGTGCCATAGTTAATATTGCCTCTATTTTAGGCACGGTGGGCACCCGGTTTTCTCCAGCATATGTAGCAGCCAAACATGGAGTGGTTGGGCTTACCAAAGCTACTGCACTTGAGTATGCCAGTCAGGGTGTTCGGGTGAACAGTATTGGCCCGGGTTATATCCTAACACCGCTACTCACTAATGCTTTGGATGAAGCCACACTGGAACAGGTAAAATCACTGCATCCTATTGGCCGCCTGGGAACATCGGAAGAAGTTGCTGAGCTCGCACTTTGGCTGAGTTCGGATAAAGCTTCTTTTGTAACGGGTTCTTATTATGCGGTAGACGGAGGATATCTTGCACAATAATATGATCCGTTATCTCGCATTGGGTGATTCTTACACGATTGGTGAGCAGGTGTTGCTTACCGAATCTTTTCCCTATCAATTGGTTCAACTGGCAAGGCGGCAGGGACTGTACCTGGCTGCTCCGGAAATCATTGCCCGAACGGGTTGGACTACCGATGAATTGCAGGCAGCAATGGAAACCTATCAATTTCAGCCACCCTATGATTTTGTCAGCCTGCTCATAGGGGTAAACAATCAATACCGGGGACGCACAGCCGAAGAATATGCCCACCAGTTTAAGCAACTCCTGGTTCACGCGATTGCATTGGCCGGTGGGGTGTATCAGCAGGTTGTTGTGTTATCAATTCCCGACTGGGGAGTTACTCCTTTTGCTGCAGATCGCAACCGCAAGGAAATTTCAGCAGCCATCAATTGTTTTAATGAAATAAACCAACAGCTTGCCAGTGAGCAGGCTGTTGGTTATATCGATATAACTCCAGGAACCCGGGAAGCTGCTACCGACAGCAGCTTGCTTGCCGCCGATGAACTTCACCCTTCTGCTAAAGAATATCGGCGTTGGGCGGAACGACTGCTTCCTTATCTCTCCCAGAAGTAAGGAGGCTCAATTCCCAGCGACCGCAGGTAAACATAGCCCTGTCCGCGGTGATGAATCTCATTATCGATCAGGTAAAGAATAGTGCTCAGGTTGGTTCCTTCATACTGGCCGAATGCCATTTCCACGATGGAAAATCTTGCGGGATTAATTGACGGCCATTTGGCATTCATCTCTTCTGTTACGGCATCCCAGAAATCCAGCAGTTCTTCTTTGGTTTTGGGACGCTTTTCGCCACCGGTGTGATCAACTGCCGGCCAGGTTCCGGTGGCCACACCTTCGATGGCGGGAACGGCCAGGGTAGCCATCTCCATTACAAGTTCAAAGAAAGGACGCATACCTCCTACGGAAAATTCAAACAATTCTTTTTCGGGGAAAGCAAGGATTGTCTTTCGGGTCAGGCGGCGATGTCCCTGCCAGTGCTCCAGTAATTCGGTGGCTGATAGGATCTCCATTTTGACAGGATGGTTCATAGTTGCATTCATGGTAAACTTATTTTAGTGATGAAGCAAAGAAAAGAGGGGGTTGTGACAACAGTATGTCAGGAGAAGTGAAAGGTGAAAAGTGAAAAGTGAAAAAGACAGCCGGAAGGCTGCCTTTTTGTAAAAATGTCGGGACGACTGGATTCGAACCAGCGACCTCTTGCACCCCATGCAAACGCGCTACCGGGCTGCGCTACGTCCCGAACTTTACAACTGCTTAACGCTCAGCGTTTTTCAATTGCGGGGTGGCAAAAGTACACCAAAATTTGATTTCACAAAAATGAAATAACAATCCTAATTTCGCAGCATTCTACGCTGATGAAACACTTATTAGAACAGGTTGTAATCAACGATCCCCGCTCTCCATTTAACGGTTCCCGACAAGATATTCTCATCCAGGATGGACAAATCACCGCTATTGGTCAAGGCCTGATTGCCGATGATGCCCACCTTATACAGATGGATGGACTGGTCGTGAGTCCGGGTTGGGTAGATCCTTTTGCCCACTTCAATGATCCGGGATCAGAACATAAAGAAACATTGGAATCCGGTGCTGCTGCTGCATCTGCCGGAGGTTTTACCCGGGTTTTCGTAGTGCCAAATACCAAACCGGCCATCGATGCGAAAACGCAGGTAGAATATATTATGGCAAAATCTGCCGGACTTCCGGTGCAGGTACTGCCCCTCGGAGCAATAACCAAAGGAACCGAAGGCAAGGAACTGGCTGAAATGTATGATATGCACGCTAGCGGCGCAATTGCTTTCAGCGATGGCCTTAAACCGGTGCAATCATCCGGCCTGCTGGTGAAGGCCCTGCAGTATGTAAAAGCTTTTGGCGGACTGGTAATCCAGATCCCTGATGATACCAGTCTGGCTCCTCACGGACTGATGAACGAAGGAATTATTTCCACGCAATTGGGCCTTCCCGGCAAACCAATGATGGCAGAAGAACTGATGGTAGCCAGGGATATCAAATTGGCCCGTTATACCGGAAGTCGCCTTCATTTTACAGCAGTAAGTTCACCTAAATCACTTGAATACATCCGCAGAGCCAAAGAAGGCGGACTGGATATTACCTGTTCCATCACACCCTATCATCTTTTGTTTTGCGATGAGGACCTGGTGCACTATGATACCAATCTGAAAGTAAATCCTCCCCTACGCACAGCTGATGATCGGGATGCTTTGAGAAAAGCGGTACTGGAAGGTTCGATTGATTGCATCGCCTCGCATCACCAGCCACATAATTATGATGCCAAGATTCTTGAATTCGAATACGCAAAGTTTGGAATGATTGGTCTTGAATCTGCTTTTAGTGTGGTTAAAAAAGCATTACCAGAACTGAAAGAGGATCAACTGGTGAAGCTGTTCTCCGTGAATGCAAGAACGATCTTCAGATTGCCTGAGGCAATCATCAGGGAAGGTGCCTGTGCAGATCTAACGCTTTTCCAACCGGATCAGGAATATGAATTTTCAAAGGAGATGATCCGGTCCAAATGCAGTAACAGTCCTTTTATTGGCCAACAATTCAAGGGGAAGGTAGTCGGAACCATCCTGGGCACTAAAATCAGTCTGAACAATTGAAAACAATCTACGCTTCTGCCCTGCTGACAGGTACCCTGCTCGGCCTTTTGTTTACAGGTATCCTGTTTTTCAGTTGGAAGCAGGGAATTGATTTCATGGTAAGCTTTCATAAATATTATGCATTGCTGCCGCTTGTTTTTCTATCAGTATTGGGAGCCGCCTATTTCATAGAGCAGAAACAGAACTGGACCATCGACTGGAAACTAATCATCCGGTTTGCTTTTCTCAGCTATATCATTTTTGAAATCTTTTACGCATTGGCGAATTACCTCCTGTTTGACATAGTTGATCCGTCGGCTTATCTTCGCATGGTTGACACCCTGAACCAGGAAGACGTGCAGCGGTTAAAAGAAGCAAATGCACCCGAAGAAAAAATCAAAGAGCTGATCAAAATGGGTGAATATGCCAAACAGCCAATCACCTGGATACAGCGACTGGTTGCGATCGGACAAAACCTGATCCTCGATTTCATAAAATCTGTACTGATCGGCTTTATAATTAAACAGGTAAAACGCTAAAGTTATTACATGGATCTTTCAATTGTGATACCCTTACTCAATGAAGAGGATTCCCTTCCGGAACTAACGGAATGGATTAAACGCGTCATGGTTGAAAATGGATTCAGTTATGAAATACTGTATATAGATGACGGAAGTACAGATCGTTCCTGGGAGATTATTTCCAATTTATGTCAGGGAGATCCCGAACATATCAAAGGCATCAAGTTCCAGCGCAATTATGGTAAATCAGCCGCGTTGAATGAAGGTTTCAAAGCAGCAAAGGGCGAGGTGATCATAACCATGGATGCGGATTTGCAGGACTCTCCGGATGAAATTCCAGGCCTTCGAAACATGATTCTGAATGAGAATTTTGACCTGGTGAGCGGTTGGAAAAAAATCCGGTACGATAATACACTTACTAAAAATCTGCCCTCCAAATTATTCAACGCGGCCACTCGAAAGGTATCAGGTATTTACCTGCATGATTTCAATTGCGGATTAAAAGCCTACCGGAAGAAGGTGGTGAAAAGCATAGAAGTTTATGGTGAAATGCATCGCTATATACCTGTGATTGCCAAATGGTCTGGTTTCAGGAAAATTGGAGAAAAAGTAGTGGAACACCGCCCCCGTAAATATGGTGTTACCAAGTTTGGACTCAGCCGTTTTATTAATGGTTTCCTGGATCTTGCTTCTATCACGTTTGTGGGGAAATATGGCAAAAGACCCATGCATTTCTTTGGATCCTGGGGCAGCCTGAGTTTTGGAATCGGCTTTGTTTCCATTATTTATTTATTGATTGCCAAAATCATGAACCCGGAAGTAAGTCTGAGTAACCGGCCTGCTTTTTATATCGGACTAACGGCGATGATCATTGGTTCTCAGTTGTTTCTTGCCGGATTCCTGGGAGAACTTATTTCCAGAAACTCTCCAGGTAGAAACCATTACCTGGTAGAAGAAAAAATCGGATTGGATTAAACGGCGGAAATGGCCTTGCAAATTGTCATACTCGGACCGGCGCATCCATTCAGAGGAGGTGGTATTACCACCTTTAATGAACGATTGGCAAGAGGTTTACAGGAAGCTGGTCATCGGGTGGAAATTCTCAATTTCACAGTGCAATACCCGTCATTTTTATTCCCGGGAAAATCGCAAACAACCAATGAGGCAGCTCCTACAGATCTTACTATTGAACAGCGGCTGCATTCTATGAACCCCTTTAACTGGTGGGCCACCGGTGAATACCTTCGCAAGAAAAAGCCTGATCTTGTTCTGGTACGTTACTGGCTTCCATTTATGGGCCCTGCATTTGGAACGGTATTAAGAAGGGTTCGTAAAAATCACCATACCAAAATCATTGCGCTTACGGATAATGTACAACCGCATGAAAAGCGTTTGGGCGATCAACACTTTACCCGCTATTTTCTCCCGGTCTGCGATGCGTTTATAACAATGAGTAAAAAAGTGGAGCTGGACCTCCGGGCATTTGTTGATGATAAACCTATTCTCCAGGTTCGGCATCCGCTATATGATAATTTTGGTGAACCCGTAGCAAAGGAAACAGCAAGAAAAACACTTGGTATTGCTGCCGATTGTAAACTCATACTCTTCTTTGGGTTTATACGAGCTTACAAAGGATTGGATCTGCTTCTGAAAGCAATTCCTCTAATACGAGAACCTGGTATAGTATTATTGGTTGCGGGTGAGTTTTATGAGGATGCTGCTGCTTACCATCAGTTGATTGGGGAGCTGGGTATTGAAAACAAAGTAAAACTTGTAGCCGATTTTATTCCCTCCGACCAGGTTCGGTATTATTTCAGTGCAGCGGATCTGGTAGTGCAGCCCTATCGAAATGCCACACAAAGCGGCGTAACACCTCTGGCTTATCATTTTGATAAACCCATGGTAGTTACGAATGTGGGCGGATTGCCTGATTATGTGGAGAATGAGGTAACCGGCCTCATTGCAGAACCGGAACCAGCGTCACTGGCCCAGGCTATCAACCGGTTTTTTGAATTTGGAGAAGACCGCTTTAGCACGCAAATTCGTGAGAAGAAAAAAGAACTCAGCTGGTCTGCCTTTATCAACCAGGTGATGGATTTATTCAATTCTCTTAAAAAATAACACTATGAAAAATATAATCCAAGAATCTGTCGAAGCTTCGATTCAGGTGAAGAAATCCATCTTATTGGATGATGAGTTTCTGCAACGAATCGAGGAGGCGGTAAATAGTATACTGCTTGCATTTCAACAGGGAAAGCGCATTTACTTCTGTGGTAATGGAGGCAGCGCTGCTGATGCTCAACACCTGGCAGCAGAATTCAGCGGACGTTTTTATAAAAACAGAAAAGCTCTTCCGGCAGAAGCCTTGCATTGCAATACTTCCTATCTCACTGCAGTTGCAAACGACTTTGGATACGATGAGATTTACGCACGGATAGTAGAAGGCATATTGGAACCAGGTGATGTATTGATTGGGTTATCCACTTCCGGCAATTCTCCCAATATTGTAAAAGCGTTTGAATCGGCGAGGCTGCGCTCCATTACCACGATTGGATTTACAGGAAGAAAAGGTGGACAGCTGGCAGCCTTAAGCGATCTTCTTTTTAATGTACCCTCTGATGATACACCGAGAATTCAGGAAAGTCATATTATGGTGGGACATATTATTTGCCAGTTAGTGGAAGCAAAATTTTTCGCCTGATGGATTGGTTAAAGCCGGATAAAACCTGGACGCTCTTTCTGGATCGCGATGGTGTAATTAATTACGAGAAAGTAAATGATTATATCTACAACCCTGGTGAATTTAAGTTTTACGAAGGTGTATTGGAAGCCATGCATATTTTCCGTCAGCTATTTGGCAGAATCATCCTGGTAACCAACCAGCGCGGAATTGAAAAGGGGCTGATGTCTGTACAAAATCTGGAAGATATCCACCATTATATGCAGTCAGAACTGTCAAAAGTTGATGGCGTTTTCGATGCCATATATTACTGCAGTTCGCTGGATGATCAGCATCCCAATCGCAAGCCGCAGCCTGGAATGGCTTACCAGGCCCGGGAAAAGTATCCTGAAATAGATTTCACCAGGTCTGTCATGGTGGGCAACAACCTGAGTGACATGTATTTCGGCAGAAACACAGGAATGAAAACCGTTTATGTTCAAACCACCCATCCTGATCTCCCACTCCCCCACCCTTCGGTAGACCTCGCGTGCAAGGACCTGTTAAATTTTGCGAAGTTGCTGGAGCCGGCATTAAAATGGTAACTTGGACGGGTCTGAGAAATATGAAAAAACTAATATTTATAGCTGTATTGGCGTTTGGAAGTGCTCATCTAAACGCACAACGAACGTTTTCTGAAAACGAACTGAAACAACTTCAGTCAAGAGAAGACAGCCTGCGTATTCAGGCAGATAGTATGATCAATGCCTTGAGTCCGGGTAAACGTTTTTTAAGCGATAGTATTTTTGTGCGCATGCTGGTTCGTGCATTGAGAATACCTCATTCTTTCCAATATTCATTTGACTCCCTTCAGACCATATCAAGATTGTATGCACCGGACAGCAGTTTCCGGATCTTCACCTGGCAGTTGAAAAAGGATGAATACTTCTATTACCAGAAAGGAGCTATTCAGCTGCGGACAAAAGATGGATCACTTCGGCTTTATCCCCTTTTTGATGCCTCCATGTTCACCAGTAATCCGCTGGATTCCGTTCGCAGCAGAAATAACTGGATAGGTGCTATTTATTACAAAGTGATCCAGAAAACCTGGAATGGTAAAAACTACTATACATTGCTTGGCTTTGACGGATTCACAGTGGGCAGTAACCGAAAATGGATGGAAGTGCTGACTTTTGATGAGTCCACCGGTGAACCTCGGTTTGGCGGACCATTTTTTAAAGTGAAGCATGATACAGCCAAGACAGAACAGGTGCTGAACAGGTTTGTGATTGAGTATAAAAAGGAGGCCAGTACCACGTTCAATTACAATCCTGAAATGGATATGGTCATTGTTGACCACCTGATCTCGGAAACACAGGAACCTCATCGTCCGGAGACCTATATTCCTGATGGTGATTTTGAGGGTTTCCAATGGAAAAACGGGATTTGGGTGCATGTGCCCAAGGTGTTCACTGATGTGCCTGACGAATTCAAACGAATCGATCCATTGTTGGGTAATGCGCCTGCAGAGGATGCCATACGTGATAAAGATGGCACCATCAATGAAAAGAAGCTGGAAGAACGCTCCAGGAAAAACATAGAAAAAGCAGCCGAGAAAGAGAAACCCAAACCGAAGAAACCGGGTGGCGGACAATAACAGCAAAATACCGTTCAGGCAACTACTGCTGCAGTATAGCAATACTGCTATCAATATTCTTTTCCCACTGATTCTTTTCCCTTATATGACCCGAACACTCGGTCCTGAGGGATATGGTATTATTGGTTTTTACGAATCGCTGATGTCGGTGGTAATCGTTCTTTCAGCCTTCGGTGTTCGATATTATGGATTACGGCTACTAAGTAAATCAGCCATCGGCGATTCAAAACAGGCTAACACCATCCTCCATTTGGTGTTGATCAACCTGACAATGGCATTTATTGGTGTAGTTTGTTATACTATTTACCTGCTTTCCAAACCTGTATTAATTGGTTCAGGTACAATCGCTGTTTTATATGGTTTTATAATGCTTCAGTATATGCTTCATATGGATTGGTATTTTCAATCCCAGGAGCGTTATCAACTATTGTTTGCAAGAACCCTTGTTGCCCGTTTGTTAGTGTTGGTTGCCTCTATTGTTCTTGTGAGAAAACCAGACGATCTTATTTACTATATTATTATTTCCGCCTGTAATTATTTGCTTATATCTGGTGTTGCCATCTACCATATCAGGGATCTGTTCAAATACTGGCAGTGGGATTTTGCGCTGTTTAAAAAGTTATTGAGCGCACTCGCCCCCTTTGCCCTTTTGGGTGTATTGGGGTCCATCTATTTTGCATTTGATACGATTTTATTGGCAAGGTTGGGACAGTTGGATGAGCTAGGTTATTATACAGTTGCTGCGAAAGTTGTACGAATCGGCATTAATGTATTTTCCGGGGCCTCGGTAGTATTCTTTGTAAAACTGTTTCGTTCATCTGTAAATAAAACGTTGCAGGCAGACAGTCTGCTCACCACGATTCATCTAAGTTATCCTATTGGCGCCATTTTATTTTTTTTTGCAGAGGCTGTGATATTATTCGTTTCAGGTGCTGAATATCAACCATCTGTCCATCTCTTGCAAATTTTCTCTCTTTTATGGCTTGTAGTACCTCTTCATGATTTTTTCACCATGCAGGTATTGGTTTTGAATCACAGAGAAAAGTGGGTTTTGTTTATTTATCTGGCTGCCACTATTGTTTCGTTACTGCTGAACATGTTACTCATGCCGATCTGGTTTAGCACCGGTGCTGCATGGGCCATTGTCCTTTCAGAAACTCTTGTATTTGTTTTAGGGATTTATCTTTCCAGGAATTATTTTTCTATCAACAAACAGCAATGGTTGGAAATTGTGGGTGTGCTGGTAGTTTTTCCAATCGCATATGGAGTTTTTAAACTAACGAATCAGTTGTTCAGTTCTCCTTTGTTGAAAATCATATCAGGAACAGGCAGCACGCTGGCCCTCCATGTTCTATTGCAGATAACTGTATTTAAAAGCCGTATCTGGAATATTGGCTGGATGGCATTTAAAGCAAGAATAAATCGGATGGCCGCGTGATTAATCGTCCAGTTTGAGAACAGCCAGGAAAGCTTCCTGGGGTACTTCCACCGCACCGATTTGACGCATCCGCTTTTTACCCTCTTTCTGCTTTTCCAGGAGTTTACGTTTCCGGCTGATATCACCACCATAACATTTGGCAGTAACATCTTTCCGCATAGCGCTGATATTCTCGCGTGCTACTATCTTAGCTCCGATTGCAGCCTGAATGGCAATCAGGAATTGCTGGCGGGGCAATAATTCTTTTAGTTTCTCACAAAGCTTGCGACCAAAATCATTGGCCCTGCCCCGGTGAATCAAAGCACTCAACGCGTCAACTCTTTCTGCATTAAGCAGAATATCCATTTTTACGATATCTGCTTCCCGGTAACCGATTGGATGATAGTCGAAGGAGGCGTAACCTCTGGTCTGGCTCTTTAGCTTATCATAAAAATCAAAAACGATCTCAGTAAGCGGCATTTCAAAAATCAGTTCCACACGTGTCTGCGTCAGGTAACTCTGATTGATCAGGATACCTCTTTTGCCGAGACAGAGTGTCATGATATTTCCGATATACTCAGGTTTGGTAATGATCTGCGCTTTGATAAAGGGCTCTTCAATCCGGTCGATCCGGCTTGGATCCGGCATTTCAGTAGGGTTATTAACAATTACCTTTTCTCCTTTACTGGTATAGGCAATAAAACTTACGTTCGGAACTGTAGTGATTACAGTTTGATTGAACTCCCGTTCCAAACGCTCCTGGATAATTTCCATGTGCAGCATTCCCAGGAATCCACATCGGAAACCAAAACCCAGGGCCTGGGATGTTTCCAGTTCGTAGGTAAGGGATGCATCATTGAGCTGAAGTTTATCCATGCAATCCCGCAGTTCTTCAAACTGGTCTGTTTCCACAGGGAAAATGCCAGCGAATACCATAGGTTTAACCTCTTCAAACCCTCTGATTTGCTCTGGAGTGGGGTTGTTCGACAGTGTGATGGTATCACCTACTTTCACTTCCTTGGCATTTTTAATTCCTGTGATGATATAACCCACATCTCCCGCAGAAACTTCTTTGCGCTCAGTCATTTTGAGTTTCAGAATCCCGATTTCATCAGCGAAGTATTCCTGGTTGGTTGATACAAATTTTACTTTATCCCCCTTGCGGATAGTTCCATTCAGAATCCGATAATACACAATGATGCCGCGGAAACTGTTGAACACACTGTCAAAAATTAATGCCTGTAAAGGGGCCTCCGGATCACCTTTGGGAGCCGGGATTTTTTCCACAATTGCTTCCAAAATTTTATCTACGCCCAGACCTGTTCGTCCACTGGCTAGCAGAATCTCTTCCGGTTTGCATCCGATCAATTCCACAATCTGGTCCTTCACCTCTTCAATCATGGCTCCATCCATATCAATTTTATTGATAACAGGAATGATTTCGAGATCGTTGTCAATGGCCAGGTACAAATTACTGATGGTTTGCGCCTGGATGCCCTGGGTGGCATCCACCAAAAGCAAAGCTCCTTCGCAAGCGGCCAGTGCACGACTCACTTCGTAACTGAAATCGACGTGACCAGGTGTATCAATCAGGTTTAATGTATAGTCCTGATTATCAGTATGTTTATAATTGATCTGGATCGCGTGACTTTTAATTGTGATGCCTTTTTCCCTTTCCAGGTCCATATCATCCAGCACCTGGTCCATCATATCCCGTTCACTGATGGTATTGGTGGATTGTAATAGTCGGTCTGCCAGGGTACTCTTTCCGTGGTCAATATGAGCGATGATGCAAAAATTCCGGATATTCTTCATGTATTCAACTGAATAAGGGGGCAAATTTAGCGAAAAGCAGGCAGATAGCAGCGTTCGGTAGAGGCTTTCGCCAAACAATTTGGAGATGTATAAAAATCGGTTAGATTCGCTGAAAATTGACGCAAAATATGGAGCTTACCCAACAATTTGAGCAGGCTGTTGCAGATAGTAAGAATCTGTCTGAAAGACCGAGTAATGAAACCCTGCTTCAATTATATTCTCTTTATAAGCAAGCAACCGAAGGCGATGTAAATGGGGATGCTCCCAATATGTTTGATTTTGTTGCAAAAGCAAAATATGAAGCCTGGTCATCTCTGCAGGGAAAATCAAAGGAGGATGCCCAGCGTGAGTATATAGAACTTGTTCGCAAGCTTAAGTCCTGATAAGCTTATTAATGGCTCCAGGGAGATGCTCCCCTCTATATATTTCCTGCTGCAGCGAAAGGATTTTTTTTCTAACGTGATGATAGGCTGTTTCGTCGATGGTAGGAAGCAGCTCTGGCAGTTCTTCCAAACTGTTAATTAACCACCCTATACCCATTGTCCTGATGTATTCGGCCGATCCACCAAAACTGGGAGCAATTACCGGCATTCCAGCGAGGATATAAAGGGATAGTTTATGGGGAAATATGTATTGCTGATAATTGCCAATGGCTCCGGATGGTCCATCTGCACCTTCTCCATCCCAAATTAACCCGAAACTTCCTTCGATTGCAGAAGGAAGACCATAGGGATCATACACTCCATGATAATGAATTCTGGAATTATCCAAACAACCTATTGGTGGATCTTCCCCGTACAGATGGTATTCAATGCTTTCAGACCGCGGAAGGTGGACAAGAAAACCACTTTTAGACAAATTTCCTGCAAAGCAAATGGATGATTGGAGCGGTCTCTTCTCCTGGCATGGGGTTGCCAGGAAATCAAAGGGGCCAAGCTGTGCAATTTTTGCTGTTCCGGCTTCAGGAAGATTTTCAAGCAACCATCTCTGCATAGGGCCGCCATGAACAATAAAATGAGTGCATAGTTTTAATAATTTAAGTTCCTTTTGCAGTACTTGCTCATTATTTGTTTTAAGTCCATCAATATCAGAAAGAATTACCAGGAGTTTCACCTTCTTTTTAGCCAGCAGGTACATCATTATCCTAAACATGCGCGGATAAACCGGAAATTGAAAAGCGACCAGTGAATTTGGCTTAATTTTCCGAACCCATGATGCCATCACGATTAAACGCATAATAAATTTAATGGGTAAAAATCTTTCGGGTAGTCGGATTGGCAAAAACCCATCCTTTTTTAAGATAGTTTCAATATCCTTGTTTCCTACCCCTCCGTGATGAAATTCATGTGGGTAATAGACTTCGAAAAAATATTTTTCAGATTCGGTTAATTTCAAATCGATTTATTGATTTTTGGAGTAATACAAATATATACATGAATGTAGGAATCCAGGAAGTTGAACATGTTGAAAACCTTTATCCTTTAATTCGTTTATTCGATACTGGATATAACAGGATTTTCCTTTTTATTCCACGTACTACCTATCTTCAGATAGAGGAAATGCTACACGGTGAAATGCATCGTTATCATTGGGTTTTACAAGAAGAAGGTGAATCAAGCTGGACCTATTGTAACAGAATATTCCGAACAGTTCAGCAACAAGAAATTTCTCTATTGTACTTAAATACGATTTCGAAACACCATCTGCTTTTTGCATTTCTTGTTTTTCGGTTATCCTGTAAAGTTATACTTGCGGTTCATGATGTTAACTGCTTGTTCAGACCGACTTTCTCTCTTCGTACAAGATTATTGATACAGTATATTGGGAAAAAGGCTTTAACAAGTGTTGTTAAAGAGTTTAATACGATTTCTTCGACTGTTGAGCCCGCCCTTCAACTGGCTGCCGGAACCAACAAAAAAGTATGGGTAATTCCAGGTGGTTTTTTTGAAGAAACTATTGCTGCCGGAACCAATACAGCTCCTTCAGCAATGGATATTTTCAATATTGTGGTGCCTGGAACATTAGATACCAAACGGAGGAATTATGAAGCTGTCTTTGAGTTGCTCAATCAGATAAAAAAAATGCCAATAAGAATTACACTACTTGGTGGTGGATCGGATGAAGTGGCCGATCTTATCCGGAACAGGGCGTTGGAGTTTGGCAATCAACTTGTTTTCTACAAGGAAGCAACTGTTTCACAGGCCGAATTTGATAAGATAATGACACAGGCACATTTAATATGGATGCCTTTGGTAATTCATACCCGAATTTGCGGGTCCATTCCGGAAATTTATGGTAAAACAAAATCCTCGGGAATAATATTTGACATCGTTAAGTATGCCAGGCCGTTTTTGTATCCTGCAGATTTGACCATACCTGAATTCTTAAAAAGTTCTGGAATTGGATATTCCAGCCTTGCTGAACTGAAAGTCATACTGGCGGACATGGTTCATAAGCCGGAAAGCCTACTGGAGCTCCAACAATTAGCTCAAAAAAATTCAGCGAATTTCACCATTGAAAAGATCAGAAGGGCCAATTATCCGCTTTTTGAAAATATGGATTAGCGCTAAAGGTCTTTCATTTCCTCTATCAGGCTTTCTTCATCCCAACCCTTTTGCTGACCAATATCGGAAGCATGAGTGTCGGTTTGAATAATTCGTTCCAACTCATCAATAAACTCTCTTGATATATTGATGTATTGTTTAGGATCGCGGATAGATGATAGTTTTTTCATGGCTAGTTCATCGTAACGAAGGAACGTTTGTGCAGCCCTCGTGGCGGTATATGTTCTCCTCCCCATTAAACGGAGTGTGTCTACACCCATGCGCAGCGAGCTATCCAGGTTTTCCCGGTAGATATGAAGCATGCCCGCATTCATCTGGTCATAGGCATCCGTGCGGTCTGCAGCTCTTACCATCATCTGCAGGTGAGGAAAATGTTTTTTGATGGTTTCGATCATTTCCAGTCTTTTTTCATTATCCCCGATGGTAATCAAAATAATCTTTGCATCTGCTGCGCCTGCTGCATGCAACAGATCATGACGGGATGCATCTCCATAATACACGTTGAATCCAAATTTGCGCAGAAAATCAACTCTGTCAGAGTCGATATCCAATACGGTGCAGCCAAGTCCATTGGCCCTTAGAAATCGACCTACCGTATTTCCAAAATGACCAAAACCGGCAATGATAACCGGATTTTTTTCATGGATAGCATCCGGGGCTTTTTCAATCGCCTGTTTGGTACCAACCCTGGGTTGAATAATGCGTTCAAATAAGAGGAAAAGGATGGGGGTAAGCGCCATGCTTAAAGCAACAGCCGCCATAATTAAATCTGTAATTTCATTGCTGATAAGTTGTTCCTGTCGCGAAAACGAGAGCAATACAAAAGCAAATTCCCCCACCTGGCAAAGTCCCAGTGAAAAGAGTAGATTTTGATCTGTGCCTAAACGAAAGAACCGACCCAGCAGGAATAAAACCAGCCCCTTTACTATCATCAGTCCCAATACAATTCCCAGTAATAAAACAGGAAGATTCATCAGTAGTTGAAAATTAATACTGGCCCCGATGGCAATGAAAAACAGTCCCAGCAACATTCCTTTAAAAGGTTCAATGTCGCTTTCCAATTCATGCCTGTATTCTGAATCGGCCAGCACCACTCCTGCCAGAAAGGTTCCAAGCGCCGGACTTAATCCAACCTGTGTCATTAAGAGGGTTATACCAATTACCAGTAAGAGCGCAGTGGCAGTGAATACTTCTCTTACCCTGGCGGCTGCTACCATGCGCAAAAGAGGGCGCACCAGTTTCCGCCCCGCAAAAATGATAAAAACAACGGCCCCCAAAACCAGTAGTGTCTGGATCCAGGCAGGTTGATGATCAATCCATGCAGAAGATTGGTGAGATCCGTTGGTGGAATTTTCGGGCCCTGACCCCAAAAGGGGCAGTATGGCCAGCATGGGAATAACAGCAATATCCTGAAATAGTAATACGGAGAAACTGCTTTGACCGGCTTCTGATTTCATCAGGCCTTTTTCCTGCAATGTTTGTAATACGATGGCAGTTGAACTGGGAGCAACAATCATCCCAATAGCAAGTGCAATTTTCCAGTCGTAACCCATCGTCATGGCAAGCACCATCACTATCGCCATGGTACAAAGAACCTGCAAGCCGCCTAAGCCGAGAATGGGTTTTCTCATTTTCCAGAGAAGTCTTGGTTCCAGTTCAAGACCAATTACAAAAAGCATCAATACCACTCCGAATTCAGCTGCGTGCATGACATCGGAGCTATCTCCCACCAGGTTAAGAAAAGCAGGTCCGATCAGCATACCCGCCACCAGGTAGCCCAGGACAGATCCAAGGCCGGCTTTTTTAGCCAATGGAACCAATACTACAGCTGCGGTCAGATAAACGAGTGCCTGGTATAGAAAGGAACTTTGATCCATTAATCAGATTTGAAAGGTGTTAAGTGAAACAGATTCTTCGGCCAGTAGATTGACTAGTAACTGCCGATAGTTAATTGCTTCCGTCTGAATCATATTAGGATCCAGTTTGTGAGTTCCGTAAATCACATGAGGATTCCGGTAGTTCATATTGCAAAGGCGGGCGGATTGTTCAAAAGGGTAACAGAATTCCTCCACTGTACGGCGGTTTTTTCCTTGTGGCTGATAGGCTTCAAAACTACCTCCGCAGGTGATGATATTCATCCATATTTTGCCACTTAATGCATTTCCCTTTTTACCATAGGCCCATCCATGTTCAAGAACCAGTTCCATCCAGTGTTTTAGTAAGGCAGGTGCACTATACCAGTAAAATGGAAATTGAAACAGGATGATATCATGTTCCAATAAAAGTTTTTTTTCTTTGTGTACATCAATCAGGAAATCAGGATAAGTTTCGTATAGATCGTGAAAGGTAATTGCTTCATGTCGGGGAATTTGCTTAAGAAGCTCCCGGTGCACCCTTGACTTTTCCAGTACCGGATGCGCAAAAAGCAGTAAAATTCTGGCCATGCCTGAATTTACTGAATTAGTAGTAATTGAAGCGAATGGCTTATTCCCAGAACTTATCGGGATAGGTATTGCAGATGGCACTGTGCTGGTCGTCCTGCAACTGGAGTTGGTTTAACTGCTCTTGAGAAAGATTGGTTTCCAGAGAAGGGAAAACGATCCGTTCTTCAAAACGAACATGTTGTTCCAATTGGTCAGCAAGGTCTCCAAGAAGGCGATATGTTACATTGGCCTGATCAAGATGGGTCATAGCTGTACGCCATAGTTCATGATCACGAAGTATGACATCTGCATATTTGTTTCCTTCCGGATAGGTTCTTAAGGCCGGAATAAGGCTGTGTTCTTCCTGTTCAAAATGCGGTTTAATTTCCTGTTGCCAGCACTTCAGCAGAAAATCAGCCATTACGGATATGGATGCCCGTTTACTGACTCCTTTTCGAATCAGTAAACAGGTCATTAAGGAAGATTTGTGTTGCCTTGACAGTGGCTGCAGGCTAACCGCTCTTTGCATATCTTATTTTTTTAGTGCCTTGATAATGGCTGTGAATTCCGCCGCCACCAGGGAAGCGCCACCCACCAGGCCGCCATCCACATCAGGCTGGGAGAAGATTTCTACGGCATTTGCCGCTTTCACACTTCCTCCATACAGAATGGATATTTCATTCGCCAGTTCAGCGCCATACTGCCTGCTCAATACCTGCCGGATATGTGCATGCATTTCCTGAGCCTGCTCTGAACTTGCTGTTTTTCCGGTTCCAATTGCCCAAATCGGTTCATAGGCAATAACTACTTTTTTTAATTGACCGGCATCCAGGTGAAACAGACTTTCTTTTAACTGAACTTCTACATAGTTGTTCTGCTCCCCTGCTTCGCGTACAGATAACGGTTCGCCACAGCAGAAAATTGGCTGAATCTCCTGTTCCAGCAATAAATTTAGTTTTTCGGCCAGTTGCTGATTTGTTTCATTAAAATACTCCCTGCGCTCACTATGCCCGATTACACAAAATGGAATTCCGATTGAGTGCAGCATTTCTGCTGCAATTTCACCGGTATAGGCACCAGACTTTTTATGATGACAGTTTTGAGCAGCGATAATATAGTTTCGCTCATTGGCCACCGCACTTTTAGCCATGATGAGATATGGAAACGGAACAGCAAAAACCACCTGCTGTCCATGTGTTAACTCGATTTTTTCATGTAAGATTTCATCCAGTAATTTTTCACCCTGTTGATAGGTAAGATTCATTTTCCAGTTGGCTGCTGCGATTTGTTTTCTCATTCTTTCAGACTGATTTAAAAATTATCGTAAATATATCTAAGGATATTCTGTTCTCTCGGACTAATAATGGAATTTTTCCATTTCTTCCAGTTCTCCAGGTCTCTCAGCGCCCTGGAAAATTCATACCTCCGGATACCTTCAGCTCCCCAGGAAAAGTGAGGAATGTACTTAGGAAGGAGGCCATTTCCAAATACACTGGAACAAATGCCAACAACTGTACCGGTATTAAAGGAGGTGTTGATGGCAGCGCGACTATAATCGCCCATTATGAGCCCGCATTTCGTACCTACTGCCGCCTTGCCTCCCTCACTGGCCGGGGAATAAACCAGTATCGGACCAGCACTGTTTTTAACATTCGACGCGGAAGTGCCTGCCCCCAGGTTACACCACTCTCCTATCACGGCATCACCAAGATACCCATCATGTGCTTTATTGGAGTAACCCATGAGTACCGCGTTTTTGATTTCTCCGCCTGCAATGCAATGTGGACCAATGGTAGTGCCCCCATAGATCCGGGTTCCCATTTTGACTATGGCATGTTCACCGATAGCAACAGGACCGCGAATGCAGGTTCCTTCCATGATTTCGGCATTCCTGCCAATATAAACGGGACCTTCTTTTACATTGATGATACAACCCTCCAATTGTGCACCTTCTTCCAGGAATAACGGGAACTGACCGATTATCTGATTGCTGACGGAAACTGGTTGAGAGTTCCTTCCTTTTGTTAGTAGATCAAAATCTTCGCGGATGGCGCGCTCATTTATTTTAAAAATGTCCCAGGGAAATTTTATCGTAAGTAATTCACCTTCATATGGAATAGTATCATTAACCTTTATCCGATGAAGGCCGGTAACGTCTTCTGCATTAAAATGGAGTGCAATCGCACCCGCGTCTGCGTGAATCAATGCCTGACCGCTTTGAAGCTTTTGAATGGCTGCTACCAATTCATGGGTTGGAAGTATGTTGGCATGAAGTAAGAGATAATCTCCTGGCTCCAGGTTTGAGTCAATAATCCTGGATCGATCCGATTCCTTATAATCGCCTTCCCATTTGTCAAAGGAGGAAAGCTGCAATGCTTTTTCCCATTTTTCCCTTATAGTGATAATACCCAACCGGATATCCTGCAGGTGACGGGTAAGATGAAACGGGTAAAGGTTTTCCGGTTGACAATATTCAGCAGAGAAAATAATGCATTGCATGCATTAAAGATAATAAATAAAAAAGCCGGCACTTGCCGGCTTTCTGATTATTTCTTTGCGTACTTCTTTTTGAATTTGTCGATACGTCCAGCTGTATCCAGCATCACGTTCTTACCTGTGAAGAAAGGATGGGAGGTGTTGGAAATTTCAAGTTTGATCAGCGGATACTCGTTTCCGTCTTCCCACTGAATGGTTTCTTTTGAAGAGGCAGTTGATTTGCTCAGAAAAGCAAAACCATTACTCATGTCCTTGAACACTACAAAGCGATAATTCTGCGGATGGATACCTTGTTTCATAATTTCTATTTTTAAGGCCGTACGGATTTTGCCGTACTGTTTTAATTTTTTGGAACTGCAAAATTAGAACTTTCCGATGGATTTTGAGCAGTGTGCTCAAAAAAAGATTCTAATTATAACCGACTGAAAATCAGCTTTTCATATTGATATATTGGAAAGGAATCGCCAGATTCCAGGTTTTGCTTGCCTGAATGACGGCCTGGAGATCATCGATCTTTTTGCCCGTTACCCGAACGATATCATCCATAATGGCCGCCTGCACCTTCAGACCGCTGTCTTTGATCAGCTTCACGATCTTCTTGGCATCCTCCTGCTTTAGGCCATTCCTGACAGGAATTTCCTTTTTCCAGTTCTTTCCGCTTTGATAGCCGGCCTTCGCTTCGAAATCGTATATATTGGCGTCCAGTCCTTGTTTGATAGAGCGACTGATCAATACATCCAGCACCTGGTTCAGTTTCATTTCACTTTCCACTTCAATGGTTAGTCGAAATTCTTTTTTATTCAGATCAATCTCAACCGTGGAGCCCTTAAAGTCAAACCGGTTGGTGATTTCCTTTTTTACCGTATTTACAGCATTATCCAGGGTCTGGATATCCACTTTACTAACAATGTCAAATGATGCCATGGCTTGATATTTTCATTACACGTACAAATGTAAAAAAACGTCCTGTAGAAACAGGACGTTTGAACCTTAAACTAACACTCATAGAGAAAAAATTATTGCTGACTGTTGTTTCCAACACGATTTTGTTCATCCGTTGCACTACCCGTGCGTCTTCTTTGCGGACCTCCATTCGCTTTCCCAAACCGGTAGCTGAAGTTCAATGCGACCCTTCTGTTATCCCAACGGGCGTTTATCCGGGTATCGATATTTCCAAATTGGGTATAACCACTGAAACGCATAACAAAAAACGGATCCGTTACGGAAAGTTTGAGTGTACCCTTTGATTTCAGCACCTGCTTGGACAGGCCGAATGAAAACATGCCCATTGGCCTGGCAATGATCAGACCGCCATCCTGCATTTTGGTGCGATAAAATCCACTTAGTTCAGCGCCCCAGGTTTTGGCGAATTTGAACTGGTTGTTCACATTACCCATAAAAGACGTAATAGATGCATCCAGAGGCGTATTATTTACAAATCCCTCGAAATAGTTGTTAAACAGGTTACCATAGAGTGAAACTGTCCACCACTTGGTAAGAGGTTGATTATAGCTGATTGCGATACCTATATTTCTTCTGGTTGCAATATTTTCTTTGGTCTGGAAAGTGACTTTGGTAGTATCATTCTGCTTCAGGATATCGTTGATCACATCTGTTGTTCGGGTATAGTTTACTGTAGTATTGATGATTCCTTTATAGTTGTGAGAGAGTTCCACATTATGGGTGAATTGCGGCTGGAGATTGGGATTACCCATCCGGAACGTATACTGATCAAGGAAAAACTGGAAAGGATTCATGTCCTGGTAATTAGGTCGCTCAATCCTTCTTCCGTAGTTCGCGGTGAGGGTATTTTTTTCATTTAGTTTATAACTGGCGAATATGGTAGGAAAGAGTTGTACGTAATTTCGAATGAACCGATCATTGTTCACGATTTGTTTACCTTTTGCATACGTGTGCTCCAGGCGCAGGCCGGTTTGCAGTGCCCATTTTTTAAACTCCTTGTTATAATTAAGATAGGCTGCATTGATATTCTCTTCATAAATGAACTGGTTGGACCTGGAAAGATCCGTTACCCAATCCTTACCCTGATTATCCCATACTCTGAAAGCAGCATCATTATCGGTTGTAACATAACTTGATTTAATTCCTGCTTCCAGTTTGGAGGTTTTATTGAGTGGATGCACATAATCTGTTTTGAAACTGTAGATCCGGATAGCTGAAGGCAGATCTCCTCTTAATAAAAAGGAATCAGCTACTGCATTCTGTGGGAGTAAATATGTAAAGTTATCAGAAGTCTGTAAAGCATTGGTGCCATACCAGATAAAGTCAAGATCTGCTGTAAGTTCCCGACCGGTTGTATCCAATCGTTTGCGGAAATTAAAATTGGATCCGAAATTTTTCCAGGTATCCTTATTCAGACTGGAGGCCACATTGGATGATTCGGGATCTGATCCTCCATTGTAAATCAACGCCACGCTGTTTGCTTCGAACTCACGTGGATTGTAGGTTCCATTCACCTGAAAGCCGATGGTAGTCTTTTTGTTTATGGAATATTCCATTCCGGTACGGAGACTCAAGTTATGGCTATGAAATTTACCTTTCGAAGTCTGATCAAAGACAGAACCGATTGTTTCATTCGTTTTGGGCGAAAATTTGCGAACCAGGTCGAGATCATTGAAACCTGCCCAGTAAGAATAACTTAGCGTGCTGAAGATTGTCAGCTTATCTTTTTTATAGTTGATATTGATGCTATTCGGCGATTTTGGATAAACACCCTGCACCACACCAAGATTGATCGATCCATTAAATCCATTTTGACGACCCTTTTTCGTTCTGATATTAATGATGCCGCTATTACCGGAAGCATCGTATTTGGCAGAGGGCTGGGTCATGATCTCCACGGTTTCCAATTGATTGGAGGGAGTGTTACGAAGTAAGTTGGCAAGATCCTGTCCTCCCAAATAAGTTTGTTTTCCGTCTACCAAAACGATTACTCCCTGCTTGCCTTTAAGACTGATGTTTCCATCGCGATCCACGGAAACTCCGGGTGCTTTTTCCAACACATCCAGGGCTGTTCCTCCGGCATTCGAAATAAAAGCATCCACATTCACTACGGTTTTATCGGCTTTTACTTCCACCATGGGCTTGCGGGCGGTTACTGTTACACCCTGCAGGTTTTTTTCGGCTGCTTTCAGTTGAACTGGCGGCATCTCTACAATTGCATTATCGCCTAATTTCACTTCATTGCTGTTAAAGGATTCAAACCCTATAGCTGATACCTGCACTAATATGGCTGCTGCCGGTAATTGAATAATTTCAAAGTTCCCTGCTTTATCAGTAGTACCGATTTTTATCAGTTTTTTGGAATTGCTTTCCAGTAAGGTAATGGTAGCCGCTTCAACTGGCTGTCCGGCTGGATCCTTCACGTTGCCTTTTAATGTGGTTCCCTGCTGGGCCGTTACGGTTGTAAGAGTAGCCAGGAAAAAAATGAGGGATTGTATAAATTTTTTCATGTGTAAGGTGTAAAGCGGTTCCGAAATCGAAATTGATATTTCTGTGTAGCTCAAAAAAGTGAATTGGTGCGAACGGTTTAAATCAAGTACGAAAGCGTACGTAATAAACTTATCTTGTGAGTAAAGGTTTTGTTAAACGCTCCGCTAATGCGGAACGTTTAACAAAGTGAGACCTGAGATGTGAGACGTGAAAAGGTTTAATGGTAATGGATGAATTCGGTTAATTGCTGCCTCCCATTTTTACTCGGTTTAGCTCATCATTGGCTCCACCAATTTTACGACGGGGTTGTGTTCCTTTGATTGGTTTTCCAAAACGATAAACAAACGACAGGTTTACTACACGGGTATCACGAAGGTTCATAAAGCTCGCATTGGTTGTTTGGAAATTGATGGTTCCTTTTACTTTCTGCGTATAGAACATATCTCTTACATTCAGTTTCACCGTCCCTTTTGATTTGAATACCTGTTTGGAAATTCCTGCAGCTGCAGCACCCAGGGGATCAATCAGGATTTGTCCCTCTACCCCTTTGCTTCTGTACCAGCCACTGAGTTCCGCACTCCAGCCTTTCTTAAACTTGAACTGGTTGTTGATATTGGCCATGAAAGTACCTGCTGACACATCAATGGTTTCGTTATTGAGTTCCCCCTTGAATTGGTTGTAATTATAGTTGGTGTATACAATTGCTGTCCACCATTTTTGAACCGGAATCTGCGCGCTCACTGAAATTCCAGCATTCTGACGGGAACCAATATTTCCCTGGCGAACGATGGTTGCATATTCAGGTTCATTGAACTGTGGGTTTCCCTGGGAAAAGGTTTCACTGAAGAAATCTTTAGTATAACTGTAGTTAAGGGTGGTTGTCAGAAAACTGTTATAGGTATGCGTAAATTCTATGTTCTGCGTGAACTGCGGTTGCAGATAAGGGTTACCACGGCCATAAGTGTATTTATCCAAAAAGAACAGGAAGGGATTCAGGTCCTGGTAAGCCGGACGATCAATTCTCCTGCCATAAGACATTGCCAGTTGGTTTTTATCATTGGCTGCATAACTTACAAACAGTGTAGGAAATAAACTGCCATAGTTGCGCTTGAAGCTGGAGTCTGCTCTTTGAGGGTTCCCAAACTGGTAACCTTCATAACTGGTATGTTCGTATCGCAGTCCGGCCTGGATGCCAAATTTTTTGATCTGGCGATTGTAGTTCAGATAACCTGCAATAATATTTTCCTTGTAGTCGAAATTATTTGATTTGTCATAATCAGGTACCCATCCACCATTGATCAGGTTCGTATAACCAGCAACGTTATTGGTATTTACATAACTGGTTTTTAATCCGGCTTCCATTTTTGCACCCTTTTTCAATGGCTGGGTATAATCGATTTTGGCGGAATAAATATCAATATCAATAGGCAGGCGGCCTCTCAGGTTTTCAACTGTTTTAGGAGACCAGTTAGGGTCATAAATGGTGTTTATAAATAACTGTTCGCTATTGGATCCGTAAGTAACATAGTCCAGGTCAGCAGTCAATTCCCTACCGGTTGAGTCAAACTGATGACGCATGTTCACGTTGATGCTTTTGTTTTTCCAGAGATCCCTGTTGGAACTGGTTGCAGTAATGATGGAGTCATTCTGGGCAGCGGCGTTCATCATGTAGCTGGTATTGAGGCCGGCTTGTTTCTCCGGACTAAAATTCCCGTTGAGTACGATGCCCAGTGTAGTTTTCTTACTCAGGAAATAATCCGCACCAATTTTCATGTTATAGTTCTTATTCTCATTCTTCATGAATGAGGTTTGCTCAAAAATGGCGGTTAGTTCTTTTGAACTGGCATCCGAAAATTTCCGATTGATGTTCAATTCCTGGAAACTGTTCCAGATGCTGTATCCCCCATTAGCAAAAAAATTGAACTTACCGGTGCGGTAGTTAAGGTTCAAACTGTTATTTGTTTTCCAGTAAGCACCCTGGCCATAATTAAGGGTTAAGGTGCCATTAAAACCTTTCTGCTTGTTCTTTTTGGTTTTAATGTTGATAATTCCGGAATTACCGGCTGCATCATATTTGGCAGAAGGATTGGTTACGAGTTCAATCTGATCGATGGAACTGGCTGGCATGGACTTCAATAAATTAGCCAGTTGTTCACCGGTAAGATAAGTTGGACGGCCATCCATCATTACCATTACGCTTTGTTTTCCTTTCAGACTGATATTACCGTCCTTATCGACCATGACGCCTGGTGATTTTTCGAGTACTTCCAGTGCAGTTGCGCCTACATTTGTTACGGCAGCATCCACATTCACAATTGTTTTGTCTATTTTCTGCTCAATGAACGGTTTGCGATGAACAACCGTAACACCTTGCATTTCACTGGAAGCGGGGTTGAGTTGAACCGATGGCAGTTGAATCGCAGCATTAGCAGCACTTAATTCAAATTCGGCTGAATACACTTTTTCATAGCCAACAGCTGAATAGAGCAGCAGGTAACGGCCAAAGGACAGGTCCAGGAATTCAAAATTCCCGGACTTGTCAGTTGATTGCAGCTTCACTAGGGAAGAGTCTTTTGCCTGCAGCACGGTAATGGTAACAGCTTCTGCCGGCTTTTGCTGTTTGTCCGTCACATTCCCCTTAACTGAGGTATTGCTTTGGCCCATGCTGACAAAGGATAAGGCGGATAAGGCAACTGTCAGCAGAAAGAGTGTCTTTTTCATGTCTAAGGTTCTTTAATTAGTTTGGTACCGTTTAAGGTTTATTACAGGTCAAAAGTAGGTACTATGTTATGCAATGTACATTGTTTTGTGTTGGATGGCTGATTTTACTGATTTACGGCAAAGGGCCAACTGAACATTGGACGATTGACCCTTAATTTGGTTACAGCATTTAGGGGATTCCTGATAAGTGGTAGTAAAACAGGAAGAGCGGCCAAATGACCGCTCTTCCTGTTTTTGATAAAAGAATAAATTAGTTCCTGAGCTTTGAGGGGTGGGCCTCTTGGTACTTTTTAGCCCAGAACCAGATTATAATTCCGGTAATCACCAGCAGGGAGGAGATAATCTCTGCCTGGGTGGGCTGAAATCCGAATATGTTATACTTAGTGTTTACTCTGATTTTTTCAATAAAAAATCGTTCAATACCATTGAGCGCCAGATAAAGGCCAAAAAGTCGCCCAGGAACAGTTATTCTCTTTCTGAGGCTCCATAAAATTGCAAATAGCACCAAACAGGCGATTGTTTCATAAAACGGGGTTGGATATACGGGTAGAGGCAGTTCGTTGCAATAATTACCTTCGCATCCCGGAATCGGCACTCCCGCATTGATAACGTTATGTGGGTAGGTATATGACCATACCCAATCAGGCAACCAGGAATAAGGATTCGGCCGATTGTTAACAATACCCCAGTCTCCATCTCCTGCAACCTGGCATCCTATTCTACCTATTCCATAAGATAGCATCAGCGCGGGTGCAGCTGAATCACATAGATGCCGGATACCGATTTTATGCTTTCGTGCATACCAAATAATAGCTATAGCAGCACAGATCAACCCCCCATAAAAGGTTAGCCCGCTAAAGGAGAGTAAGGCGCCGATTGGATCGGCTACAAATTCGTTCCAGTTTTCGAGGTTGTGAAAAATCTTGGCACCGGCAAACCCGAAGAGCGCGGCAAATACCACAAAATCGCCAACCCTGTCATGCGGCCAGATTCGGATAACTCTTTTTTCAGGCTTGGGTAAACGCTGTTTCTGCTTCTCTCTCCATTTCAGCCCGGCAAATAATAAGCCCAGTAATATGCCCGAGCCCACTGAACCTTGTGAGGAAAATATAAACTCCTGAGGATCTTCCGGTCCAATTACAAAGGCACCAATGATTTTATATCCCAATAAAAAACCCAGAATAAAATTGGTGATCAATTCCGCAATACTGGCGGGCTCCCCCACTGTGATAGTTGTTTCTTCATACTGAAGATGTCCTTCCCTGCTTTTTCGTTTAAGCTCAAGCGTTAGTATCCAGGCAGCTCCCAGGAAAGCAAGCGCAACAAAGAAACCAAAGGAATTGATGAATCGTAATCCGGGCAGATTTACTCCAAACAGATCCTTAAAAGCGTAATATAAATTGGGATACATGAAATGTTGATTAATGGCCTATTTCTGCGCAATGATAAGAAATATGGAGCCGGCAAAAAAATAACCCCTCCTTTTGAGGAGGGGCTATCTGATATTTTCTGAAAGCTTAACAATATTGCTCAAATGCTGCAATCAGGTTATGGGCAATCATTTGTGCAGAACGACCTTCAATCATATGCCTTTCAATAAAATGCACCAACTGGCCATCTTTGAACAAGGCAACTGAAGGGGACGATGGCGGATAGGGCAATAAATGCTCTCTTAATTTGCGAACAGCATCAATATCGAATCCTGCAAAACTGGTTGCGAGGTAATCCGGCTTTTTGGGACTGTTATGTACGGCCATTAAAACGCCCGGACGGGCTGTTCCTGCCGAACAACCGCATACGGAGTTAACTACCACCAGGGTTGTTCCGGCCTTTTTTAACTGGCTATCTACTTCTTCCGGAGTAAGTAACTCAACAAATCCCTGTTCAGTTAACTCCTCTTTCATGGGCATTACTATGTCTGCTGGATACATTATGTTGTTTTTTGAATTTGCAAATCTACTTTAAAAACATAAGAATGCTTATTTGGTTTAAATATGTCAATATGGCTGTTCCTTGTACGCATTAAGTGCCAAAATGTCTTTTTTGATTTCTTATCTTCTACGTTTGTTTCCAGGAATGGCAGAAAATAGTGGATGGTATGCCAATTGATTACTACACTTCAAACACAAAAACAATAAAACTAAATAAAATGACTAGAGTAAAATTCAATCAGCCGGCACGTCCTTTCTTTCATTTACTGGATGACTGGTTCCAGGATTTTCCTGCCCGGAATCCTCGCGAAATGGTAAATGGCGTTCACGCTGTACCGGTTAATATTCTGGAAACTTCTGATGCATACCACCTTGAGTTAAATGCTCCTGGCAGATCAAAAGAAGAATTTAAAATTCAGGTGGAGAATGGTCTTCTGACTGTTTCATATGATCAGAAAGAAAGCAAGGAGCAGGAAGGTGTAAAGCAAATCCGCCGTGAGTTTTCACAGCTTTCGTTCAAACGCAGTTTTACCCTGGACGACAAAATTGATGAAAATGGAATTCAGGCAAAATATGAGCAGGGCTTACTGAAACTCTATCTTCCTAAAAAGGAAATAGTAGCCAATCAGCCCAAGCAAATTTCAATTCAATAAGTGTTTCTCATAAGCAGTTGGTTTTGGTATAGTCCCGATGTTTCTACATCGGGACTTTTTCTAACATACTGTTAAACCTATCTCCGCTGAAAATGAAGTAATATTGCCACGATTTTCAGCATGATCCTTAAATAACCAGAGAATGTTAAGACGAATATCCGCAATTTTGGTGCTGAACTTTTTTCTCCTGATCAGCCAGGGTGAATTGTATGCACAGGTAACCGATACCCTTCCCAGAAAGGATACCCTTCATTTGTTGGACACTATACCATTAGGGCCAGACAGTTTACCTGTGGCACCGATCGATACTACCCTACGGATTCTTAACCTAACTCCTTACCTGACCCTGCATGTAGATTCTTCCATAAATTACAAACTCGAAATAAACCGGGTACCTGGCAATTATTTCTGGTACTTGAGAAATGCTCCTGTCGGACTGAAAATCGGAAAGGACGATGGGCGACTCACGTTCAAAGCTGAAAAGTCCCTTTTTTTATCAGGCCGGCTAAAATATGACCAGGAATACAAGGTACAGATGGGCGTTCAGAATCTCTCTGATCCCAAAGAGAGAGTTGATACTTTTTTCACACTTATGTTCTACAATACTGAAATTGTAATATCACGTTTGAAGCCCGGCGTGAGTGAAACTATCTTCATTGATGAAGGGGATACGCTTTCTATTCCGGTTCAATGTGAGCGTGGAAGCTTTCCGATTGAGTCCATTTCAACCTTAACAGATGCGTCCATAAAGGGGTACGAATCCGTACGCAAGTGTGATGATATTTTTACCTGGGCCATCCCCTACGATTTTGTCAAAGACGGAGATAAGGAAAAGCAAAAGACATTCCATATAACATTTGTTGGAGCGGATAAGTTTTATAACCGGGATACTGCAAAAATCACTGTAGTGGTGCGCGATGCACTTAATTATCCCTTCCGGAAAGATGAATACGGCCGGGTAGTGAAGGAAATTCAACGTTATATTCTACAATTGAAATTCAGCTTTAAAGAGCTGGATAAAAATGTAAAGCGTACTAAAGGAACCCGTACCGGTTTTGATCTTATGTCAGGTTCCTCCGCCCTTGCTGGAACGGTATTGTCTACCAGCTCTGCTGATGCTGATAAAAACATCGGTAAGGTAATGCCCAGTGTGGGTGTTGCACTGGTACCGGTGAAGGAAGCCGTTAGTCCGGTCAAAGCTTACGAATCAAACTCAGCCGCACAGGTAAGAACAAGTATCAAACGACTTGAATACAGCCTCTCTGATAATGCGCTTGTTGGCGAGACAGACCCCGAGATTCTTACCAAACTCGCTAAACTACGCAGCGACCTGAAACAGGTACAAACTCAGTTGATTGACGTACCAATGGTAGATACCGGAGGCATGAGTGAAGAAGAACTCAACCAGTATTTCAATAGTCCGCGTGTAAACAAAAAATATAAGCTTACACGTAACTAATCACTGACAACCCTCTTTACGACGGGTGTCGATGATATATTGAATCTTCCAGGTTCCATTCAGCTTTACCAGTTGAAAGGAATTTACGCCGCAGTGACTGAACCGGCTTCCTAAATAAAATTGGTAGGGAGTCCAGGCTGTAGCGAGTGGACCATCTATCAGGATAGTTCCAAATTCAATGCGTTCATCGAGTACCTCTTTACCAGGCGTTCCTACTGATTTGATGAACCCTTCAATTGATTCGGTGCGAACCTCAGTTGTCCCATCCTTGCTTCTTCCGATTGTCTGAAGAACGGCCGTAGATGCAAAAGCATCGCGTAACTGAACAGTATCACGGTTTCGCATAGCCGAAAATAACTGGTTGATGGTGTTTTTGATGCCGGTTTCATCAGTTGTTTGTGCCCAGGCAGACAAACTAACAAGTGTTAATATCAAGCCAAATAGCGCTTTCATGTGCTTACTCGTTTAAACGGTTATTTTTTGTACCAGTCTACTAATGTATAACCAAAAATGATCCCTATGTTAAGAATTGTACCAGCGGTTATACTGACCGCAACCATTGGCCTGATCAGTCTTTCCACAAAGGCGCAGGGCCCCTGGAATCAGCATCGTTCCAACACAACGGTTATTGTAATAGATAACGATGATGACAACTGGCGTGAAAGAGGGCCACATCACAAAAAGTATAAAAAAGGAAAACATTCCCGCCATTGGGATCATCCCGGAAACCGGAGGGGCCGGATCAGTCATCCCCCACTGGTTATTGTGGATACACGTCACCTGCCAATTCGTAGATACAATAATAACAGGTATTACTATCGCAGCCAAGCTGGCTTACACTATTGGCTCGGTCGCAATGGCTATCTCTACCTGGATGTCAAGTACGTAAACCGTAACCAGTGCACCGACCGTGAGTATGCGTATTGGGAAAGAGGGTATGGATGGTGATTCCAGGGAGGAATGGAAGAGGGAGGAATGGAAGAGGGAGGAAAGGAAGAAAGGAAGGGGGAAGAACACCCCATCCTCCATTCCTCCATTCCCCCATTCCTCCCTCTTCCCCTCTTCCCTACCCCACAACTTCCATCTTAGGGCTGGTATCCTGCTCATGGGCAATGGATTTTTCAAGATGGTGCATGGGCACCAGTTCTTCTTTCGCAATAGCAATATCATAAGGACCGACGGGCAGTAGTAGTTTAGCCAGAATGGGGGCTGTTTCCAATAAAATAATCAATAAGGTGATCAGCAGGTTCGCCATAAATACACTGTCTTCCCGATCAGATAAACTTTGCAGGGCTTTGTTCCGGGCCAGAAATCCGATATTCGAATAAGCAGTTTGGGCATACTTTTCCTGATCGGATTTAAGCTCCATTGCAGCATTCTCAAGAAATCTGGTCTGCCTGGCCAGCGCCGTATCCAGTCCCGGAAAAAGCTGCGCATAATTGCTGGCGGTTTGCTCATAAGCGCCCTGTTTAAGCCGGGTAATCCGTTCAATCCCTCTCCTTCCTGACCCACCGGTACCATCGGCCTCCATCAGGTAAGCCTGTTGCAATTTAAGCAGTGTATCCTGCATTGATGCTCTTCGCTGCAGTAGTAGGTTTCTTTCCTGCATGGCTGCAGCCACCCGGGCTTCGTAAATCGTATCCAGTTTCAGATTAAAGGCCTTGATTTGTTCCTGGATATGCGATTCAACCTCTACATTGATCTCTTTTTCAAAGAGCTTCAATTCCAGCGGTCTGGCAATCGTAACTCCAATAAATAGGGCCAGTAATATGCGCGGAAAGGCAACCTTCCATTGACTGGAAGAGGACATTCCATATTTACGGATAGTGGACACCATGAACCGGTCAAGATTGAATATGATTGCTCCCCAAAGCAGGGCAAAAGCAACTGCCCATCCAATATGTTGGAAAATGGTATAAAAAGCATATCCGGAGGAAAGAGCCGCAAGAACAAACGTGGCCAGTAAAACCCCACCCAGTGTATGGTATTTGGGGTGTTCCGTTGGATATTGCGCCAGCGTTGGTTGATGTACCCCGGCACACCACCACAAAAAATGGGAGTTATTACCTTTACTACCAGAAAATGATTCATAACCGGAAATAGTGGTTTCCGGCGCGTCTTTTGGCTTCGCCATAGCGTTATTCAGTTAAGGAATCAAAAAAAGGTAGAAGTGGAACGACACAAATAACGACTATTTGAGCATAGTATTTCTTAAAGCTTTGGTAAGAAGCAGAAATTTCCTGAATTGGTATTTTCGGTCTTATACTGTAAACTTGCAAGGACTGGATCTACTTTTTAAAACGATTTATTGATACATGGCTAAGAATTTATTGATAGTGGAGTCGCCGGCGAAAGCCAAAACCATTGAGAAAATCCTCGGGAAGGATTTTGAGGTGAAGAGCTGTTATGGCCATATCCGCGACCTGGAAAAGGGTGAAATGGGAATCGACATTAATAACCAGTACAAGCCTCGCTATATAGTTCCTGATGAGAAAGAAAAGGTGGTGAAGGAATTAAAACAACTGGCTAAAAAAAGTGATGAAGTATGGCTGGCAACGGATGAGGACCGTGAAGGAGAAGCCATCAGCTGGCATTTGTGTGAAGTACTCGGTTTAGATCCAGGCAGTACCAAGCGGATCGTTTTTCATGAAATCACCAAACCTGCTATTCAGAAAGCGGTTCAGTCGCCCCGTACAGTAAACATGAATCTGGTAAATGCCCAACAGGCGCGAAGGGTGCTCGACCGGATCGTGGGTTTTGAACTTAGTCCCGTTCTCTGGCGCAAAATGAGCATGGGTACTTCCCTGAGTGCCGGTCGGGTTCAATCAGTTGCGGTTCGGCTGATCGCAGAACGCGAACGCGAGATCAATGCCTTTAAGTCTCAGAGTCATTTCCGTATTGATGCCTTTTTTACGGCCAATGATCTGTCCAATAAACCGGTTCTTTTCAAGGCTGAGGGACAAAAATACAATGAGCAGGAGGATGCGGAGAAGTTCCTGGAATCCTGTAAGGGGGCCAGTTATACGGTAACAGATATCCAGGTGCGTCCGGGTAAGAAATCACCCGCTGCCCCGTTCACAACTTCCACCCTGCAACAGGAAGCCAGCCGTAAACTTGGTTATTCTGTAAGTAAGACCATGCTGTTGGCGCAGAAACTCTATGAAAGTGGTAATATCACTTATATGCGTACGGATAGTGTAAATCTGAGTGATACAGCCATGGATGGAATCCGTCAGCAGGTTACCGGGCAATATGGTCAGCGTTATTTCCAACCGCGCAAATTCAAAAACAAAAATGAATCTGCTCAGGAAGCGCACGAAGCCATCCGCCCAACCTATATGGAAAACAGTACGGTGGATGATCCGGAAACCAAACGCTTATATGAGCTGATCTGGAAACGTACCATGGCCTCACAGATGGCTGATGCCGAATTGGAAAAAACCACTGCAAAAATTTCAATTTCAACCAATAAGGAGGAACTCACTGCAACCGGTGAGGTGTTGAAGTTTGATGGCTTTTTGAAAGTGTATCGGGAGGATCGGGATGATGATGACCTGACCGAGGAAGATGGCAATGATAGCATGTTACCTCCTTTGCAGGTAAAACAGGTGTTGCCGTTAAAAGAAATGACAGCCACTGAACGATTCAATCGGGCAGCTCCCCGTTACACAGAAGCATCACTTGTTAAGAAACTGGAAGAGTTGGGAATTGGTCGTCCTTCTACCTATGCCCCTACTATAACAACCATCCTCAAACGAGGATATGTTGAGAAGCGCGACAAAGAAGGCATTCGCAGAGATTTCAGGATACTGAAACTGGTAAAGGATCAGATCAAAAAAGAAATGTCGCAGGAAACAACAGGAGCTGAAAAAGCTAAACTGTTTCCGACTGATTTGGGACTGGTTGTTACTGACTTCCTGAATCAGTATTTCAATGATGTAATGGATTATGGTTTCACGGCCAAAATTGAGGAAGAATTTGATGAAGTTGCCAATGGGAAACGGCAATGGCATAAAATGATTGATGCTTTTTACAATCCCTTCAAAAAGGATGTAGATAAAACCATCGAAACGGCAGAACGGATTAAAGGTGAACGTGAACTGGGAACAGATCCTGAAACGGGTCGTAAAGTTGTTGCCAGAATGGGCCGTTATGGTCCAATGGTACAAATTGGGGATGCAAGTGAGGAAGAAAAACCAAAATTCGCCCGGCTCAAATCCGGTCAGAGTATTGAAACCATCTCCTATGAGGAGGCGATGGAATTATTCAAATTGCCCTTAACCATTGGAGAATACGAAGGGCAGGAAGTATCTGTGAATGTTGGCCGGTTTGGTCCTTATGTAAAATGGGGTGAGGAATTTGTATCTATCCCAAGAGGTGAAGAGCCGCTGACAGTGGATCTGGAAAGAGCAGTGGAGCTCATTAATGAGAAAAAGCAGGCTGACGCACCGATCGCAACGTATGAAGGACTACCTGTTACAAAAGGCAAAGGCAGATTTGGTCCTTTTATCAAATGGAATAACCTGTTTATCAATGTTCCGAAGGCATATAATTTTGATGCACTCAAACAGTCTGATTGCAATGAATTGATTCAGAAAAAACTGGAGAAAGAAGCCAATCGCTTTATCCAGCAATGGCCTGCTGAAAAGATTTCCCTGGAAAACGGGCGCTGGGGGCCTTTCATCCGTTTTGGCAAAAAAATGCTGAAGATGGGGCGAAAGGCGGATGGTTCAAAATTTACTGAGGAGGAACTAACTGGCATTTCCCTTGAAGAAATCAAAAAAATGATCGAAGCTGAAATTCCGGGAGCATTTGAAAAAGCAGCTAAAAAAGTACCTGCAAAAAAAGCGGCATCCAAGAAAGCTCCGGCTAAAAAAGCCGCGCCAAAAAAGACAGCAAAAAAATCGACACCCGGGAAAAAATAGCACGAAAATTTATTAACTGGCAGTACTTCCGCTTATCCACAGTAGTGGATAAGTATCGGTGCATTATACCTGCTTTCCAGCGAAATTTATTGGCGGAACAATAACAATATTTTGGGTGGTTTAAGCGTCCTAAGATTGTTATTAATCTGAACCCAAGTAAGGAATGGAAGAAACCCGAGAAATATCAGCCCTATTTCATCTCATTGATGACCCCGATATCGAGGTGTTTTCGACAGTAAGTGACCGGATTATCTCGCTTGGAACCAATATTATTCCAAACCTGGAACATTTGTGGGAAACGACTCCGGATGAGGCTGTTCAGGAGCGGATTGAAATGCTTATTCATCGTCTGCACTATTGTGAGTTAACCAATGATTTTCAACGATGGAAAGCACAACCTGCTCCAGATCTGCTGGGTGGAGCCTTATTGGTTTGTAAATTTCAATATCCGGATCTTAATGTCAGTGCTATTCTGCAGGATATTGAAAAAATGCGTCGTAATATCTGGTTGGAGCTCAATAATTACCTAACACCGCTGGAACAAACCAATGTACTCACCACTATTCTCTATAATTATTATCACCTGAAAGGATCTGAAATCAATTATTCAGAGCCGAATGATTTTCTGTTAAATAAAGTACTGGAAACAAAAAAGGGCAATGCCATTAGCAACGGTATGTTATACCTGGTATTATGTGATTTACTGGATATTCCTATACGGGCGGTTCCCATCCCCAGGCAGTTCATCCTCGCCTATTTTGATATGGAACCGGGTGTTTGGAAGGAACCTGCTTCTAACCCGATGCATCAAATTCAATTCTACATTGATCCCATGAGCGGCCAGGTGTTTACACAAAAGGATGTGGATACCTATTTCAAGCGGATATCAGTTCCGCCTACAGCTTCCTTCTTCAAGCCTATGAATACCATCCGCATCATTCAGCATTTATTGGAAGAATTCTCCCGTTGCTTTGAGTCTGATAAAGATGGATATAAGCAGGAGGAACTGATGAAATTAGCGCAGCTTTTGGAGACGTGAGACGTCAGACGTGAAAAGTGAAAGGTGAAAGAGAGTGAAAGGTGAAACGTGAGGTCTCTGAGGTTTAAGCATCCAAATAAAATAATAAAAGCCCGCAGAAATGCGGGCTTTTATTTTAGAGATTTGTTTCACTTTTCACTTTTCACCTTTCACGGTTTTCACAGTTCCCATCCCTTCCTTCTTTCACGTTTCACGAACTGGTTGGCTTCTTCGAAATTGGTGATTTTCATATTCTTAGCATCCCATAACAATTTCTTACGGCCCAGGTATTTGTCGTTCCAGCCTTTCAGGTTGGGATTTTTCATCATCCAGCTGCGAATCGCCAGGTTACCAATAAGGATGCTTTCCGTAAAGGGACCTGCATATTCAAACGGAGAACTGGTTTTGCCTTTGCCATGACCTGCGATACAAGCATATACCCATTGCGCATAATGTCCTTCCGGTACTCTTGCGATGGTTGGCGCTGGCAGGCTTTCCTGCATTTTGGTTGTTGGAAGCAAACGTGGATTTTCACCGTAACAATCTGCCAGTAATTTTCCTTTGGTTCCTTCAAAGAGGATTCCACCATCCCAGTTGCCAAATGCTTCTCCCGGCAACAATTCATCCGGACGGTTCGGCAGCAGACCACCATCGTACCAGGAAATTTTAATATTACCTTTTCCATCAGTTCTGGGGTAATCCAGGTGAATGATAGAGGATGGAGGACATCCATCAGGATTGGAGCTTTCAACCCACATATCCTGCCAGATATTGGCAACACTGCACTCTACTGAACTTGGATAAAGAATGGGCAATATCCGGAATGCCGGATCTAGAATATGACAGGCCATGTCACCCAGCGCACCTGTTCCGAAAGCCCACCAGCCTCTCCAGTTAAAGGGCAGATATGCAGGATTGTAATCTATATGCTGGGCAGGTCCAAGCCAGAGGTCCCAATTCAATTCTTTTGGAATATCATGTTTGCCGGAAGGTGTAGGAATACCTTGAGGCCAAACCGGGCGATTGGTCCAGGCATGAACAGTATGTACATCTCCAATCATGCCCGCATCAATCAGTTCTTTTGCTCTGCGAACGCCATCGCCACTTCCACCCTGGTTTCCCATCTGGGTAACCACCTTGTATTTTTTGGCAGCTTCGGTAAGTAAACGGGCTTCATAAATATCATGGGTCAGTGGTTTCTGTGTATAAACATGTTTTCCTAACTGCATCGCTGCCAGTGTAGCATTGGCATGTGTATGGTCGGGAGTAGAAATAGAAACCGCATCGATCTGGTTCTTGTGTTTTTCCAGCATGTCCCGGAAATCCTTGTAATAAGGAGCTTTGGGATGTGCCTGGCGTGATTTGGCCGCTGCTCTGTCATCCACATCGCAGAGCGCAACAATATTTACTTTGCCGGTTTTGTAAAACTCTGCAAGGTCGCTGGTGCCTTTACCTCCGGCACCAATTCCTGCAACATTCAGTGTGTCGCTGGGTGCAACAAAGCCTTTTCCTAATACATGGCGGGGTACAATAAAAAAACCTGCGGCCGCGGCAGTTGAGTTCCGAAGGAATTTTCTACGCGATGGCGATAAACGGGGCATAATTACAATCGGTTTGATAAAAATTAATAGATGCCTGAATTTACGGTAGGTTTGTTTACCGATTGCGCATTGCATCAAAAAAAATCTATCATTTTGCGTTAATATCTTGGAAATATGTTCATAAGCTGGTCTGATTTTGAAAAAATAGATATTCGTGTTGGAACCATTCTGGAGGTAAAAGATTTCCCAAAAGCGAGAAAACCAGCCTTCCAGTTAGTTATCGATTTTGGGGAATGCGGTATAAAAAAATCTTCCGCCCAGATTACAGAACTGTATTCAAAAGAGGAATTACCTGGCCGGCAGGTAATAGCCATCCTTAATTTTCCTCCCAAACAAATTGCCAATTTCACCAGTGAATGCCTGGTTTTGGGAGTATACGCTGAAAATAAGGAGGTGGTATTATTACAACCAGATCGTCCGGTAAAAAATGGTTGTAAGATCGGATAGTTCTCAGCCTTTATTCAATTCCTCCCCTGTAAAACTAAAGGGCAATAAATGACTCACTGAACTAATGACTAGTATACGTCCAACCTGTCCGCCTAATATTATTCTCATAGGAAACTGCTGCCTTTTTTCCTGCTCAATCAGTGATTGCCTACAAATACCGCAGGGGGAAATGGGGTGGTTACTTTCCGTTCCGGCTGAATGAAAACTAATCGCCATGGCATTGATTACAGCCCCAGGATAAACAGAAGAAACAGCAGCCAGTACCGTACGTTCTGCACAAAGGCCGGCAGGAAAAGAGGCGTTTTCCTGGTTCGTTCCGCTTAACAATTGTCCATTGTCCAATTTTACTGATGCCCCTACAAAGAACCTGGAATAGGGTGCATAAGCCTGTGCTGTAACAGCACGGGCAACTTCCAGTAAAGCGGCATCTCCTTTCTGCAATTCCTCAATGGAATCGTAAACTTCATAAGCAAATTCAAAGGAGTTGGTTTTCATACTGTTGGTTTGGGACGCTATTCGGTTAGTTTAATGAATCGTTCTGAAAAGACGATTCCATCGTATTCCCTTGTTCAGGCTCATCCAAATGATCCAGGCTTCTCCTACTACATGATCTTCCGGAACAAAGCCCCAGAAACGGCTATCCTGCGATTGGTGACGGTTATCCCCCATCATCCAGAAATAATTCATCTTAAAGGTATATTGATTGGTTGGCTGTCCATTAATAATAAACTGATCCCCCTGTCTTTCCAACTGGTTGCCTTCAAAAACCCGGATCGCTCTTTCGTAGATGGAATAATTATCCGCCGTTAGTGTAATTGTTGCCCCTTTTTTTGGTATCCAGATCGGACCATAAAAATCTTCTGTCCATTTATGCTTTCCATCATGCGGATAAATATCAATGGTGAATTTGGTTGGAGGCACTGCATCCGGACGAATCAGTAGTGGTGTTATCCTTTTTACCAACCCGCTTTTTTGTAATTTATCGACTGCTTCTGCAGTGAGTAACATATTGAATACATTGCCACTGAGTCTTGCAAACTCCTGTTCATCGTTGATATCGATATCGTATTCATCTTTCATGAACTCCGCATTCAGCGGCTGTCCGTTGGTTTCAATTTCATATAGCAACTGCGATTTTGGGGGAACAAATCCCGGCTCCCCATTTATATACACACGTCCTTCCCGAACCTCCAGGGTATCACCTGCGATTGCTACACATCGTTTGATATAATTTTCACGCTTATCTACTGGTCTTATTACCAGTGGATAGGTTTCAGGATCGCTGAGGATCATTTGTCTTCCCAAATCCATATTGCCGTTTCCAAATTGACGGGCAACATTGTAATATGGATACATCGACTGAAACTCCGGTTTATTGATAACAGTATCTCCATCCGGAAAATTAAATACAACTACATCGTTTCTTTTGACAGGACTGGCAAACCATCTGCTGTAAGGCAATTTGATAAGTTCAGAATAGGATTTAGTGGTACTACCGGGTAATGAATGATGTACAAAGGGAACTGCCAGCGGTGTATTTGGAATCCTGGGCCCATAGCTTAATTTACTAACAAAGAGGAAGTCATTTACCAACAGTGTCTTTTCCATTGAACCGGTTGGAATCGTATATGCTTCAAAAATGAAGGTGCGGATCAGTGTGGCGGCTACAATTGCGAATATGCCGGCATCCACCCATTCCCGTACGGGTGTTTTTTTATAATGTTTTACTCCCTCCGGACCAATGAAACGGGTTTTTTGATCCATTCCGATCATTGGAAAATAAACGAATGGCAGCAAACAGGTTAATGTATGTTCCCAAAAGCTGAACTTATTAAAACACTTTACAAATTCAATCAGAATACCCATTGTAACGAACCATCCTACCACCGGAATAAATTGCCAGAAAAACCAGTGTTTCGGACGTTTGGCTATTTCCAGCATGGTCCAGGTATTGTAAAAGGGAACAAAGGCTTTCCATGCAGGCACTCCTGCTTTCTGAAAAAGTTTCGAAAGGCCAAAAGCCGGTAACATCACCAGTAAAAGGGAAATCAGGGATACGATCAAAATCTGATTCGTTGTCATTCAGGCAATTTTAGATGTGGGCAAAAATACCATTATAAGGTAATAATACTAGTTTCCTGCTCTATTTGTAACTGTTTTATGTAAATTATGACAGCGTAGCCCCCAAATTTTTGTTAATCGGAATATTTACCGCATTCTTGCAACCGTAATGAACAGGTTCAGCATTCGTGATATTGAAAAGCTTACAGGCATTAAAGCACATACTCTCAGGGTATGGGAGCAGCGGTACCAGTATGATTTCTCGAAGCGAAAAGAGGGTGGGCATAGATATTACGACGGGGAGGATTTAAAGAAAATACTACGACTATCCTTCTTATACAAAAGAGGAAACAAGATTTCATCCTTGCTGGAAATTGATCAGGAGCAATTGGCTTCCTATTGCCTGCAGGATTTAAACGCAGGCATTCATGCTGAGCCTTTCCGCCAACTATTGGAAGCCGTTTCCAATTTTGACGAGGAAACGTTTAATCAGGTAGTTCATTTGCAGGTGCTTCACATTGGTCTTCAAAAGACGATGCTGGAAATCCTTTTTCCATTACTGAACCTGATCGGAAATAAATGGCTTTGTGACCGGGTAATTCCTGCCCAGGAGCACTTTTGTAGTGAGCTTGTAATGAAAAAGTTATTGCTTGCAATAGACGGATTAGAATCGGTATACGCTGAAAATAACAGAACCGTTTTATTATTTACACCTATTGGGGAATCTCATGAAATTCCTATTCTTTTTATGCAGTATCTGTTAAAAAAGAATGGTTCAAAATGTGTTTATTTTGGCAAAAATGCCGACATCCAAGTGTTAAAGGATATCTGCGAAGTGCACCATCCTTCTCATTTATATTTTCACCTGATCACACACCTGGATGACCGTCCGCTGGAAAAATACCTTCAGGAACTTCTCAGCCATTTCCCTGACAAAAAAATAGTTGCCGCCGGGCCTGCCCTGGAAAACCAATCGCTTCCTTCTCACCAATCTTTTACCTGGTTAAAAGACTGTGAGGCAATGTTGACATTTGCAGCAGCTGACCAGGTTAATTCCTGGGTACCACATTATTGACAACATCTTCCTTCACGATTGTTTTGCCGGATAGAATAACCAGTCGCTCTACTACATTTCTCAATTCCCGGATATTACCTGTCCAGTTGTAATCGCGAAGCGCTTCCAGTGCATCTGCATCAATTTCTTTTTTGGCGATACCGTATTCTATACAGATATTCTCCAGGAATTTATCTACAAGCAGCGGAATATCATCTCTTCTATCATTAAGAGATGGAACATGAATCAGGATTACACTCAATCGATGATACAGATCGAGTCGGAAGTTTTTTTCTTCCACTTCTTTAAGCAGATCCTTGTTTGTAGCAGCTACCACACGAACGTCTACAGAAATTTCTTTATCACCCCCTACCCTTGTGATTTTTCCTTCCTGTAAAGCCCTCAATACTTTTGCCTGTGCAGATAAACTCATGTCTCCAATTTCATCCAGAAACAAAGTTCCTCCACTGGCCTGTTCAAATTTGCCAATGCGCTGTTTAATGGCGGATGTAAAGGATCCTTTTTCGTGACCAAAAAGTTCACTTTCGATTAGTTCGCCAGGGATTGCAGCACAGTTTACTTCCACTAACGGACCGGAAGAGCGATTGCTTTTCTCATGGAGCCAGCGGGCTACCAACTCTTTTCCTACACCATTTTCCCCGGTGATCAATACCCGGGCATCAGTAGGCGCTACTTTCTCAATCGTGTCTTTGATCCGCTGAATAGCAGGAGAATTCCCGATCATTTCCTGCACCTTACCTACCTTCCTTTTTAATACTTTGGTTTCCGTAACAAGGGACGTTTTATCCATTGCATTTCGCAATGTAATTAATAGGCGATTCAGGTCTGGTGGCTTGGAAATATAATCAAAGGCACCTTTTTTAACTGCCTCAACAGCGGTTTCAATAGTGCCGTGACCAGAGATCATTATGATGGGTATATCCGGGTTCGCTTCCCTTGCTTTATCCAGAAATTCAATACCATCCAGTTTGGGCATTTTGATATCACAGAGTACAACATCGAAATTCTTTTCCTTAAATTTTTTCAATCCTTCTTCCCCATCCGATGCTTCTTCGACCTTGTATCCCTCATAGGATAAAATTTCTCCCAATGTTTTGCGAATGGCTCTTTCGTCGTCGATAATTAATATTTGGGACATGTTAAAATCAGTTTATGGTATGGTATCGCTTGTGTAATTGAAATGGTATTGCATCTCAACTGTACCAAAAATACCGATTAATGCAATTGCCCCTGATACTGGCAATTATTTTGCCATTTTTTCAACGTGCTGATAAACTCAGTTCAATTGAATCCATTGCTGTTCCGGCGGGATTTGCCAGGCCAGTGGCTGCAAGAGGCAGTTATACAGACTTTCTACGGAAACTCGCATTAAAGGAAAACAAGACGGTTTATTTCTATACCGGTCAGCCCAAGCCAAACCAGCAGGCCGCTTATGCAGTGCTGGACATACCAGTTCGGAACAATTCCCTGTTACAATGCGCGGATGCAGTTATGCTCATCCGGGCGACCTGGTTGTTTGACCAGAAGAAATATAAACAGATTCATTTCCTGGCAACCGACGGCACCTGGTTGAACTATATTGAATGGTGCAAGGGTGTTCGATATGAACTGAAGGGCAATAAATTACTAACGGTAAGGCGTAGTGCTCAATCAGTTTCACCGGAAAATCGGTCAAACCTGGATCGTTTTCTTCAGCAGGTGTTTGCCTATTGTGGTACAGCTTCTCTTTCAAGGCAAATGAAACGGAAGTCACCCAACTCAAGTCCGGAAACGGGTGACGTATTTCTTCAACCCGGTCATCCAGGCCATGTAATGCTGGTTGTTGACATGGCAAAGAATGCAAAAGGAGAAACCGTATTTATCCTGCTGCAGGGTTTCATGCCTGCACAGGATATTCACCTGGTTAAATCCGTCCAAACACATTACCCGCAACCCTGGCAGCGCTTTACAAACGGCAGCTTTCAGACGCCTGAATGGAATTTTCCGGGAGGCAGTCTCTACCAATGGTAAAGTGAAAATGCTTCGTAATTGTACTAAAAAAATTGGGTAGAACTGTGATTGACAGGAGTTGTAAGGGATTGTATTTTTGAAGTATCCGAAATCCAAAAATATCCACCAATGAACAGACTACGTCACCCTTTGAAAAACACCCGCGAGATCAGCGTGTGGCAATTGACAACCAAACTTGTTTTATTGGCAGGCGTTTTAATGGCCTATTCGTATTGCTTCCTGCTAACGGTGGGAAGCATGCTGAAGTGAGACGTCAGATGTGAGATGTGAGACGTGAGACGTGAGACGTCAGAAATCTGATACCAATTGAACATTTAAAAAAATTAAACCCGTAGGTTCTTTATTACCTACGGGTTTTTTTATATCGTTTCACGTCTCACATCTCACATCTGATGTTTCACCTTTCACCTTTCACTTCTTCATATACATCACTTCCTTTACCAGCTTTACTGTTCTTGCTACATCGGGTAAAGCTGCTGCTACCAGGTTGGGTGCATAGTGCAACGGTGCATCTGCAGCTGTTATCCGGCGAATCGGTGCATCGAGGTAATCAAATCCTTCTTTTTGGATCCGGTAAGAAATTTCAGAAGAGATGGATGCGAATGGCCACTGTTCTTCAACGATTACCAGACGATTGGTCTTCTTTACACTTTCAAAGATGGTCATCCAGTCGAGCGGACGAATGGTTCTAAGGTCAATCACTTCCGCATTTACGCCTTCTTTTTCCAGTTCAGCAGCTGCTCCTAAGGCAACTTTCATCATTTTATTAAAAGAAACAATGGTAACATCGGATCCTGCTTTTTTTACATCTGCTTTACCAAGAGGGATATAGTATTCTTCTTCCGGAACTTCAGACTTATCACCGTACATCAATTCGGATTCCATGAAAATCACGGGATCCTCTTCGTAACGGATGGCTTGCTTCAACAATCCCTTTGCATCATATCCATTAGACGGAGATACTACTTTGATACCCGGAATATTGGCATAATAACTTTCAAATGCAGTAGAGTGCTGGGCTCCTAATTGTCCGGCTGAACCATTGGGTCCACGAAAAACAATCGGGCAGGAAACCTGTCCGCCACTCATCGCAAGCATTTTAGAAGCAGTATTCAGGATCTGGTCGAGTGCCAGAACAGCGAAGTTCCAGGTCATAAATTCAACAATGGGACGCAGGCCATTCTGAGCTGCACCTACTGCAACTGCAGCAAATCCAAGTTCAGAAATAGGCGTATCGATCACTCGTTTTTCACCAAATTCATCGAGCATACCCTGGCTTACTTTGTAGGCTCCATTGTATTCAGCCACTTCCTCTCCCATCAGGAATACGCGATCATCGCGACGGAACTCTTCATTCATTGCTTCGCGCAGCGCTTCTCTAAATGCAATTGATCTTGCCATTCTTTTGTTTTTATAAGGAGTGGCAAATTTATTGGTTACACTCCAAATGCGCAAAAAATCCCCCATAAATGCCAAAAGCCCCGGCGAGGGGGCTTTTGACAAAACTATTTTTACTTAATTTTTTAGTTTTTCGGATAGATTATAACGGTCTTCCACCAATACTTTCATTTTCTTCATCGGCAGCCGCTGATAACTTTCCAGATAATCAGCCGTAAGGCGGCTGGATTCGCGGTTGGCAGCCCTGAAAGATCCGGTAGTCAGATACTTCATGGCGCTTGCCAAACAGTCTTCAGTCAGATCTCCCCAGGCCTTATCGAGACCATCCGGAACCTGGCTTTCCGGAATAAATCCATTGAAATAACTTCCCTGATTGTTACTGTTCACTGTGCGGAAGCTTACCGGAAGAATATACCAATCTCCTACGGGAATCGGGAAATAACCAACCGGTTTACCATTGGATGGACTTGGACCAACGATTTTCACCTCCGTATGAGGGGTCAGGCTGTTGATAAGACCTTCACTGGCAGACGCTGTATTTTGAGAAATGATGAAAACAATTTTTGCCGGGTTCACGGTACCTTTTTTCTCGAAATTTACGGTTTCATCGAACTGGCTTGCATATTTGTTGTTGAAACTTTGCCGGTACATTACCTTTCCATTAGCGGCTGTTGGTGCAAGGTAGTTACCCATTTCTTCCCACAAGGATACAAATCCACCCCCATTGTAGCGCAGATCAACTATTAATTCCGTTACGCCCTGCGCACCAAAATCTGAAAAAGTAGAAGCTATTGCTGCCTTGATCTGATCCTGATCTCCAAGGAAAGAATTCAAGACTACATATCCGATTTTTTTGCCTCCGTTTGTATATACTGTATCCAATGCCAGCGGATATTCCTGGTAGGTAACAGGAGTAAGCGTTATCTCCTGGGTGGTTCCGTCTGGTTTTTGAAATTCAACAGTTGCTGCATTTCCTCCGTAGATCGCATTCACGATAAAATTGATACTTGCATCGGATGTATTGATGCTACTGTTGCCATTGATTTTTAACAGCCTCCAGCTTCTCTGAACACCTGCTTTTCCAGCAGCTCCGTCTTTTTCAACATAAGTAACCCTCAGGTCATTGTTTGAACGGAAAAAAATACCCATACCCAGGTCAGCGGAAATACCACTGCTGGCATTGTCCCAGTCGGCTTTTTTAACTGCGAAACTCCAGCGATCAACAGGGTTGGTAAAACCTGTTTCCTTACTGAAAGGCCGAATGGCTTCCATAATCTTGTTAGGATCTGCATAACTTTGTGCATTGAAGGTTGCCGGTATCTGGTTATACCAGAGGTAAATATCCCTGGTATACAGCATTACGGAATCCTTCAGTTTTTGTTCAGCTGTAGGAGGGGTAGGTCCGGGTGGGTTTGGTTCCGGGTCGTCCACTTTTTTCTGACAGGCTACCAGTACCCAACCCGCCATCAGAGATAGCAACAGTATACGTTTCATACGGGATTTTATTTTCAATTTACGTTTAAGTTTCACTTTCAGTTGCTCTGTTCAGCGAGAAAATAGGATTTTGGTTCAAATTTTAACCAAATCCCCCAGTTCCTTAACCATTAACCAGTCAGTTTGGGAATCAGTACCCAACAAAAAGGGGTGATCTCCTTTTCTCTCAAACCCCCATTTCTGATAAAATCGGATGGCCCTTTCGTTGTGCTCCCAAACTCCAAGCCAAACCTGTTTTACCGTTTTCGATTTGGCAAAATCCAGCGCAAACTGCATCATGGCTTTTCCAACACCTTTCCCAATGGCAGCCTGGGTGGCATATAAGCGGGTTATTTCCACTGTGGGTACTGAAGGCAAACAACTATAGGCCTGTGTTTGCCAAAACCTCAGTCGCATGTATCCCAAAGGCACTCCATCCTCCCAGGCTATAAAGAAATAATTATCCGGTTCGTCGGGTTCCGCCATTAGCTGGTCCCTGGTAAATTGTTTGTCCAGAAACAGCTGCATATCTTCCGGCTTGTTGTAAGACGCAAAAGTATCAACAAAGGTTTGCCGGCTCAGGTCAGCCAGCAAACCTTTTTGTTCATTTGTTACAGCTAAGATATCCATCCAGGCAAGTTATGCCAGATTTTCAATTACCATAGCAGAAGCACCACCTCCGCCGTTGCAAATTCCAGCGGCACCGTATCTGGCGTTTTTGTCTTTAAGAATATGGATCAGGGTTACCAGAATCCTCGCTCCACTGCACCCCAGAGGATGGCCCAGGGAAACGGCACCACCATGAACGTTTACTTTGGCTGGGTCGAGTTGCATACGGCGACTATTCTCTATACCTACCACAGCAAAGGCTTCATTCAGTTCCCAGTAAGCAATGTCCTGCATAGACAAGCCTGCTTTTGCTACGGCTTTGGGAACAGCAAGTGAAGGTGTGGTGGTAAACCATTCAGGCGCCTGTTCCGCATCCGCATAAGAGAGAATTCTGGCAATAGGTTTCAGCCCGAGCTCCTCCAGCTTTTCTTTACTTACCAGGATAAGTGCTGCAGCTCCATCATTCATAGTAGAAGCATTGGCCGCGGTCACAGAACCATCTTTCTGAAAGGCCGGTCTCAGTTCCGGGATCTTTTCAAATTTTACATTCCAGGGTTCTTCATCTTTCGAGAAAAGTATTGGCTCACCTTTTCGTTGCGGAATGGGTACCGGAACAATTTCAGCATCGAATTTGCCTTCGTTCCAGGCTGCCTGGCTTCTTTTATAACTTTCAATCGCGAACTGATCCTGGTCTTCCCTGCTGATTCCACATTCACGGGCACACTTTTCCGCTGCATTTCCCATAGCAAGGCCATCATACACATCTGTCAGACCGTCTTTTGCCAACCCGTCAATCAGTGCAGTAGAACCATATTTGTTACCCCAGCGAAGCTGTTCTACATAAAAAGGAACATTGCTCATACTTTCCATACCACCAGCTACCACGATAGATGCATCACCCAGCATAATGCTCTGGGCACCCAGTGCAACGGATTTCATACCACTGGCACAAACTTTATTGATGGTAGTACAATTGACAGTATCCGGTAATCCCGCGAATTTGGCAGCTTGTCGGGCTGGAGCCTGTCCCAGGTTAGCCTGCAAAACAGAGCCCATCAAAACATCTTCTACCTGATCTGCGGACAGGCCGGCTTTCGCCAGGGCTCCTTTAATGGCAATCGAACCCAATTGGGTAGCACTAAGGTCTTTCAGTGTGCCGCCAAAACTTCCCATGGGAGTACGGACGGCCGCAACAACATAAACTTCCTTCATATGGTTTTTTCAGTTGAATGACGAAAATACGGAAACAGGCTCAAATACTAACACTTGATAGTTTTTCTATTTGTCGTCTCCCAGTAACAATACAAGCGGGGTTCCCCCTTCTATTCTTTCAGCAATTAGTTTGAGGATAGCTGCAAAAGGCACAAAGAGGATCATACCTGCCGCCCCCCATAAAATTCCACCCACGATAATGGCGATGATAGTGAAAAGAGTATTTAATTCCAGTTTGCGGGAAACAGCCCAGGGGAAGATTATATTGGCTTCCAGGTATTGAACAACACCAAAAACGGCAATCACACCAATCGGATACCAGATGGAATTATAGGTAACCCAGGATAATGTAATGGGGAATAGCGAAGCCGCTAAAATACCAACATAGGGAATAAAAGTAAGGACTGCAGCGATAACACCAAACAGGATCGCATGCGGCACCCCAAGCAGCAGCAGGCCGACACTGTTTAGAATCCCGACAATCAGGTAAACAGCCAGCATACCTTTGATAAAATTGTAATAAGATTGGATTGCCAACTGAACGATTTCGGTTATACGTGGTCGGTACTTATCAGGAATCAGTAAAACCAGGGATTTCATCAACCGGCTCCGGTAATATAAAATGAGAAAACTGTAAATAGGAATCAGGAATAATAAAACCAGTGAAACGGCAGAACTGGTGATGGTCTTTTGTAAAAAACTGAACAGGTAACCCGGTGCATTTTTAAGAAGCTGATCCGTATAGGTTTGTTGAGTAACACTATCAATTTTCCATTCATCATTGAGATAGACAGAAAGTCGACTGATTGATTGATTGATCTTCTCTTTTAAAAGTGGCCATTCCGAACCAAACTGTTTTAATTGATATACAAGCAGGAATATTATTCCTCCAAGCAACAAGGTCAGAAAAGTAAGATTGATCAGGATCGCCAGTGATTTGGAGAGGCCTTTTTCTTCCATCCATTTACAAATTGGATAGAGAATGAAACTGATCAGCAAGGCCAAACTAAGTGGAATGAATAGGGAACGGCCTGCATATAAAATTATACAGGAGAGAACAACAAAAAGTAATACCTGGTTTAATCTTGGCATGTTATAAAGATAAAAAAGGGCCGTCATATCGGCCCTTTTTTATCAGTTGTTCAGTGGGGAGAAATAATACCCCACTTCGCAAAGAATGAACTCGTTTGGAACAATGTTGAATAGTGTCTGATACATGTGCTTTTGATAGCGTTGGCTGGTCTCTGGCAGATGCTCCACTAATTTCCAGTTGCGGATTTTCAGTACAGCCATTTTACTGGTGTCCTGCAAATGCTCCTGGATCAACTGAAACTTTTCGGCAATATGTGCCTGGTCGTTGAAGTACAACTGTTCGTTCATAGGTGTGGAAATTTTCAATGGGTACGTCGATTAAAAACGGAACAAAGCATAAACGATGCAGAAAATAAAATCATTGTTCCATTCATCGAAAAGCTACTTTGATAAGCTATTCGACCAGCTCTGCCTGCCTGTTGTATTCTTCCATAAGTTTTTTCTGTAATTCATAAGGTACGGGAGCATAGTGATCGAATTGAATACTGAACCTTGCTCTACCCTGGGTGATGGAACGAAGGGATGAAGCATATTCATACAGTTCAGCCAATGGTACTTTTGCACTGATCCTGCTGAAATGCCCTTCTGATTCGAGTCCCTCCACGATCGCCCTCCTTGTTTGTAAATCTCCCATGACCGATCCGGTTAGGTCATCAGGACAAGTAACTTCCACTTTCCCGATAGGTTCAAGTAGCTGCGGGTCGGCCTGTTGAAAGGCCTGGCGAAAAGCCTGCAAGCCTGCCAGCTTAAACGAAATGTCATTGGAATCAACCGGGTGCATTTTTCCATCATATACCGAAACCCTTATATCCCGAACATAACTTCCGGTTAAGGGTCCTTCCTGCATTTTTTCCATTACCCCTTTCAGAATGGAAGGAAGAAAGCGGGTATCAATGGCGCCACCAACAATACAGTTGTAATAAACAAGGCTGCCCCCCCAGGGCAGCTGATGCGTTTCCCGGTTCCGGACAGTTAAACCGTTTGGTTCGGGCATTCCTTCAAACCAGGGTTCAATTCTGAGATGTACTTCCCCGAATTGTCCCGCTCCACCAGATTGTTTTTTATGGCGGTATTGGGCATCCGCCGGCTTGCGGATGGTTTCCCTGTAGGCAATGCGGGGTTTTGAAAAACGCACTTCCAGCCGGAACTGATTTTGTAATTTCCATTTAATGACTGCCAGGTGCATGTCTCCCATGCAATGCAGCAAGGTCTGTTTCAGTTCAGCGGATACTTCTACCCGAATGGTGGGATCTTCTTCTACCAGCATGTGAAGGGCTTGTGATAGCTTTTCCTCCTCTCCTTTTACCAATGGGTCAATAGCCACGCTCAGATTGGGTGCAGGAAAACGGATTGGCACCAACTCAACCGGATTGTTTTTATCGCATAGCGTATTGTTGACATGGGTGTTTTTCAATTTGAGGGTCGCACCCAGATCGCCGGCAGCCAGTTCATTCACTGCTGTTCGCTTGTTTCCTTCAACAATAAACAGTTGGTTAATCTTTTCACTCACCCTGGTATTGGCATTCATTAAGTCCATTCCTGATTTGACCACTCCTGAATAAACCTTGAAAAAAGAGAGTTCACCCACATGCGGTTCAGAAACTGTTTTATAAACAAAAAGACAGGTGGCAGCATCTGACCGGCAGGGAAGATCTTTACCCTGTACGGTTTGCTGAGGGGGCATTTCATTGGCACTGGGACAAACATTATCAATAAAACCCATCAGGCGGCCACTTCCCATATTCCGTTCTGCCGATACACAAAAAAGCGGGAACAGATCATGGTTGATCATGGCTTTTTTCATGCCTTCCTTCATTTCATCTTCATCTAGCTCACCCTTTTCAAAATAATGTTCCATGAGTGTTTCATCATTGCTGGCAACCGCTTCTACCAGTTCTTTGTGCAACTGCTCCGCTTTTTCCCTTTCCTGCTCAGGAATTGGTAGTTTTTCTGGTTTGCCACCTGTATCGTGAAACTTGTAAAGGGTCATCCTGAGTACATCCACGATCTCATGAAAACCGGCTCCCTGTTGTAATGGGTATTGCACCACCACGATTTTGTTACCAAAATGGTCTTTTGCCTCCTGGACAGTTTTGTCGAAGTCGGCTTTTTCATGATCAAGTTGATTGACTGCAAAAAGCATGGGCGTCTTAAACGACTCTGTGTATTGCCAGATGATATCGGTACCCACTTCAACTCCCATTGCCGCATTTAGTACCATCACGCCGGTATCGGCTACACGTAGGGAAGCGATCACCTCCCCACAAAAGTCATCGTAACCGGGTGTGTCAATAATATTGATCTTATATCCACGCCATCGGGTATACAGGAGCTTGGAAAAAATCGAGTTGCCTCTTTCTTTTTCCAATTCATGGTAATCACCCAATGTGGAATGGCTGGAAATGGTTCCCCGCCGCGGTATCAGTCCGGCTTCGTAAACCATACTTTCCGCTAAAGTGGTCTTGCCGGAACCGGCATGGCCGAGCAAGACAATGTTTTTGACGTGTGAGGTGTCGAATTCTGCAGACATGATGAAGATGTGAAAGGTGAAAGGTGAAAGGTGAAAAAAGTGAAACGTGAAACGTGAGATGTCAGACGTGAGAAGAAGGAATCCCTACTTCATAATTCTGAATTCATAGTTCCTACTTCTCATCATTCGATTTTGCGGACGAACTGGTGGAATTCATCCTCTACATGATCGAGGGTGTCATTAAGTTGTTCGTACTGCATCAGTATGTCTTCGTGCGCGGAGATGGTTGCGTCAGAGACCTGACCCTTTTTTTCTTTTTCCCAGCGGGCGATCTGTTCATGCTCTTTTATGGCGTGTTTCAGGTCGTGGATGTTGATAAGTTGAATGTAGAACTGGTTCTGGAGGTGTTCAAGGTCTTTGAGTGTGTCATGGTCCTGAAGATTGGTGGAAAGCTGCTGGAGCTTTTCTCGGAGAGAGGTGAAGTCGGTTCTTTTTGTGCGGAGAGTGGTGATCCAGGATGCACACTCTCCAACCAACTGGGAGATGTCTGTAGTAACCATTGGAATTATATTTAAGTGATGAAATAATTTCCTCTGATTCAACGCTGGTACAGATAGTTTCCCGGGCGGATTGTTCTCTTCTAATTTAAGCTTCTTTTTTCACACTAGTTGCATCAGGAAGCAGTATTTTTGATTTATGCGTAAAACCCTCGAAATTCTGGGAACCGGATTAAAAATGGCACTGGGAGAGTTTCGTTCCAATAAACTCAGAACCTTTCTGTCCCTGTTTGGAATTACCATTGGTATATTCTGCATCATAGGTGTACTGGCTACTGTAAACAGCCTGGAGAAAAATGTTCAGAAAGATATAAAGGCACTGGGTAGCAATACCATTTTCATAGACAAGTGGGATTACAGCGGTCAGATCCCTTACTGGAAATTGCTCAACCGCCCCTCTCCAAAATACCATGAAATGGATCTGTTGCGAAAAGCGGTGCCCGAAGCAGCCAATATTGCATTTGCGCTACAGCGGATGGATAAAGTGGAGTTCCAGGATGAAAAACTGGACAATGTAAGGATGTACGGGATTTCAGAAGATTTTTCCAATATTCAGACAATAGAGGTGATAGATGGGCGCTACCTGCAACAGACCGATTTTGATTATGCTTCCAATTCTGCGGTAATTGGTTATAAAGTTGCCGAAGAACTATTTGGTAAACCGGAACGCGCGGTTGGAAAAATGGTTAATATCTATAACAGGAATGTTAACATAGTCGGACTGATTAAAAAACAGGGTTCTTCCATAATTGGCGGTTGGGAATTTGATAACTGTGTGTTACTCCCATATGCATTTATGAAAACCCTGGTGAGAGAAGACCGCTCTGATCCTGTGATCATGTTGCAGGGAAAGGAAATGATTCCCATGAAAGCACTGCGGGATGAGGTTACCGGTGCCATGAGATCCATCCGTAAACTCAAACCCACGCAAGCAGATAATTTTTCCCTTAATGATGTAGATGCATTTGGTGAATTCGCTGCCGGAATTTTTTCTGGTATCAATATGGGAGGCTTTTTCATTGCAATCCTTTCTCTATTCGTAGGTATGTTTGGCGTTGCTAATATCATGTTTGTGACTGTGCGGGAAAGGACTCCGCAAATCGGACTTAAAAAGGCGATTGGGGCAAAAAAAATGACCATCATGATGGAGTTCCTGATGGAATCCGCCTTCCTTTGTATTTTGGGCGGAATGATCGGTCTGTTGCTCGTATTTCTGCTGACACTCGCCATTTCAAGTTCCATTGGTTTCCCGATTACTATTTCCATTAAAATTATGACCATCGCAGTGTCGATCTGTATCATTGTGGGGGTGCTTGCTGGAATCATTCCAGCCTCCATCGCTTCAAAAATGGATCCTGTGGTCGCCATTCGCAGTAAATAATTGTATGCCAGTTCTATTAGCCATTGAAAGTTCCTGTGATGAAACAGCTGCAGCAATTTGTAAAGATGGACAGGTGCTTTCCAATATCGTTGCCACTCAGAAAGTACACGAACAATACGGCGGTGTAGTTCCTGAACTGGCTAGTCGTGCACACATGCAACACATTGTTCCGGTGGTAGACCAGGCGATACAGCAGGCAGGTGTATCACTTGAAGAGCTGGATGCTATCGCATTTACGCAGGCACCTGGATTGATTGGTGCACTACTGGTAGGGGCTCAATTTGCCAGGTCAATCGCCCTGGCTCTTAATAAGCCGCTTATCTCTGTTCATCATATGCAGGCACATGTGGTAGCTAACCTGATCGATGACCCCAAACCCTGCTTTCCATTTTTATGCCTTACGGTTAGTGGGGGCCATACCCAACTGGTGCTGGCGGAATCACCCACTAATATGAAAGTTATTGGTGAAACCATTGATGATGCAGCCGGTGAAGCATTTGATAAATCGGCCAAGCTGTTAGGACTTCCCTACCCTGGCGGACCACTGATAGATGTTTACGCAAAAAAAGGGAACCCGAAAGCGTTCCGGTTTCCGGAGCCACAAATCCCGGATCTGAATTTCAGCTTTTCCGGATTGAAAACAGCTATACTATATTTTATCCAGGAACACCAACAAGAAAACCCTTCGTTTATACAAGACCGTTTGCCTGATATCTGTGCTTCCATTCAGGATCGGATCGTATCAATTTTACTTAACAAGTTAAAAAAGGCAGCACTCGAAACCGGTATCAGGGAAATTTGCCTGGCAGGAGGTGTTTCTGCCAATTCAGGCTTGCGAAACGGACTGGAACAAATGGGAAAAAAATACGGATGGAAAACCTATTACCCGGCGCTACCCTACTGTACGGATAATGCCGCGATGATTGCGCTGGCTGCCTACTACAAATTCCTGGAAAAGGATTTTGCCGATCTTTCTGTAACCCCTACTGCCCGCGCTGGCTGGTAATATCAAACCCTGCTATATTTTGGCGAATACCTATTTTCAGTTTAAATCCTTTCGAGTCGATCAGGAAAATTGTGCTATGAAAGTATGTACGGAAGCCTGTTTGTTCGGGGCCTGGCTGGCAGAGGAATTTCGAGGTAAAGACATGGATTCTGCTCTTGATATTGGAACCGGTACCGGATTGCTGAGCCTGATGCTGGCCCAGGAAACAAAAATTGAGAAACTGGATACCATCGAACTGGATGAATCTGCTGCAAAACAGGCTAGAACAAATTTTGAAGCATCGCCCTGGAGCCCAAGATTACAAGTTTTTCAGGGTGATGCACTCAGGTTTTCATTTCCTCGTGTCTATTCCCTGGTTTTTAGCAATCCGCCTTTTTTTGAGCAGTCATTATTATCGCCGGATGCTCGACTCAACCAGGCAAAACATGAAAGCGACCTGGATCTAGCATCCCTCATTCAACTGGCGGAGAATATTACGGAAGAGAGCGGTTATTTCGCAATCCTGCTTCCTCATTTAAGAACTGAATCACTTTTAGAAAAAATTGTAACCAGCAGCTTCCAGCTTTATCAGCGGATGAATGTGTGCCAGACAGAAAAACATGCACCCTTCCGGTCTCTCTGTCTTTTTAGAAAAAATAGTCCCGTCAATATGCAAGTTTCAACCATTTGCATCAGGGAAAATGGAGATTATTCTCCAGCATTCAGCCGATTGTTACAACCCTATTATCTTTATCTCTGATTATTTTTTGAACATAAAATAAACGGCTCCTAAAAGGAAGGCAAAACTCACCAGGTAATTCCAGCGAAACGGTTCTTTCAGATAGAGTACAGCAAAAACGGCAAAGACAACCAGGGTGATTATTTCCTGTGTCATTTTTAACTGGAAACCGGAAAACCCGTTCGCATACCCCATCCTGTTAGCCGGTACCATCAGGCAATATTCGAAAAAAGCAATTCCCCAGGCAATCAGTATTGCCTTCCACAACGGGAGGCCTTTTTGTTTCAGGTGTCCATACCAGGCAATGGTCATAAAAATATTGGACAGGAGCAGCAGTACGATGGTACGCATAGCTTGATCTTTTGGTGTGGCGCTAAAATTAAAAAAAACCGCACACCTGTGGCGTGCGGTTATGAACTGGTGAAAAACAAGATACAACCTCCATTGCCAAAATACAATGGAGCTGCTTTTCCTGCAATCGTAAAATTCCTCGATTTTTAAAATAGTAAAGCACCTCCTATCGGAGATGCTTTAACATGTTGGACGGTTACTAATACTTAAATATAGGAGTTTAATTCAAATTTCTAAAATCTACCGGTACTAATTTACTTACTCCCGGTTCCTGCATGGTTACGCCATAAATAGCATCAACGGCGCTCATGGTCATTTTGTTGTGTGTTACTATAATAAACTGGCTTTCTTCACTGAAGCGACGGATCATATTAGTGAATTTACCCACATTTGCATCATCCAATGGTGCATCCACCTCATCAAGAATACAGAAGGGTGCTGGCTTAATCAGATAGATGGCAAAGAGCAGGGCAGTTGCCGTCAGTGTTTTTTCTCCCCCACTTAATTGGGTGATGGAAGAAGGACGTTTCCCTTTGGGTTTTGCGATAATATCAATTCCTGTTTCAGCCAGATTCTCCGGGTTCTCCAGGATCAGGTCGCACTGATCTTCTTCCGTAAACAGGGCTTTAAATACTTTAATAAAATTCTCTTTTACCTGATTAAAGGTGTCAAGGAATTTCTGATTAGCAGTACTCTCTACCTCTGCAATGGTTTGCAACAGACTGTCTTTAGCGGATACGAGATCGTTCTTCTGTTCCAGTATGAACTCGTAACGCTTTTTCATTTCTGTAAATGCTTCGATAGCAGTAGGGTTAACCTCGCCCAGGTTCTCCAGGCGCTTTTTCATTCGTTCGGATTTTTCCTGTAATTCTTCTACTGGTGTTTCTGAAGTTCTTGGCTGGTCAATGATATCGTCCAGGTTGATGCGAAACTCTACCTGTAATCGCTCTTTCATTCCTGCCAGTTGCAGTTTCAATTCATTCAACCGGTCTTTGATGGCTCCCAGTGAATGTTCCAGCTGCTCCTTTTCTTTAACCTTGGTACGAAGCGCAGCCTCCTTTTCATTGAGCAGGTTACGAATGGTATAATAGGCCTGATCCGCCTGGTTCAACACTTGTTCATCAGCTTCCTTTTTTCTCATCATATCCAGCAAACCTTCTTCAGCCTGGTTCAGCAAGTTTTCACTTGCGGTGATATCTTCCGATACCTGCTTCAACTGACTGCTGTTGATTTCGATTTGGTTGGTCAGATCGTTCAACTGGTTGCGTTTGAACTCCAGTTCCTGTTTAATGGAATTAATCCGGCTTTGCTGCCTTGTCAGTGATAAGTTGAATTCATTGTACACCGCATTGGCACTGTTGTATTCCTGCTCTGCGGTTTTATAGGATTGCTCAATCTCAACGAGCCGGGAGCCTGTTTCTTCAATCAATTGCAGCAATTCCGTTAATTCAGAGCGCGTCCCTGAAATGGATTGCTGACTCGTTTCCAACTGTTGTTGTAATTCTTCCAGCCGATTGCGACTGGTGGATTGCAACGCATGCAGGTTCTCCACTTTATTCTGCAATGCAAATACCTGGTTGGTCAGTTGGTTGATTTCCTGTTGGGTTTGTTTGATTGCCTGTTCTTTCAGCTGTTCATTGTAGCCGATCACTTCATTGTGTTTCTCCTGTATGGTTTGCCGGATACCAGCAACCACCTGCTCCTGGGTATGAATCTCTTCAATGAGTTTTTCCAGATTTTTAGCGCGACCAATCTTCTTTCCTTCAAATAACCCAACACTACCTCCTATGATGGAGTATTTTCCTTTTACATATTTACCGGTCTTTTCCAGGATGATCTGTCCATTGCTGTTTTCCAATGCAGATTCATCCTCTGCAATAAATACATTGCCCAGTAAATGATAAGCAAGTGATTTATAATTGCTATCTACTTCAATTACAGATAAGGCTGGCAATGTTCCTGCTGGCACACTGGTATTGGTCGCAGTATCTCCAAACTGATCGAGCAGAAAGAAATTTGCCTTTCCTTTTTTGTGCTCGTCCAATAAATGTATAGCCTGCAGCCCTTCTTTCAGGTTGTTAACTACGTAATAGTTTAGATAAGGTTCCAGTACGTTTTCTACTGCTGCCCGGTATTCTTCCTTTACATAAATAATATCGGACAGAATAGGCGCCTGGTGATTCCAGTTTGGATTGTTGTGCAGGAACTTAACGCTTTCCGGGTAACCTTCCATGGAATCAATCAGGCTTTTCAGAAGGTCATGTTCGTTTTTGCGCGCATCCAGCAGCCTGTTTTCTTCTGCCAGTTTCTGTCTTAATTGTTCCAGTTCCTGTTGGGTTTGCAGAATCTGTTCGCGTGTACGCTCATGATGTTCCTGTAACTGCTGCAGGTCTTTCTGTTTGCCTTCAAGTTCCTGCTCTTTTTCGGTTCTTTCTTCTTCCAGTTGCTTTAACTGACTGCCTCTTAATTCACGTTCCTCTTCTATCTGATGAATGCTGCGTTGTAAATTCAATATGGAGGTATCTGCAACAGCCACTTTCTTTTCTGCTTCAAACTGACTGCGCTGGATCTGAAGGTTTTCACTTCGGATGGCATCCACTGCCTGTCGTTGGGCATCAAACTGGCTGCGCTTTTCTTCTACATCCGCTTTATATCCTTCCAGCTGCGATTCAAATGTTTCCAGTTTGCCTTCCTCCTCTTCCACCTGTTTGGCACTGAACGCAATGCTCTCTTCCAATCCTTTCAACTGGCCATCACTTTTCTGAAGAAAATCCTGCAGGTTGCCTTCTTTTTCGCGAAGGAAGTTCAAGCGCTGTGAGGCGAGGTTCTTTTCGTTTTCCTTTGTACGTAACTGTTGGAGCAATTCGTTGAACGTGTACTGAAGGGATTGCAATTGTCGCTCCTTTTCAATGAAATCCAGTTTTTCCTGCTCCAGTGCTGCTTCTTCCTGGGCAATTACTGCATCCAGTTGCGCTTTCTTATCCGTTTCGGCATTGGTCTGCTCGTTCAGATCGCGATAGGTCAGATTGAATCCTTCCAATGCTGCTTTTGCCAGCTCGATGGAAATCTCTCTGTAATCTTTTTTTATCTCGTAATATTTCTCCGCTTTTTTTGCCTGGTTCTCAAGGGTCTTCAACTGGTTGTTGATCTCAAATAAGAGGTCTTCAATCCTGGCCAAATCCTGTTCGGTTGCATCCAGTTTCTGACGGGCTTCCTTTTTCCGGGTTTTGTATATGGAGATACCGGCGGCCTGCTCCAGCATTCGACGGCGACTGTTATCCTTATCTTTAATCAGGTCGTCCACCATACCCAACTCAATGATGCTATAGCTATCGGTGCTTACACCGGTATCCATGAAAAGATTCTGGATGTCTTTCAGTCGGCAGCTTACATCGTTCAGGCGGTATTCACTCTCCCCGCTTTTATAAAATTTTCGGGTAATTGTAACCGTATTAAACTCAGTTGGAAGCAGGTTTTTTGTGTTCTCAAAAGTCAGACTCACTTCCGCCAGTCCGGATGCCGAACGTGTCCGCGATCCATTAAACACCAGGCTGTCGAGGTTCTCCGAACGCAACTGGCTGATCTTCTGTTCGCCGATTACCCAGCGGATACTGTCGATAATATTACTCTTACCGCAACCATTCGGACCAACAATACCGGTGATATTCTGGTCGAAATGAACGACGGTTTTATCGGCAAAACTTTTAAAACCCTTTATTTCTAAGCTTTTTAGACGCACAATTATCCAATTTTAGAGGGAAGCAAATATATAGGATTGATTTCAACTTGGATGGGGGCAATGTTCTATCTGAGACGATAATTCTGTACTTCTTTTGCACAATATGGAGGCCTGTTACTAATTAACGACAATAAATAAACAATATAAAATATAATAATGAATTGGCGGTAAATAATATGTAAATAATTAATGATTTATAAATATGCGTATAAACTGGCTTCTTCTGAGCTTTTCATCTGATTTCCAATGGCTAATTCAACCATCGAAAAGCATACAGAATGTATATTTGGCGCATGAATATTGACCTTCGTTCTGATACGTTCACTAAACCTACTCCGGGTATGCTGGATGCAATTGCCCGTGCCGAAGTGGGAGATGATGTCTTTGGAGAAGACCCTTCCGTCAATGAACTGGAATCGCGTATGGCCAGCCTCTTTGGTATGGAAGCCGCGCTATTTTGTCCAACCGGTACCATGAGCAACCAGGTAGCTATAAAAGTACATACCCGTCCGGGTGATGAAGTCATCTGCGAACAACAGGCACATGTTTACATATATGAAGGTGGAGGAATCGCCTTTCATTCCGGCTCCCAGGTTAAAGCCCTGGCTGGCAATCGGGGACGAATAACTGCTGATCAGGTTGTTTCGGCCATTAATCCGGATGATGTGCACAAAGCCAGAACCTCACTGGTTTGCCTGGAAAACACGAGTAACCGGGGTGGTGGTTCCTGTTATAATTGGGATGATATCCTTGCTGTAAAACAGGTATGCCAAATCAATGGACTAGCATTGCACCTGGATGGTGCCAGGTTATTCAATGCCCTTGTAGCAACCGGACAAACTCCCAAGCAATATGGTCAAACCTTCGACAGCATATCTGTGTGTTTCAATAAAGGAATGGGATGTCCGATCGGATCTGTTTTAATGGGAAACCACGATTTTATTCGCCAGGCCCGGAGAGTCCGAAAAGTATTTGGTGGTGGTATGCGGCAGGCCGGCTTTATGGCGGCAGCTGCCATTTACGCACTGGATCATCATATTGATCGCCTGTCGGAGGATCACCAGCATGCACGTGAAATTGCAGCTTTGCTGGCAACCAGGGATTTTATCGGTACCATCCTTCCCGTTGAAACCAACCTGGTCATCTTTGAAGTGAAAGGGCGCTACACGGCCGCGACGCTGGTAGATACCTTAAAGCATTATGACATTCATTGCCTGGCGATCTCTCCTACCCAGATCCGGATGGTAACTCATCTCGATATCACCCGGGCTATGACAGATCGCCTGCTTCAAGTATTGAATGAATTGTAACTTAGTCCTTTTGCAAGCAAACTAACAACATGTTACCAACCATTAACCCGAGTTCTACCAAGGCCTGGAAAGGTCTGCAACAACATTTTGAATCACTAAAAGACCAGCCCATGCGGAGCCTTTTTCAGGCAGATCCGCAGCGATTTGAAAAGTTTTCACGTCGCCATCAGGAGCTGGTGATTGATTTTTCCAAAAACAGGATTACCGATACTACCTGGCAATTGCTCCTTGAGCTGGCAGCCGAATGCCAACTCGAACAGGCAATCAAGGCTATGTTCAATGGTGAGATCATCAATAAAACCGAAGGCAGGGCTGTATTGCATACCGCTCTGCGTAATTTCTCCGGAAAGCCTGTGCAAACAGAAGGTAGAGATATAATGCCGGACGTACAGGCAGTTCAACTGCAGATGGCCCGGTTTTGTGAGCAGGTTCATTCCGGCAGTTGGAAAGGATATACCGGTAAAAAGATTCGATTCATAGTAAATATTGGTATCGGGGGAAGTGATTTGGGACCGTTAATGGTAACGGAAGCGCTCAAGCCATTCTGGAAAGAAGGCATTCAGCCATATTTTGTTTCCAATGTAGATGGCACCCATATAGCTGAAACCTTGAAGAAAATTGATCCGGAGGAAACCCTTTTCCTGATTGCCTCCAAAACCTTTACCACGCAGGAAACCATGACCAATGCACATACTGCCAGGAATTGGTTTCTGCATTCAGGAGCTTCCGAGCAGGACATTGCCCGACATTTTGCCGCGCTGTCTACCAATGAGAAAGAGGTAGTGAAATTCGGTATTGATAAAGCCAACATGTTTGGTTTCTGGGATTGGGTTGGTGGCCGCTATTCCTTGTGGAGTGCGATTGGTTTATCCATTGCTCTGACCATCGGTTACCCTGCTTTTGAGGAATTATTGAAAGGAGCCTATGCAGCTGATGAGCATTTCCGCACGACCCCATTTGAAGATAATATACCGGTGCTCATGGCCATAACCGGACTCTGGTACACGAATTTTTTTGGTGCCCAGACGGAAGCCATTCTACCTTACGATCAATATATGCACCGTTTTCCAGCCTATTTCCAGCAGGGCAATATGGAAAGCAATGGTAAATCTATAGATCGGAACGGGAATAAAGTAAACTATTCAACAGGGCCGATCATCTGGGGCGAACCAGGTACGAATGGGCAACATGCATTTTATCAGCTCATCCACCAGGGTACTCCACTCATTCCCTGTGACTTCATCGCGGCAGCGAAATCGTTCAATCCAGTTGGTGATCACCACCAGAAACTGCTCTCCAATTTCTTCGCCCAAACTGAAGCGTTGATGAATGGAAAGTCGGAAGCAGAAGCCCGGGCGGAACTGGAGAAAGCAGGAATGTCGTCTGAAAAGATCGCTGAACTATTGCCCTTCAAAGTTTTTGAAGGTAATAAACCAACCAATTCAATTTTAGTTAAGGAGTTGAATCCCTTTACATTAGGGCAATTAATAGCTTTTTATGAGCATAAGATTTTCGTACAGGGTATTATCTGGAATATTTACAGTTTTGATCAGTGGGGAGTAGAACTGGGTAAACAGCTGGCAAATAAAATACTGCCGGAATTGCTGGATGATACCCCGGTAAGCTCTCACGACTCCAGTACAAACGGACTCATTAATCTGTATAAAAAAATGAGATAAAAAGGTTTTCAGGAGCAGCTTTCGGGCTGCTTTTTTTATCTTTAAATAAAACATGTTTCGATCCGGCTTGCTTCTACTAAGCTTAGTCTTATTGGTGATTGATGCAAATAGTCAGACAGGGTATAAATTTCCATCCGTAAAATTCAAAGGGTTAGATATTGTTCCTTTCAATTTCAAACTTGGGGAAAGGGTGGATTTGTCTGAATTGAATAGTTTGCTAAACGGCAATTCAGGAAAAATAAAGCCAGTTGAAATCCCAACTGCAAAAATCCCGGAAACATTTACTGATCTCATGCCAAATGGCTGGCCCAAAAGTAGAGTTCTACCCTTTATTCCGAATAGTATTCCAGTGGTACCGAGTGAAAGAAAATAAAATAGGCTGAGGTTTCTTATCTTAGCCGCCAGTCTAAACATATTCGTAGCATGGCACCACAACATGAAGAAGATTTTGATGCGAACTTGGCTGGTGAAGAAGGTCAATCTGAAGAAACAAAATCCAGTTGGTTTAAGCGGATCAAAAAAGGAATTCTTACAAGTACCGCAGAAAAGAAGGAAACACCGGAAGGTCTTTGGACCAAATGCCCGGAATGTAATTTTATCTGTACCATGAATGAATTGCGGGAGCAGTTATTCGTTTGTCCGAAATGTAATTACCATCACCGTATCGGTAGCGACGAGTATTTTGATATTGTATTTGATCAAGGAACCATGCAGGTGATGTTTGAAAACATCCGTTCCAAAGATTACCTGGGTTTTACGGATCTCAAACCTTATGAGAAGCGTTTACAGGAAATCTGGAGCAAAACAGATATTACTGATTCCATCCGGGTGGCAGCTGGAAAATTAAACGAACAGCCCATTGTAATTGCCTGTATGGATTTTGAATTCATCGGTGGTTCATTGGGAAGTGTGATGGGTGAGCGTATATCAAGGGCAGTAGATTATTGCCTGGAGCATTCCACCCCTCTCATGATCATTTGTAAGTCAGGCGGTGCCCGAATGATGGAAAGCGCCTTTTCACTGATGCAGTTAGCCAAGGTATCGGGTAAATTATCGCAAATGACAGATGCCCGCATTCCCTATATTTCGTTCCTTACTGATCCATCTTTTGGAGGTATTTCCGCTTCTTTTGGTATGCTGGGCGACCTGAATATAGCAGAACCAGGTGCTTTGATTGGCTTTGCTGGTCCACGTGTAATCAAGGAAACTATCAAAAAAGACCTGCCGGAAGGATTCCAGCGCAGTGAGTTTTTGCTGGAACACGGATTCCTGGACTTCATTGTAGACCGTAAAGAATTAAAAGAGCGCCTGAATACCCTGCTCATACTATTCAATAATTAAGCATAAAGAAGGGAGTTGTTGTGGAATTGAGGAACCGGTCTGCCTTTCATGAGTATTTTTTTGAAACCACCTACGTGGCCGGTATTGTATTGGTAGGAACGGAAGTAAAATCGCTCAGAGCCGGTAAAGTAAGTTTCAATGATGCTTATTGCCAGTTTCACAAGGGAGAATTATACGTCAAAAATCTGCATATTTCCGATTACGCATTTGGCACTACCCAGCGCCATGAGCCTACTCAGGAGCGGAAATTATTGTTGAAAAAGAAGGAGTTGCGAAAATTAGAGGCTAAAATCAAGGAAAAGGGGTACACCATTGTACCGCTTAAAATCTTTTTCAATGACCGCAACCTGGCCAAAATTGAGATTGGTTTAGGAAAGGGTAAAAAACTCTACGATAAACGGGAAACCATCAAAAAAAGAGACGTGGAGCGCGATCTAAAACGTTATGTAAAGTAATTTATTGTATGTAAAATATCCTATAGTAAAAGTCCATTATTACTGTGTTTTTTCATTAATTTGACCCTATGCATCGTTTAATTCTGATATCCTTATTATGTATTGGCCTTCGTTCAGAGGCTCAAACACTGGCTGGTAGCTGGTACGGAAAGGCTGACGTGGTGCTGGATGGCACGTTCAACAACTATCTCACCCAACTTATCATCAAACAGAAGGGAAATAAAGTGGAGGGCATTTTCGGATACTATTTCCGGAATGGTTACCAAAGCTTTTACGTAAAGGGAACATATGATCCCAAGACCCGCCAGGTTACTATCAAAGACATACCCGTTGTATTTTATAAGGAAAACTCCATTGATGGAGTTACCTGTAATATGAGTTTTGAAGGAACGCTTCGGGTTTCCAAGGTAGGTAGTTTTGTGCGGGGTAATTTCTTGTCTGATGGTCAGTATAAATATACCTGTCCCGAGTTAAGAGTTCTTTTCTCCTTAGACTCGCTTGTACAGGAAGACTCCGTTATCAATGAAGGTCTCGCCAAAAAAGTTTGGCAACCATCAGTGGAAGATGTGATCGTGATGGATGATGAGGATGGTCCGGAGATCCGGAAAGCAACAACCCTACCCGGACTGACCAGAGAAACCGTTAAAGGCCCAAGCCTGGACGCGAATTCCCTGATCTCAAGATTTAAACAACGCCAGACAATCATCACATCTGAATTGAAAGTTTCCTCGGATTCTATAAGAGTGAGTTTCTATGATAATGGAGATATTGATGGTGATAGCATTTCTGTATTCCTGAATGGAACGCCGGTGTTGGAGAAACAAATGATCTCTGCTAAAGCGACAACCATCTATATCAAACTGGATCCGTCCAAGGAATTCCATGACCTTGCCATGTTTGCAGAAAACCTGGGTAGAATTCCGCCGAATACGGCACTCATGGTAGTTTACGATGGAGATACACCACAGGAAGTATTCCTGTCCAGTAATTTGCAGCAGAATGGTTCGGTGAGGATACGGAAGAAAGAGGTGAAACGTGAGAAGTGAGATGTGAAAAAGTGAAAGGTGAAAGGTGAAAGGTGAAATAAAAAAGGCCGGCTTTCTGATGGAAGGCCGGCCTTTTTATTTACAATTTATACAGTACTATCAATTGTCCAGAAAAAGATTCCCCTGTGGACCATCCTCTTCAAGAGGTTTTTCCCATTCCACCTCGGTGGTTTTGGTGAAATCGGCCAGTTTGTTTCCTACTGCTTTCCAGCCCATAACATCAATGAAATCGGCTACCTTGATTTTCTGTGTGCGACTTTGCGCTCCCCTTCCTGAATGAATTAACAGTACAGGTTTGCTCTGGGTGGTTACAGCTTCCAGCCGGTTACCTTTTCCTTCTTTAATAAATAGAAACTTACTCTGCAGTGTAGAGGTTTCAATTTTGAATCGCTTGATGTTAAATTGAAGCTTTTCATTATCGAGGTACACCGCAGTAATGACTTTTTCCGGGTTGAATTTTTCCAGCAGCAGGATTTTTTCCGGATCAAAACGCTGTGTCATTTCCAGATCGGTTAATTCGTAATTACCATCTTCGTAAATAACCAGCAGCTTTTCAGACCCGTCAAAATTACCCAGGTACTGTCCCTTTTCTTCCGTATTCAGACGTCCGAACTTATCGTCAAACCAGAGTTTGATGGCGCTCAGGGTCGATTTACCAGCTTCCTTGAGTTTAACCGATTTTATGGGGTATTTGGTAACCTGGTTTCCGATTGCTCCCCTTCCCTTGATTTCCATTTCCTCAAAATAGAATTCAAACGCTTTATTCCGGGCGGAGCAATTAGGGCTTAATACAATGCTAACCACTTCCGCTTCTCCATTTGGATTGGCAGTGAAGTAATGTACCTTACTTTTATCGGAACCTTTGGTGAGATCGTATTCTTTGTCGCGGGTTATTCCCGTTACATTGAAGCGCTTCGCGAAACTGGTGCCTGATCCACCATCCACATAAATCATATTATAGGTGGTCCGTTCATCGTTTTTCTGGAAGACGGCTACGTGAATAATGTCCTTTCCAATGTACACTTTCTCCCCTACCCGAACCACCTTCATCAATCCCCTGCGGGTGAAGACTATGATATCATCCAGGTCGGAACACTCAAATGCCAGTTCGTCTTTTTTCAGTGAGGTACCAATGAAGCCATCGTTCCGGTTAACATATACTTTGGTATTGGCGATGGCCACCTGCTTGGCCTGGATTGCTTCAAAAGGTTTTATCTCTGTTTTTCGTTCCCGCCCCTTTCCGAATTTCTTCAGGAGATTTTCGTAATAGGCGATGGCAAATTCTGTCAGGTGATCCAGGTCGTATTTAACCTGTTTGATATCTCCTTCCAGTCCTTTGATCTGGTTGTTCAGTTCCTCAATATCCAGTCTGTAAATTCTGCGGACAGGCTTCTCAGTTAGTTTGAGAATATCTTCCCGGGTGATATCACGCTTGAGTTGTTTTCTGAATGGAGCAAAGCCTTTGGAAATGGCTTCCAGTACTTTTTCCCAGGTTTCGTGTTTTTTTTCTAACTCCTTGTAAATCTTTTCTTCAAAGAAGATTTTTTCCAGGGAGGTATAATGCCACTTTTCATCCAGTTCACCCAGTTTGATCTGAAGTTCCTTTTGGAGCAGCTCTTTGGTATTTTCGGTGGCGTTAATGAGCAGGTCCTGTACACTCAGGAATCTTGGTTTCTGATCTACGATTACGCAGGCATTTGGAGAGATACTGATTTCACAATCCGTGAAAGCATATAAAGCATCAATCGTAATATCCGGTGATATCCCAGGTGCAAGATCTACCTGGATCTCTACTTCAGCGGCTGTATTATCCGTTACTTTTTTGATCTTGATCTTACCCTGGTCATTTGCTTTGATGATAGAGTCGATTAATCCGGATGTGGTAAACCCATAAGGAACACTTTTAATCAGCAGCGTCTTCTTATCAAACTCTTCAATGATAGCTCTGACCCGTACTTTACCACCCCTTTTTCCTTCATTATAATTGGTTACATCAATCATACCCCCTGTCTGGAAATCGGGAAAGATTTCAAACCGCTTTCCTTTGAGGTATTTGATGGATGCATCAATAAGCTCACAAAAGTTGTGGGGCAGAATTTTGGTGGATAACCCTACTGCAATCCCTTCCGCACCCTGAGCGAGCAGCAATGGGAATTTCATAGGAAGGGTGATCGGCTCGTTTTTACGACCATCGTAACTCAGTTGCCATTCCGTAGTCTTTGAGTTGAATGCAACTTCAAGGGCAAACTTGCTAAGGCGAGCTTCAATATAACGTGGTGCAGCTGCTTCATCCCCTGTGCGCACATCCCCCCAGTTTCCCTGGGTTTCAATGAGCAGGTCTTTTTGCCCCATATTCACCAGGGCGTCTCCAATACTGGCATCACCGTGAGGATGGTACTGCATGCTTTGTCCTATGATATTGGCAACCTTGTTAAAGCGGCCATCATCCATTTCTTTCATGGCATGCAGGATCCTTCGCTGCACGGGTTTTAATCCGTCTTCAATAGCAGGTACCGCACGTTCCAATATTACATAGGAAGCATAGTCCAGGAACCAGTTTTTGTACTGTCCCTGTACTCCTGAATCCTGCAAATAGCTTTCGTTTTGTTTCCCTTTCGACATTTTCCTTTCTTATTTATTGTTCATACAGTTCCAATGGTAAACCGTCCGGATCCTGGAAAAAACTAAATCGTTTTCCTGTGTATTCATCTGTACGGATGGGTTCTACTTCCACTCCTTGCTGCTCCAGAGAACGGATTGCCTGCTCCAGGTTTTTTACCTCAAAAGCAAGGTGGCGTAAACCCCTGGCTTCCGGCTGACTTGGCCTTGGTGGTGGATCCGGAAAAGAGAACAGTTCGATTATATACTCACCTTTTACAGCCAGATCCAGTTTCCAGGATTTTCGTTCTTTCCTGAATACCTCCCGGATGGGCTCCAAGCCAAGCACTTCCGTGTAAAATTTTTTACTGCGCTCGTAATTGCTGGCAATAATGGCAATATGGTGAACTGCCTGGATCATGCCGTTTCCGATACCGTAGCACCGGCCAGTTTCAGTTCAAAGTCTTTCATGTTCTTTAGTTCTCCCTGTACTTCAAGGCCTCCGGCTGCTACCAGTGTTTTAAGTCGCCAAAGCAGGTAGGCATCACCGGTAGTCTGTTTGTTTTTGGACAGAAACTGGTGTATGATTTTACTCGCTTTCTGCCAATCCGCTGTGACGAATTTTCTCAGGTCGGCATCATAGTAATCGTATTCATACTGAGCCAGTTTTTTACCTCCTTCCAGAATGCGCACACCTTTATTTTCGGCAGCAAGTTTCAGCCATTCATCCGGATCAACTTCAAATTCACTTAAAGTAATTGGCCTGGCCAGTTTTTTGGCTTTTAAGTATTCTTTTGGGGGAATGGTGCTCAGCCAGGTTGGATAAAATAATTGCCCTTTTTCATTCAGGAATGGCAGGTTATTTAAATACAGAATAAATATTCTTCCCTGGAACTCTTTCATGAAATGCAGCAGCCAGTAATATCCGCTTACATCGTGTTTATTCTGGGCGGCCCAGATCCAGACAATTTCTTCCGGATTACGTCGAAGTGTACCGACCAATTCAGCAACAGTTTTGTAATCGTCCACTTCGGATGATTCTATCTTACTCTCATAGTCGCCTCCTGCCAGTACCTCTTTCCACCATAACTGCCGGACTTCCCGGCCTTCACCCCGGTATAAATCCTGGATAGGACCAACCGCGTAGTCGTCGCGGATCACCAATACTTCTCCCTGCAGGCTTTCGTCCATTTCAATCGCCTGTTTTAAAACAGCGATATCCGGTTCATTGAAAACAATATGAATCATGATTCCACAAATTATTGAGGCAGTTCTTCTGCCAGGTCCAGTTCAATCTTAAGATTGTCTATAATAAAATCCTGCCGCTGCGGTGTGTTTTTACCCATATAATATTCTAGCAATTGCTGGATATGGGTTTCCGGCATCACCAGCACGGGTTGTTTGCGCATGTCTTCGCCGATAAAACGGGCGAACTCATCCGGCGATATTTCGCCCAAACCTTTAAATCGGGTTATTTCAGGTTTGTTGCCCAGCTTTTTAATGGCGGCCTGTTTTTCAGACTCATCGTAACAGTAAATTGTTTCCTGTTTATTGCGGACACGAAATAAGGGGGTTTCCAATACATAGACATGTCCGTTTTTAACCAGGTCGGGAAAAAACTGCAGAAAAAATGTCAAGAGCAACAGCCGGATATGCATACCGTCCACGTCGGCATCGGTTGCAATTACGATATTATTATAGCGCAGGTTTTCAATACCATCTTCTACGTTCAACGCATGTTGCAGCAGGTTAAATTCTTCGTTTTCATACACTACTTTTTTGGTAAGTCCGAAGCAGTTGAGGGGCTTACCTCTTAAGCTGAACACAGCCTGGGTTTCCACATTGCGGGCTTTGGTTATGGATCCACTTGCTGAATCACCCTCAGTGATAAAGATGGTACTTTCGCGTTGTTTCTGGGCAACCGCTTCCTTGTCTTTTCCTGTGGGTTCCTCATTGTAATGGAACCGGCAATCGCGCAGTTTTTTATTGTGCAGGTTTGCTTTCTTGGCCCTTTCGTTTGCAAGTTTTTTAATACCGGCAAGTTCCTTTCGTTCCCGCTCACTTTGTTCAATCCTTTTCTTAAGAGCCTCAGCGGTAGAAGGATGTTTGTGCAGGAAATTATCAAGTTCCTTTGCCAGGAATTCCAGCACAAAATTCTTCATACTCTGTCCACCTTCTTCAATATACTGCGAGCCAAGTTTGGTTTTGGTTTGCGATTCGAATACTGGTTCCACCACCCGAACTGCTACTGCTGCAACAATGCTCGCCCGGATATCCGCGGCCTCATAATCTTTCTTGAAAAAATCGCGGATTACTTTTACATAGGCTTCCCGAAAAGCCTGCTGGTGGGTACCTCCCTGGGTGGTATGCTGACCGTTTACAAAACTGAACAGCTCTTCACCGTAATCATTATTGTGAGAAACAGCAACCTCAATATCTTCTCCTTTTAAATGGATGATTGGATAGCGTAACTCATCTTCATTTGTTTTGCGTTGCAGGAGATCCAGCAAACCGTTTTTGCTGACAAATTTTTTGCCGTTGAAAACGATCACCAGTCCGGCATTGAGGAAACAATAATTCCAAAGCAGGTTTTCAATATATTCTTCCTGGAAATGAAAATTTCTGAACACCGTATCATCCGGGAAAAACTGAACCTGGGTACCATTGGCTTGCTGGGTGCTGCTTTCCTTATGTTCTTTGGTAAGTACACCACGTTCAAATTCTGCGGACTTTTCTTTGCCTTCGCGATAGGCAGTAACTTTAAAATAGGTGCTGAGGGCATTCACCGCTTTTGTACCTACACCGTTTAATCCCACGCTTTTCTGAAAAGCTTTGCTGTCATATTTGGCTCCGGTATTGATCTTACTTACCACATCCACAACCTTTCCCAAAGGAATTCCCCGACCATAGTCACGAACCGTTACAGACCGGTCTTTGATGGTTATTTCAATCTGCTTTCCATACCCCATCATATGTTCATCAATACAGTTGTCGAGCACTTCCTTGATTAACACATATATGCCGTCATCCGCACTGCTGCCATCCCCCAGTTTACCAATATACATACCGGGTCTAAGCCGGATATGTTCCCGCCAGTCGAGACTTCTGATTGAATCTTCGGTATACTCCGCTCCTTTTTTACTAATTTCTGCCATACGCTTTCGATTTTATAGCTGCCTTGCGATCTATGCTGCTCAAGCGGGCAAATATAAAAAAGTAGGACCATCTGGCCGCACCGGCTTTCTGCACCGCTGTGGATAACCCGCTTTTGGAACTAAGTAGTTGAAAATCAACTAAGATAAATTAAGCCTTAATTAAATTTGAAGCAAGGTTAAAACCCCGTTGCAGAGCTGCCGGATTAATCCTATTTTTGATCTCCCGCACCGGTTAACAAGCTTCAACTGCCCCCTTACTAACCCACGGCAGAGCCTTAACCATACGGTCCAATACTAACCCGTATAGTTCTGATTTACAACCCGTTATATTAGTTTAATTGTTGAAAAATGGTAGCGTATGTATAACTATTCCTTATTGGAGACGAGTTGTTATTATCTGATCCAGGAGCAGCCGGAAGGGCCCATTTCACTGATAAAAGTGAATCTGGAAACTGATTACTGTCTGTTCATAACCAGGTTTGGGGAGACAGAAACAACAGAATGGAGAAAAAAACAGGATTCCATTCATGAGATCCTGGAGTTATTGTCGGAAGAGAAAATTAAAGAATGGCAAGCGGCCTATTACAGCAGTGAGGATGTTTATTATGAGGATGGGGAGGAATAAGGCGGATTAGGTAGAGACCCGTAAAAACAAATTATATGGCAACTTATGCTGACTTACAACCAGGTAATTTTTACCTGCTGAAAAGCGAAAAAGATACGGATATCGAATTGATCTCGGTATTGGCACTGACAGACAAGTGCATGCTGCTCCGGAGTTTCGGACAAATTGAAGAGGATTTCTGGAAGAAGAGAACCGACCCTATTGAAGAAATTGTGGAGGAACTGGATTATGAAAGTGCTTCCGCTGTTTTGTCTCTTTACGACGAAGAGGAAGAAGAAGAATGGGAGGAGGAGGATGAATAATTCCTCCACCTACCCCATCGATCTCGGATTTATTGCAACGGAGTCAGAAGAGCGGTTACTGGAGAATGAGCAGTTCAGACGCTTTCTCGGAGCCTATGCTGGTAATCTTGATGAACTGGTTCATGACCTTAATTTCAGGATATCGTCAAAGGTTGATTGTACGGCCTGTGGCAATTGCTGCAGGAGCCTGATGATCAATGTAACCCTACAGGAAGCCAATGAACTGGCTGACCGTTTGGGCTGTACACTTGCTGAGTTAAAGGATTCTCATTTGGAAGAAAGTATGGGTGGCCAATTGATCATTAATACCATTCCCTGCCATTTTCTCCTTGAAAATAAGTGCATGGTTTATGAAGACCGGTTTGCAGAATGTCGTGAATTCCCCGGATTGCACAGGGATGGATTCCGCGATCGGATTTTTAGTACACTCATGCATTATGGCAGATGTCCGATTGTATACCATTTGATTGAAGAGCTGAAAGGGATCACTAACTTTGTAGCTGAAAAAAAGGAACACGCATGAAAACCTGGCTATCTATTTTTTTGCTGGCTGCTATTTGCTGGAGTTGCAACCTGAATGGGCAATCCGGAAAATCTGTTTCTCCTGCAGCATTCCAGGCTTTATTACAGGAAGGTAAGAGTTACCAATTGCTGGATGTTCGTACTGCCGAAGAATTCAAAGGTGGTTTTATCAAAGGAGCTTTGCAGGCAGATTGGCTCAATAGCCAGGAGTTCGCAGAGCGTACCAAACACCTGGATCCAGCCAAGCCAATTTATATTTATTGCGCTAGTGGTATCAGAAGTGCGGATGCGGCAAAAGCCTTGCGCAAAAAAGGTTTCCAGGTTACGGAAATGGCAGGCGGGTTTAATTCCTGGAAAAAACAGGGACTCCCGGTTGAACAACAGGAGGCAACCAAACAGATGAGTAGTGTGGAGTATGAGAACCTGATCCGTTCTGCGGATGTGGTTTTGGTAGATGCCGGAGCCAGTTGGTGTCCTCCCTGCCGCAAAATGGAACCGGTTTTAAAACAATTACAACAGGATCTTCCTACCCAATTCAAACTGGCTCAAATTGATGCTGGTGTTCATACGGAATTAATGAAACAACTTAAAGTGGATGCACTGCCACATTTCTTTGTGTACAAGAAGGGACAGCTGGTTTGGCAACAGCAGGGAGTTGTGAGTCTGGAAGAATTGAAAGCAAAAATCCTTTAAGCTTCTTTTTCAGGTTGTATCAGTGCCCGAATAACCACGCTCGCGCACTGGCATCCAAAAATCGCCGGCATATAGGAAATGGTGCCGATCAGGGATTTTTTGGGATAGGCTTTTTCTGTTACGATTACCTTTTCCGGATCGATTTTTTCGGGGGAATAAACCACTGTAATTCCTTTGTAAATGCCTTGCTTGTGCAAACGCTTTCTCACATAACGGGCCAGCGTACACTCTTTCGACTCTTCCAGTGGCGCGATGGTAACCAATGAGGGATCCAGCTTCCCTCCCGCTCCCAGTGAACTTACCACCGGAATTCCGGCTTCTACACAGGCTTTAAGCAGCATCACTTTGGGAGACAAGGTATCTATGCAGTCTACAATGAAATCATAGGGGGCAGATTGAACCAGTTCCGCAGCTTTTTCTTTTTCCATATAGGTTGGGAGAACGGTCAGGTCCAGTTCCGGGTTGATATCCCGAAGACGCGCTGCCATAACTTCCGCTTTCAATTTGCCTGCGGTGGAATGTAGTGCCGGAATCTGTCGGTTGCCATTGCTGAGATCAACTGTATCAGCATCTACAATCGTCATCTTTCCTACCCCGGATCTCGCGATCATTTCAGCGCAAATTCCACCAACACCACCTAACCCGACAACCAGCACGTGACTACCCATAAGTTTTTCAATCGGTTCATCACCCAATAGTAGCTGGGTCCTCGACATCCAGTAAGGAATCATAGAAACAAATTTTGAACCCGCAAAACTAGTTGAAATAAGGTGTAAATTGCCCAACCCCATGATCTCTCAAACTACCATACAGCAAATCCTGAACAGGATTGATATTATTGATGTGGTGGGTTCTTATGTGAAGCTAAAAAAGAGGGGAACGAATTACCTGGGCCTCTGTCCTTTTCACAATGAGAAGACACCCAGTTTCACTGTTTCCGCTAATAAAGAGATCTATAAATGTTTTGGTTGTGGCAAAAGCGGTAATACCATCAGTTTCCTCATGGAGCATGAGAAGTTCTCCTATGTGGAAGCTTTACGGTGGCTGGCCAATCGCTACAACATTGAAGTAGAAGAAACGGAAGTAAGTGCGGAAAAGCGCCAGCAACTACAGGTAGCCGATAGCCTTTATATTCTGAATAATTTTGCACAGCAGTATTTCTCCAAAACACTGCTGGAAGATGAAGAAGGTCAGACAATTGGTCTGGCTTACCTGAAAGAACGTGGATTTACTGATGAGATCATAGAAAAATTTCAAATCGGTTATTGCAAGGAGGAACGAACAGCATTTGTGCAGGAGGCATTGGCCAAGCAATACAACCGCGACCTCCTTGTCAAATCCGGACTGGCGGCAATCAGAAACGAAGAGCTGGTGGATAACTACCGGGGCAGGATCATATTTCCTGTACACAATACCACGGGAAAAGTAATTGGGTTTGGTGCGCGGATTATTAAAAAGAATGATCGGGCTCCCAAGTATATCAACACGCCTGAAAATGAAATCTATGTCAAAAGCAGGATTTTATATGGCATGTATTTCGCACGCCAGGTAATTGATAAGCTGGATGAATGCCTGTTGGTGGAAGGGTATACGGATGTTACTTCACTGCACCAGGCAGGGGTTGAAAATGTGGTGGCCAGTGGAGGTACTTCACTCACTACGGATCAAATACGTCTCGTAAAAAAATACACCAATAATCTCACCATTGTATATGATGGCGATGCGGCTGGAGTGAAAGCTGCGCTTCGGGGATTGGATATGGCATTGGAAGAAGGTCTGAATGTGAAGCTGGTGCTGATTCCGGATAAGGAAGACCCGGATAGTTACGTTAAAAAGGTTGGTGCAGAAGCCTTCCGCCAATTTGTTGCCGATAATAAAAAAGATTTCATCCTTTTTCAGGTCGAAGTTTCACTTAAGGATGCGGGTAATGACAGTCAGAAAAAAGCTGCGGTTGTGAACCAGATCGCAGAAACATTATCCAGGATTAATAAAGCGGAAGACTTCACCAAACAACAGGATTATATCCGGCAATGTGCTGCTTTATTGAAGATTGAAGAAGCCGGATTGAATAACCTCGTGAACAAGTTTATCCGGGAGAAAATTCAGAAGCTGGAAGCAAAGGCTGCACCTGATACAGATGTCCCTTATTTCGAAGGGAATCCAGATACAACTGAACAATACGATGAAAGTTTTTTGCTGCTTCAGAAAGATGAATTACAGGAAAAAGCAGTAATCCACGCATTGATCGAATTTGGATTAAAGCCCTGGGATAATGGAAAGCGAGTTGCGGATTTCCTGTTTGAGGAACTGGATGATGAGGAACTGTTTGACAACAAACAATTATGGGAGATTGCCGAAACCTATAAAACCTGGTACCAGGCTGGTATGGAACCTACTCCGCGGCATTTTTATTATATGGAGAATCAGGCAATGAGTGCACTGGTGGTTTCCCTCATGGAATTTCCCTATGAGGTGAGCGATAAATGGAAAAACAAATTCCGTTTACCGGTTTCGAGCAGGGAGGAAATGTACAAGGAGGAAGTACTTGCAACGCTGCGTTATCTTAAATTGCGCAAGATCAAACGCATGATGGAAGAGAACCAACAGGACCTTGAAAAACCCCATAGTCCGGAGGAGCAGGTGACACTTCTTCAAACACACCAGGCCTTAAAGCAGATGGAAAAAGAGTTATTACAGCAATTGGGTACTGTAATCGTGCGATAATGCTCCCTATTTTTCAGATGGATTCTTTTTACCAGCCAGCAATTTTTCAACAGTAGCACTTAACCGGTTCTGACGTGTCTCTTCCTTCTTAGCACTAGTTATCCATTGTACATATTCTTTCTTGTTCGTGAAAGAAAGTTGTTCAAAGTTTTCAAGCGCCTTTTTATATTTCTTTAGCTGAAGTTGTTTTTGTAGTGCTTCAGGAATTTCGATTGTACGGGCGACAAAATCAACTCCTTCAACTGCTGCCGGTACTCCACCATTGGCTGAAGCTCTGCTTAGTTGGGGAATTTGTTCATTTTTTTTAAAGCGCAAAGCACTCCAAACTGAATCGAGGGCAACCTGGCGAACTTCCTGGTAGCCTGCACTCACCACACGTTCCCAACTGCAATCGCGATTGAGATTGGTAGCAATTTTGGATGCGGCCTTAGGATATGCAATCCAGAGTTTGCTTTCCTCGTGCAGCGCCGGAAGCACATCTTCCAGAATATTGTTTAACTGATTTTCATTGATCGCAAACACCAGCGCAAAATCAATCCTTCTGCTTTTCAGCAGCGGGGTAACATTTTTTGCGAAAGTGAGCTTGTTAAATTGCTTTTCGATGGAGGATGGTAATCCTTGAATGAGCAGATTTTTTTCTTCTTTGTACTGGAGCTTTTCTAACAAAGCTTGCGACATATCAGAAACTTTTTAATATAAAAGATCAATGAACCGGCTACAAAGGTAAAAAAAATACCCGCCTTTGGCGGGCTAATCGGGTATTTTTTGACCTGATTAATTTATTTATTGCTAATCGGCTTATAATATTTCAGTGCTTCGGGCATCATCTCCTTCAGCTTTTCTATTCTTGTTTCCTCTGCCGGGTGGGTGCTGGCAAATTCCGGAGGACGATTCCCTCCACTTGCTGCTGCCATGCGTTGCCAAAGGGGAATTGCTTCCTGTGGATTATATCCTGCCATTGCAGTGAAAATCAGACCAAATTTATCTGCTTCCAGTTCATTACTTCTTGAAAAAGGCAGCATTGCTCCATAAGTAGAACCAAGTCCGTAGGCTGTCATGAATAATTGCTGCGTTTGGGCAGGTTTATTGGCCGTTGCAACTGCCAGGGCTACCCCGCCCAATTGTTGAACCATTCCCTGGCTCATCCTTTCATTGCCGTGTTTAGCAAGTGCATGGGCAATTTCATGACCCATAACTACCGCAAGCGCTGCTTCGTTTTGAGTTATTGGCAATAGCCCTGTGTACACTACAATTTTTCCCCCAGGCATACACCAGGCGTTTACTTCCTTGGAATCTACCAGGTTATATTCCCATTTGTAACCGGCCAATTCACTCTGAAGCCCTTTTGAAGTATAATATTGAGTAACTGCATTTGAAATACGGGAACCAATCCGACGAACCATTTCAGCATCTTTGCTCACTGAAGTGCTCACTACTTTATTCTGACTTAGGAAAGACTGATATTCTGACGCGGCCATGGTCTGGATTTCTGCTTCAGAAAACAGGGATAACTGATTTCTGCCTGTAATCGGGTTCCGGGAACAGGAAGCAAGGCTGCCAATGACCAAAAGGGACAACAGTATTTTTTTCATTGTTGTAGCGGGTTTATACCGGTATATTCAATTCTTGTACCAGACGGGTACAAAGCTACGATCAAGATTTCATTTTTCGTTTTCGGTCGCGGTACTTGAGAATCGGAACCTTGCTTTCACTACCCTTGAGCAGACGGCTGATGTTTTTCTGATGTGTAAGGATCACCAGTAGTGCAACTACAATTGCGAAAACCCGATAGGCATGATTATCCACATTAAAAATGACCAGGATAAATATAGGGAAAGCAATACTGGCAAGAATCGAACTAAGCGAGACAAAACGCGTTAAATAGAGTACAAGCAAGAAGATTCCAGAGCAACACAGAGCAGTCCAGGGAGAAATCCCTATGACCAGTCCGAATAATGTTGCAACTCCTTTACCCCCTTTAAACTGCGCCCAGATGGGGAAAATATGCCCCAGTACAGCAGCCATACCTAATCCGATCTGGAAGTTGGTAAGTGCTAGATCGTTTTCAATATAGTACGGTAATAACAAGGCCAGTTTAACTGCAGCAAGTCCTTTAAGCACATCGATCACCATCACAAGGGTACCCCATTTAGAACCCAGTACGCGGAAGGTATTTGTAGCACCGGCATTTCCGGAGCCGTATTCACGAATATCAATCCCAAAATAGTACTTACTTACCCAAACAGCCGTTGGAATAGAGCCAATACAATAGGCAAGTATAATCAGAAGAGCCTCTTTCATGCGAGTGTTGAGTTGGATTTCAAAAATAAGGAAATTAAGATACGAAAAACCTTCGTTTTAATTTCATTTATCCGGCGTCAGTTCCGTTCAAGGCACCAACATAACCAACTATCCTTATTTGTTTGTTTTATTAACGAAACTGGGAGTTCTTCTATTGCGGCACGCAAATCCGGTTCATCACCAACCAGCAGACCACTTATTAAAATCTTACCTCCCGGTGCGCAATGAGTTGTCATACTTCCAATCTGTTCCAGGACCACCCTTTTATTGATATTTGCCAGAATGATGTCAAAAACCGGCATGTCATCCAGGCGGTCCAGTTCTAAGACTGAAATCCCCTCTACCTGGTTGCGTTCGATATTTTCTTTTGTATTTTCAATGCACCAGCTATCATTATCAATTGCTACTACAGAAGCAGCCCCCATTTTGGCAGCCAGGATTGCCAGGATGCCCGTACCGGTGCCGAAATCGAGTACTGATTTAGCGGTAAAATCGAGTTCCTGCATCGCATCCACCATTTGATAGGTGGTGGCATGATGGCCTGTTCCGAAACTCATTTTTGGAGTTATGATAAGATCGTGGCGAACGCTGTCCGAGCCAGGGTGGAAATCGGCGCGGATCAGGCAGAAATTTCCCACCTGAACGGGTTGAAAGCCAGCCTCCCACTCCGCATTCCAGTTGCGTTGCTGTATGGTTTCTGTTTCTGAAGTAAGCCCAAACGGATGCAGCAATTCGGATAGTATTGCAGCATCATACTGTTCTTCCGGTATATAGGCCAACAGCTCTTCCCGGCTTTCTTCAAATCCTTCGTAACCCGCATCTGCCAGTAGTGCAATTAAAATTTCCTTTGTCTCCTGCTCTTTTACCGGAATCCGAATCTGTTGATATGAATTTGCCATAGTTTAAATAACAAACCCCGATACAGGACCGGGGTTTGGAGTTTATTTGATCAGAGAAATCAGTTCTCACCTTCCTGTTGACGGGGAGCACCCTGTCCTTCAGGTTTTGGCAACAACACTTTTCTACTCAGTTTGAACTTGCCTGATTTGGGGTCGGTTCCGGTAAGTTTTACTTTTACCACATCGCCCTCCTTCAGTACACCTTCCAGTGTTTCAAGACGCTTCCAGCTTACTTCGGAAATGTGGAGCAGGCCCTGCTTACCAGGGAGGAATTCAACAAATGCACCATAAGGCTGAATGCTCTTAACGGTCGCTTCATAGGTATCCCCTACGGTTGGCTGAGCGGCGATGCCTTTGATCCAGGCAACTGCGCGATCCACGCTTTCTTTCTTGGTTCCGAAGATGGAAACCTCACCCTGGTTATTCTTTTCTTCGATATTGATGGTAGTTCCGGTTTCACGCTGCATTTCCTGGATCACTTTACCACCCGGACCGATTACCGCACCGATGAATTCTTTGTCGATAATTATCTTAACCATACGAGGTGCATGGGGCTTAACATCTTCACGGGCACCACCCATGGTAGCATACATTGCATCCAGGATATGAAGACGACCTCTCTTTGCCTGCATCAGCGCCTGGCGCATAATGTCCATGCTGAGACCATCCACTTTGATATCCATCTGAACTCCACAAATACCTTCTTTGGTACCGGTTACTTTGAAGTCCATATCACCCAGGTGATCCTCATCTCCCAGGATATCGGTCAGAACAGCAAATTTTCCTTCCTTGGTGATGAGTCCCATTGCCACACCTGAAACGTGTTTGGGCAGGGGTACACCGGCATCCATCAACGCCAGGGATCCGGCACAAACAGTTGCCATGGAAGAAGAACCATTGGATTCCAGGATATCACTTACCACGCGCACGGTGTATGGGAAATCATCCCCTGGCATCATTTGCTTCAGGGAACGCATGGCCAGGTTACCGTGACCAACTTCCCGACGACCAGGACCGCGCATCATTTTCACTTCTCCAGTTGAGAAGGGAGGGAAATTATAATGCAGGATGAATTTGGTATAGTCAGATACCGCAGCACTCTCTACCAGCAATTCATCCAGTGGAGTACCGAGGGTAACTGTTGTAAGAGACTGGGTTTCACCACGGGTGAACAGAGCCGCACCATGGGGAGAAGGCAGTACGTCTACTTCCATAGCAAGCGGACGAACATCTTCCAAACCACGACCATCCAGGCGCACCCGATCATTCAGGATCATATCCCGAACTACGTAGTACTGCAGATCGCTGTAGTATTTCTTGGCCAGCTTTTTAATGGAATCTTCCAGCTCTTCACCTTCGGCAACATTGTAAGCTGTTTTCAGGTGCTCCATGAGTTCGGTGCCAATCGCTTCGAAACGATCGCTGCGCTCATGCTTGGGAAGTGCCGACTTGGCAACCTCGTAAATTTTATCTTTTGCAAAAGCCTGCACTTTAGCCAGCAGTTCTTCGTTTTCTTCAGGCTTCTTGTATTCACGTTTGCCGGTTACGCCTTTTTTAGCGCGCAGTTCATTCTGAGCCTGAACCTGGATCTTGATGGCTTCGTGAGCAGCTTCAATAGCTTTCACCAGGTCTTCCTCGCTACACTCTTTGGATTCACCTTCCACCATCATGATGTTCTTTTCAGTAGCACCAATGATGAAATCCATATCAGCTTTCGCCAATTCAGAGCGGAATGGGTTAATCACAAATTGTCCGTCGATGCGGGCAACGCGTACTTCAGAAATAGGTTCCTGAACCGGGATATCTGAAACAGCCAGCGCTGCAGATGCAGCCAGACAGGCCAGTGCATCGGGCATAACTTCCGGGTCGCTGGAAATCAGGGTAACCAGAATCTGCACATCGCAGAAATAATCTTCCGGGAACAGGGGGCGTAAAGCGCGGTCAATCAATCGGCTGGTTAAAACCTCATAATCGTTCAGTTTGCTTTCGCGTTTGAAAAAGGAACCGGGAATTCTACCGGCTGAGGCAAATTTTTCCTGGTAATCTACTGTAAGGGGAAAAAAGCTCTGACCCTCTTTGGGTTCTTTGTTGGCAACGGCGGTGGCAAGAATGATACAGTTGCCCTGGCGAACTGTAACGGCGCCGTCGGCCTGGCGTGCCAGCTTGCCTGTTTCGATGGAAACCGTGCGGCCTCCACCCAGGTCGATGCTGACAGAAATAGGTTGTGTTAACATGTTAATTCGGATGGTTTAATGCTGTTAGTAAAAGTCAAAAAGGGATGGCATGCAAAAAACTATTCCCAACATGAGGTTTTCAGTTGGGAATAGTACAGCAATATCATCTTTACTCTTATTTGCGGATACCGAGTTTTTCAATCAGCTGACGATAACCAGTCAGATTGTGCTTGCTCATGTAGGTCAACAAGCGCTTACGCTTACCTACCATTTGCATCAGACCGCGGTGAGTTGAGAAATCCTTTTTGTTAGCCTGCAGGTGCTTTGAAATAGAACTGATACGTTCAGTCAGCAGTGCAATCTGTCCTTCAATAGAACCAGTGTTCGCAGCATTACCCCCAAATTCAGCGAAAATATTCGCTTTTTTTTCTTTAGTTAAATAAGACATCTTTGTGTTTTTTACGAAACATCCAATTTTATAAACTTCTTAAATTGGCGGCAAAGCTACTAAAAATCCTACAATTCATTTGAGTTCTCCTAATTTTTTTGGATTTTGCTTCCTTATTTTTTAATAACCATGCAGTACCGGATAGCTGTTCTCGGATGTGGACATATTGGACGGAAACATGCTGCCCTGGCTGCGCGGTATGGCAAGCTGGTGGGAGTAGCTGATACAGACCAGGAGAAAGCGGGGGCTATTGCGCAACTGTACCAGGTTTCTGCCTATAGCAATCTAACGGAATTATTGGCTCAGGCTGAACCCGAAATCATGGTTATCTGCACGCCGAATGGCTTGCACGCAGAACATAGTAAGGAAGCATTCAGAAGCAATGCGCATGTATTATGTGAAAAACCGATGGCACTCAACAGTAGAGACGCCACCGAAATGATTGAAACCGCCAGATTGTTTAATAGAAAGCTATTTGTAGTTAAACAAAACAGGTTCAATCCGCCCGTTGCCTGGGTAAAGCAGGTACTGGACCGGCAACAACTTGGTCGGTTGGTTGGCTTTCAGCTAAATGCTTTCTGGAATCGAACTCCTGCCTATTTCCGGCAGTCTTCCTGGCGGGGTACTTTAGACCAGGACGGCGGCCCGCTGTTCACACAATTCAGTCATTTTGTAGATCTGCTCTATTGGTACCTGGGGCCTTTGAAAGAAGTTGCATTTGTATCAGCCGAAAATCAGTTACATCATAACTGTATTGAATTTGAGGACCAGGGAATGGCTGTTCTTGAATTCGAATCCGGCATCAGGGGATCCATTCAATACAGCCTGAATGCACATGGCAGGAATATGGAAGGTTCTATTACACTTTTCGGGGAAAAGGGAACCGTGAAAATCGGAGGGCCCTATTTAAATGAGATTGGTTACTGCAATATTGAAGGTGTTGAGGTGCCTGCATTTCCTGTTTTGGAATCGAATCAATATGGAACTTACGAAGGGAGCAGCAGCCAGCACCACCTGGTTTATGAAGCCATGCTGAAAGCACTTGATAATCCAGCCAATCGTTTTCTCGAACCAGAAGAAGCCTTGCAGTCGGTAGCTATCATTGAAGCCATTTATGCTAAAATGGGAAACCGGAGGAAGGAGCATGAATAAACGTATCATTTTTACCGTTACCAACGACCTGAACTATGACCAGCGCATGCAACGGATTGCCGGTTCACTGGTCTCAGCAGGATATGAAGTTTGTCTGGTTGGGGTAAAGAAGAAAAACAGTCCGCCCTTGCTTGTCCTCCCCTTCCATCAAAAACGTATTCCTGTCTGGTATGAGAAAGGCAAATTGTTTTACCTGGAATACATGCTGAAACTGTTTTGCTGGTTATTGTTTCAAAGGGCTCAGGTCCTTTGTGCTATAGACCTGGATACCATCCTGCCTGTTTACCTGGTTTCAAAGCTGAAAAGAATTCCAAGAGTGTACGATGCCCATGAATTGTTCTGTGAAATGAAGGAAGTGGTCAGTCGCCCAATGATTTATAAAACCTGGAAAAGAGTTGAAGCTTTCTGCGTTCCCCGTTTTCGCATAGGCTACACCGTGAATGAACCCATCGCCCGAATATTTGAGCAGGAATACGGGGTGCGATATGGTGTCATTCGAAATGTACCCAAATTGTCGGAAAGCCATTTTTCCATTGAGAAAGAACCCTTTTTGCTGTACCAGGGGGCGGTAAATGAAGGCCGGTTGTTTGAAGTGCTCATACCTGCCATGCAGTTTGTACAAATTCCGCTCCATATCTATGGCGATGGAAATTTCCTGGATCAAACCAGGGAACTGATCAACCGGTACCGCCTGGAGGATAGGGTTTTGCTCAAAGGCAAACTTGCTCCATCCGAATTAAAATCCATTACAGCCAGGGCTAGCCTGGGATTTACCCTTTTTGAAAACCGGGGACTCAGCAATTATTATTCCCTGGCCAACCGGTTTTTTGATTATGTTCATGCAGGGACCCCACAGCTGGCAGTTGATTTTCCTGTATATAGACAGTTAAACAGGGATTTTCCGGTGGCAGTACTGATCAATACCACGGATCCGGCTGAATTGGCTGCAGCCATAAACAATTTGCTCCAAGATCGGTTACTATATAAGCAACTGCAAGAAAACTGCCTGAAAATGCGCCAGGAATGGAACTGGGAGAAGGAAGAAAAAGCATTACTGGCTATTTATCAATCAATATAGAGTCCTGGTGTCAGAAGGAAAGACCATACATATCGTTAGTCATGACGTACCCTACCCCCTGGATTATGGTGGCGTACTGGATATTTTTTCAACCATCCAGGCCCTGCATGAACAGGGAGTGCAAATCATCCTGCATTGTTTTGAATATGGCAGGGGTGCGCAACCCATTCTGAATTCGTATTGTAAGGAAGTTCATTATTACAAACGACTGGAAGGCCACAAGGGATTCTGTTTTCATCTTCCCTATATTGTATGCTCAAGAAGCAGTGAGGAATTGCTGGACAGGCTTAGTCAGGATAACCATCCGATCTTGCTGGAGGGCATTCATTGTTCAGCCTTATTGGACGATGCCCGATTCGAGCATCGTAAAATCATTCTCCGGTTATTTAATGTAGAAACAACTTATTATAAGGAACTATCCCGCCACGAACGTTCCTTTTTCAAGCGAATTTATTTCTGGAATGAAAGCCGGCTGCTTTCTAAACAGGAAAGGAAAGTAGCTGCTTCCTGGCCTGTTCTCACTTTGTCAGAACGCGATCAGGAACATTACAATAAAGAGTTTCATGGAAAATGGGTGCATTACCTGCCAGTTTTTCATCCTTTCCGTGAAGTGAAGTCTGCGGAGGGCGTCGGTTCGTTTTGCCTGTATCATGGCAATCTGAGTGTGGCAGAAAATGAAAAAGCTGCGATCTGGTTACTTTCAGAGGTATTTGACAAATTGAAAATCCCGTTTGTAGTTGCCGGCAAAAATCCATCTTCCAGGTTACAACGGATCGCTCACCAGAACACGCATACCTGCCTGGTTGCGAATCCTGAAGAAAGAGAATTGCAGGACTTGATTGGAAAGGCGCAAATTAATATTCTACCCTCCTTTAATAAAACTGGTATCAAACTGAAACTATTGAATGCCCTGTATAATGGACGGCATTGCATAGTGAACCAGGCAGCGGTGGAGGGAAGTCCGTTAGCCCCGCTTTGCCACATTGCTGAAACCGCTACCGCGATGCAGCGTATTGTGCAACAGTTGTATCATCTGCCATTTGGGGAGGAAGAAATTCGTCTTCGTAAGAATTTGCTGCAGGAGCATTTCGATACAGTAACCAACGCAAAAGCGCTTATAGCATATTTATCGTAGCGTTATCCTCAACTCTTCCTTTATCTGTTCTCAATGTTCTTGCCGGGTACTTCTGGATAACCGGGTAATCGTGTGTTGCCATTACTACCGCTGCACCATAATCACGGCTGATATGAAACAGCAGCTGCATGATTTCATCAGAGGTTTCAGGATCCAGGTTACCGGTTGGTTCGTCGGCAAGTATGAGTTTGGGTGAATTCAATAAGGCGCGTGCGATATCAACCCGCTGCTGCTCTCCTCCCGACATTTCAAACGGGTACTTAAACCCTTTTGATTTCAGGCCAACTTTGTCGAGCACATCTGCGATTTTTTCATCCATTAGTTGCTCATCTTTCCAGCCGGTTGCGCGCAGCACAAACTTGAGGTTGTTGTTAACATTCCTGTCGGTCAGCAATTGAAAATCCTGGAATACAACTCCCAGGTTACGGCGCAGGAAAGGAACTTTTTTCCAATCCATTTCCTTGAGATTGAAACCTACCACCTGGCCCTCTCCTTCTTTCAAAGGCAGGTCGCCATAGAGGGTTTTTAACAAACTGGATTTACCTGTTCCCGTTTTACCAACCAGGTATACAAACTCACCCCTGTTGATGGTGATATTAACATCCTGAAGAATGAGATTACTGCCCTGGTATATATTCGCGTTTCTGAGTTCGATTATCTTTTCTGCCATAGCTGGTACCTGATTGATACGGGCAAATGTAACGGTAAATGATAAGTTAACCAATAAAGCCCACCCCTACCGTACTGTTGGAGCCCTCATCAATCAGAATAAAACTACCATTCCGTTTGTTAGCGGCATATGTGTCCGCATTTACCGGTTTGGCAGTTTTCAGGGAGATATAGCCAATTTCATTAAGTCCGATTTCTTCCACATCATCAATGGTCTTATAATCCAGTACATTGATGCTGGCATATAGGTTGGTGATTTTTGCTTTCACCCGATTGCTTCCGTGCTGTAACAGGTAAGTCTTTCCTGCTTTAAGCGGCGTATGGTCGAGCCAGCAAACCTGGGCGGAAATTTCTTTAAGAGCAGCCGGTTGTTCTGATTTTTTTACAATCATATCACCGCGACTGATATCAATTTCATCTTTCAATGTGATAACTACCGAATCACCGGATTCCGCCTGATTGAGTGACTCTTCAAACTTGTAAATATCCTCAATAACAGATTCCTGCAGGGAGGGCAATGCTACAACAGTATCGCCTTTGGACAGGGTGCCACTGCTGAGTTTGCCAGCGAATCCCCTGAAATCATGCCATTGATCCGACTTTGGGCGGATCACATACTGCACCGGGAAGCGTGCAGGAAGCTGGTTCTGACTTGCATGCCAGTCGATACCTTCCATGAACTCCAGCAAAGATGGACCATCATACCAGTCGAGTTGCGAAGAGCGGGTAGAAATATTATCGCCATACAGGGAAGATGCAGGAATAAACTGCAGGCTTTGTTCCTTGTAGTTTGCTTTTTCAAAGAGTTCTTCAAACTGCTGGCGAATCTGGTTGAAAGGCTCTTCCGCGTAATTCACCAGGTCCATTTTATTGACGCAAACCACTACATAGGGTATGCGCAATAACTGGGTGATATAGAAATGCCGATGGGTTTGTTCCACAATACCATTACGGGCATCAATCAGGATGATGGCTACCTGTGCATTACTGGCACCGGTGATCATATTACGCGTATATTCAAAATGGCCCGGTGTATCAGCAATGATATATTTACGTGTAGGCGTTGAAAAGTAAATATGGGCTACATCAATCGTGATGCCTTGTTCTCTTTCAGCGATGAGTCCGTCTGTTAAAAGAGAAAGATCTGTATAGTCCACTCCTCTCCTCTTACTTGCTCTTTCGATTGCTTCCAGCTTATCCGCGGTGATGCTGTTGGTTTCATACAGCAGTCTTCCAATCAGGGTGCTTTTCCCATCATCCACACTACCAGCTGTTGCAATTCTTACGATATCCATACAAGAAACATTAAATATTAAACAAATGATTTTATAATTAAACGAATACTCCAGATCATAACGATGATGCCTACCCCAATCATCATGGTTTTGGCGGGCAGTTTACCTGCGAGCCTGGCTGAAATAGGGGCAGCTATTACACCTCCGATTATCAGTCCTGCTACTACCGGCCAGTGTCCCAACCCTGCTGTAAAAAAGAAGGTTGCAGCACTAGCCATGGTTATAAAAAATTCAGTCAGACTTACCGTACCAATGGTATACCTCGGACTTTTTCCTTTTGAAATCAGGGTACTGGTAACAATAGGACCCCAACCGCCACCTCCAAACGAATCAAGAAAACCACCACACCAGGCCAGCCAGCCTACCCGTTTGATTTTTTTATTGGGAGTTGAATTCTGAAATGCTCTGCTGAAAATTTTAAATCCAAGGAACATGGCGTAAAGCGCGATGATGGGCATCAGCCAATCGCCGGCTGTTTCTCCCAGGAAAACCAGCATGGCAGCTCCCAGGATAGCACCCAACACGCCCGGAATCACGAGGTGCTTGAATAATTTTTTGTTCACATTACCAAAGCGATAATGACTGTATCCACTTACCCCGGCTGAAAATATTTCTGAGGTATGGATAGCTGCACTCACCGAAACAGGATTAACCCCGGCGGTGATTAAACAGGTGGCGGAAGTAACTCCATATCCCATGCCCAGTAAGCCATCCACCAGTTGTGCAAGAAAACCAGCCAGCATGAAATACAGGAAATTCTGATTGATATATTCTCTGGTACTTGCCCAGATTTCAGGCAAGGGAGGAAGCGGTATGGAGGACAGGATCAGATGTCCAACAATCATTGCAGCAAACAGGATGATCAGTTTGGTTGCAATGGATTTCCATTTTTTTTCTTCGTTAATTTTTCTGGGTTGCGTATCATCTAAAAGTACCCGGGTGATATCATTGAGCTGTTTTACCTTCTCGGAAAAATTCCCGTTCATACGGGACCTAAGCACCTGCATATTGTCCAAAACCTGGTCCATTTCAGACGGGATGGCATCATTCAACAATTCTTTCAGGCGCTTGGCTACGGTAGGTGATTTACCATTGGTGCTGATAGCGATTTTCAGGTCTCCCTTATTAACAATGCTGCCCAGGTAAAAATCACAGAGATCCGGTGTGTCGGCGATATTGGCCAGAATACCTTTTGCTGCTGCCGCTTCTTTCACTGCGGCATTCAGGATTTTGTCGTTGGTTGCTGCAATCACCAGGTCTTGTCCGTCGAGATCAGATGGCTCAAATAGTTTTTCAACGAGCTGCAATTTTTCGAAGCTGCCTTGTAATGCTTTAATAGCCGGACTGATCTCTCTCCCAACCAGTTTAATACTGGCATTGGGAGAGGATTTCAGCAGGGAATTGAGCTTTTCCTCACCCACATAACCGCCTCCCACAACCAGCACCTGAAGCTGGTCGAGTTTAAGAAAGACTGGATATAAATTATTGACTGCAGTGGGTGTCATTTTCCTTTAGCTTTTTTATAACTGTTTACCTGCACATACAGGTTTGCCTGTAAGCCGGTATTGTGTAGAAAGATCGATTGATTGTTTTGCTTCCGCTGGAGTTGCTGGTGGATATGAATCACACCTGCTTCCAGCTGACAGTTTTTTGAGAAATGAAATCCCGCCAATACTCCGACACGATTTTGATCATACCGGTTGGTTGGTACATTTTTGCCAAATGCCACCATGATTTCATCGTATACCTGCAGGTAAGGATAACTGTTCTGCCTGCTTTTCCAGGTAATTGGTAACTGTGCCTTTACCTGGTAACGAACCCTGTTCGCATACTGATAACTGTTGGTCCTTTCGAGCCAGCGTTGCTCAGTCATTACGCGATGCCGGATATCTATGCGACTCCACTGGTGACGGTAGGCTGCCATCTGGTAGATTCTGTGTTCATTGGTAAACTGCCCTTCTGTATTGAAAGGAAAATCTCCATAAGGCCGGTTTTCAACCCAAACATAACCGGCTCTGAAATGCCATTTGTTATTGGGTTTGAAATTAACACCGGTTCTGATCAGACGCTGAAAGAGCGAACCCGAAAAAGGCGCGTAACGCTGGTTATAATCCAAATGCAAGCCCCACTTCTTTCCCAGGTTGGTAGTAGTATTGAGCTGATACCATCCAATGGAATTATGGTCGTGCAAGCCACTTGTTTGGGCTGAGCTAACCGAGGGGGACAATATGTAACTTATAGTGGCCAGTGTTGCCAGTTTTTGGGTGAAAGAAAGCATATCCGTATTGTAGCCTCCTTAAAAATATCCTTCTTTTTTACGCTGTTCCATAGCAGCTTCACTCCTCTTGTCATCCATGCGAGCACCACGTTCAGAGATTTTAGCCGAAAGAATTTCCCGGATGATATCATCAATTTCATTGGCGGTGGAAGCTACTGCAGCTGTACAGGTCATATCCCCGACGGTTCTGAAGCGTACAATTTCTTCAAAAGGAACTTCATCTTCGCTGGTATTCAGGAAATCCGAATAAGGCCAGATCATGCCATCCCTTTCAATTACCTGGCGCTTGTGCGTGTAGTAAATAGAGGGGATTGCCATGTTCTCTTCCTTGATATAGGTCCAAACATCGAGCTCGGTCCAGTTGGAGATGGGGAATACGCGAACATTCTCTCCGATATTGATTTTGCCGTTGAGCATTTCAAACAATTCCGGGCGCTGTTTTTTCGGATCCCATTGACCGAAATCATCCCGTACGGAGAAGATTCTTTCCTTGGCACGGGCTTTCTCTTCATCTCTCCTGGCACCACCGATACAGGCATCAAATTTGAACTCCTCGATCGCATCCAGGAGCGTTACTGTTTGCAGCACATTCCGGCTGGCATATTTGCCGGTTTCTTCCTTCACTTTACCTGCATCAATGCTGTCCTGCACATACCGAACAATGAGTTCAGCACCTGTTTCACGCACGAGCCAGTCGCGGAATTCAATGGTCTCCGGGAAATTGTGTCCTGTATCCACATGCAAGAGTGGAAATGGTATTTTTCCGGGCCAGAATGCTTTCTGTGCGAGGCGAACCAGGGTAATGGAATCCTTTCCTCCACTGAATAACAATGCCGGTCTTTCAAATTGGGCAGCTACTTCCCGCATGATATAAATACTCTCGTCCTCTAACATTCTCGGAAAGGCGGGTATGATACTGTTGGCTGACATAGTTGTTCTGCTTTTCTTTCTGTTTAATTCAATTTTATACTGGTTTCCTGGTGCAATCCACATTCTTTCTTGGAAGCTTCCCACCACCATCTGCCGGCGCGGATATCTTCTCCCGGTTCAACGGCCCTGGTACAGGGCGCACAACCGATACTCAGAAATCCTTTATCGTGCAGTGAATTGTAGGGAATGTTTTCCTGTTTTATGAAGTCCAATAATTGGTCGTAGGACCAATCCAGCAATGGATGTATTTTGATCAACTGGTGAGCGGCATCCCATTCTGCAAATGGCAGGTTGGCGCGGTTTTCACTTTGATCGGCACGCAAACCGGTAACCCAGACACTGGCTCCTTTGAGCGCACGGTTCAATGGTTCCACTTTTCGGATGAAACAACATTCTTTCCGGTTTTCAACAGATTCGTAAAAACTGTTCGGACCTTTTTCGGTGAGCAATTGCTCAACAGCAGTTGCCTGCGGAAAAAATGCCTGGATGCGCACTTTGTATCGTGCGATGGTTTTATCCAGCAGGTCGTAGGTTTCCTGGAAGAGCCTGCCTGTATCCAGTGTAAACAACTGAATAGGCAAAGACTGCCGGGCGATCAGGTGTGTGATCACCTGGTCTTCCTGCCCCAGGGAGGTTGAAAATACCATCCCCTCCGGAAACTGCGCACTCATCCACTTCAAACGATCTGCGGCAATGAGTGAAGCCAGTTGTTCATTTATTTGCTGTACATCCATGAGTTCTTAATAAAGTCCTTCGATTGATAAATAACGTTCTCCGGTATCGTAGTTGAACGTGAGCACGGTACTGCCTGCAGGAATCTCGGCCAGTTTTTTAGCAACCGCTGCCAGGGATGCGCCGGAAGAGATGCCCATAAAAATGCCTTCTTCTTTAGCAGCGCGCTGCGCATAAGCAAAAGCATCATCTTTTGAAACGCCAATCACGCCATCTATTACTGCTGCGTTGTAAATACCCGGAACAAAACCGGCACCAATACCCTGGATCGGGTGAGGAGCAGGAGAACCACCACTTAATACGGGTGATAATTCCGGTTCAACAGCAAACACTTTCAGATTAGGGAATTTTTCTTTCAGGATTTCTGCGCAACCTGTTATATGGCCACCAGTACCTACACCTGTTATCAGGTAATCCAGCCCGTTAGGAAAATCTTTTATGATTTCCTGGGCCGTAGTACGACGATGCACTTCGGTATTGGCAGGATTATCAAATTGCTGGGGCATCCATCCATGTGGAGTGGCGGCAACCAGTTCCTTTGCTTTTTCAATAGCACCTTTCATGCCTTTTTCGCGGGGCGTCAGTTCAAAACTGGCTCCATACAAACTCATCAGTCGGCGTCTTTCGATGCTCATGCTTTCAGGCATTACCAGGATCAGTTTATATCCTTTTACAGCAGCAACCATAGCAAGACCAATACCTGTATTTCCGGAAGTTGGCTCGATGATTACACTATCCTTGTGAAGCAGGCCTTTCTTTTCGGCGTCTTCTACCATTGCAAGCGCAATACGGTCTTTGATACTGGCACCGGGATTAGCTCTTTCCAGTTTGATGTATACAGAATGGTCCGAACCAAAAAGGCGGTTCAATTTTACATGCGGCGTGTTGCCAATTGTTTCAAGGATGTTTTGTGCAATCATGGTTTCTGATTTAAGGTGAAGGATAATTTATATAACCCAGTTTAATGGTTCTGTAAAATCTTTTTTGTTCTTAACAGTAATGATAGGCTGGTGATACACTATGCTCATGGCAGGCACTGACTCAACAATGAAACAGTTACCACCAATGATGCTATCGCGACCAATAATTGTTTTTCCACCGAGGATCGTACTGTTCGCATATACGATCACGCCATCTTCAATTGTAGGGTGGCGTTTGGTTTCTGCTTCTTCTTTCTTGACAGCAAGGGCTCCAAAGGTTACACCCTGGTATACTTTTACATTTTTACCGATTACGGTGGTTTCTCCAATTACCACCCCGGTACCATGGTCAATCATGAAAGGCACACCAATAGTGGCGCCTGGGTGAATATCAATACCTGTGGTAGAATGAGCATGTTCACTAATGATTCTTGGGATCAGGGGAACCTGCAGGCGATACAGGATATTGGCAACCCGGTAGGCGGCAATAGCCTGGAACCCGGGATAAGTAATCACCACTTCTTCAATAGATTTAGCGGCGGGGTCAAACTGCAGCATAGCAGTAGCATCTTCCAGCAGGCAGGATTTGCAGGCCTCCAGCTCTTCAAAAAAAGCGGTGGCAATTTTTTCTTCATCCAGCTGATAGGCTTCACTGAAAGCATACAGAATTTCCAGCAGACTGTTTCTCAAACTGTCAGCTTTCCGCTTGTGTTTGTTTTCGTAATTCTTTTCGTTTTCAACTACCGGGAACAGGTATTCGAAAAGATCCATTGAAAATTCAATTACTCTTTTTTTCTGTGGTACCGAAGCACTCAGGATATATCCCTCTTTTAAACTCATTTGCTATTGTTTTTTAGGCAATTCTTTGATGATACTGTTCCTGTATGCTGGCAAACCAGTTGATTTCCTGATGGTATTTAACTACTTCACCCACGATTATGAGGGCCGGTGTTCCGATGCCGGCAGCTTCCACCTCCTGACCAATTGTAGTAAGCGTTCCGGTTACTACTTTTTGTTGAGGAAGGCTTCCATTTTCAACAACGGCCACCAGTGTTTCAACCGATTTCCCGGCATTTATCAGGTGGCTCGCAATTTCGCCAATATTTTTAACCCCCATATAAAAAACAATGGTCCCGTCAAAGGCTGCCAACATTGGCCAGTCGAAATTCAATCCGGTCTTTTTGCCTTTCTTGGTATGCCCTGTTACAAACAGTACCATCTGGGATGCATCCCGGTGTGTCATAGGAATACCACTGTAAGCACCAGCTGCAAGAGCACTGGTAACGCCCGGCACGATTTCAAATTCAATTCCATTTTCCTTCAGAAAAGCTGCTTCTTCTGCTCCTCTGCCGAAGATCATGGGATCTCCACCCTTTAAGCGAACCACCTGTTTTCCTTCGAGTGCCTTGTCTACCATCCATTGGTTGATGGTTTCCTGTGAGATCACAGAGCAATAAGGCAACTTGCCGACAAATATCTTTTCCACTCCGGGTTTTGCCCAATCGAGGATGTCCTGGTTCACCAGGTTATCAAACAAAATGGTATCAGCCAGCTCAATTACAGCTTTGGCGCGGAGGGTTAGCAGTTGACTATCACCGGGACCAGCCCCTGTGATATACACTTTTCCAGGTTGTGGGTTTGCGGGTTTCATATTATACCAGGTGAAAATCAGCTTTGGAATAATTATGCTTAATGATTTCCTTTCTCACCAGGAAATCTCCGAAATGCTCATTAGGTGTACGTTCTGCTGCATATTGGGCAATCAGGGGATCCAGTTCTGCCAGGATCTCTTCTTCACTGAGCGCTTCCTTATGCAATACATTCATACGGTCACCATTAAACGAAGCACCGAGATAGAAGTTATACTTTCCGGGTGCGCGGCCAACAAATCCAATTTCTCCAAGATAGGGCCTTCCGCAACCATTCGGGCAACCAGTCATACGAATGGTGATCGGTTGTTCAGGAATTCCGTATTTCTCCAGTATCGCGTGAATTTTTGTGATCAGGCTGGGCAGGTAACGTTCTCCTTCAGCATTGGCAAGCGGACAAAGATTCAATGCCACACAGGCGATGGAATGCTGGTGCAGAGGAGTTACATCCTGGTGGGCTTCCAATCCGTGTCGTACGAGGAGTTCCTGTACTTTGGGTTTCAGCGCTTCGGATACATTTCCGATTACAATATTCTGGTTACCGGTAAGGCGGAAATCACCACCTTCCAGGATTTCAGCAATCGCACGAAGTCCCTTGCGCAACTGAAACTGCTCAGTGTCTTTTACCCGGCCACCTTCAATATAAAGTGTATTGAACCAGTTGCCATTGGCACCTTTCACCCAGCCATAACTATCGCCATTGGTGGTGAAAGTGTAAGGCTTAGCTGGCTCCAGGTCGTATCCTAAACGTTTATTTAGTTCTGTTTTGACAAAATCCAGTCCCTCTCTTTCGATGGTGTATTTGAAGCGGGAGAGTTTTCTGTTTTCCCGGTTGCCATAATCGCGCTGGATGGTAAGCAGTTTCTCACACACATCCACTGCCTTATCAACCGGCGCATATCCAAGGAGGTTACCCAGGCGGGGGAAGGTATTCTCATCACCGAAGGTCATGCCCATACCACCACCAGCTGTGAAATTGAATCCGGCCAGTTTCCCGTTTTCTTCAATAGCAATCAAACCAATGTCATGTGCGTACACATCGGTATCGTTATATGGAGGAATGGCGAAGGTGATTTTAAACTTCCGGGGCAGATAGGTTTTACCGTAAATTGGTTCTTCGGTGATATCTTCAACCGGACCAGCCACCTGTTCGTCGTTCACCCAGATCTTATAATATGCTTTTGTCTTCGGGGTAAGGTGTTCACTAACAGCCAGGGCTACCTGCTGAACATCCTCATGAATATTGGAAGTGTACGGATTCACTGTACACATCACATTCCGGTTTACATCACCACAGGCTGCAATGGAATCCATCAGGGATTCATTGATCTCCTTAATGGTAGGTTTCAGGTTGTGTTTCAGAATACCATGCAGCTCGAAAGCCTGACGGGTAGTAAGTTTCAGCGTAGGCATCCCATATTTGGTAGCCAGGTTATCCATGGTAATCCACTGAGCCGGACTAGCAACACCACCTGGCACACGCACCCGTATCATGAAGGAATAGAGGGGCTCCAGTTTCTGGGCCTTTCTTTCTTTGTCCAGTTCGCGATCGCTCTGTACATAACTGCCATGAAACTTGATGAGTTGCTGGTCCTGCGCATACAGGTTACCGGTAACCTCATCTTTCAGGCTGTCCTGAATGGTACCTTCCAGAAAGCGGCTTCTTTCCTTTATGTGTTCAACTTCACTGAGTTTGGATTTATCCTGATTCAACGACATTTTTGAAGTATGAATTATGATTTATGAATTTTAAATTGGTCTCACTTCTCACGTCTCACGTCTGACGTCTCACTTTAGTAGGTGTCTTCCTGGTAGCGGCCCGTTTTCACCAGTTGTTTTACGTAGTCCTGAGCTGCTTCGGGTTCGAGTTTGCCCTGTTCCTGCACAATCTGGATGAGTGTTTGTTTCACATCTTTCGCCATGCGTTTGGCATCCCCGCAAACATAAAAATGAGCGCCTTCCTGCAACCACTGGTAGAGTTCCTGCGCATGTTGCTGCATCCGGTGTTGTACATAGATTTTTTTATCGGTATCTCTTGAGAAAGCAGTATTCATGTGCGTCAGGCTACCCTGCTTGAGGAAACGTTGCCACTCTGTCTGATAGAGAAAATCGGTAGTGAAATGCTGATCCCCAAAGAAGAGCCAGCTTTTTCCGGAAGCGCCGGTTTCAGCGCGCTGCTCTACAAAAGCGCGGAAGGGAGCAATACCGGTTCCGGGTCCCACCATAATAATGGGGGTATCCTGGTTTTCCGGAAGGCGGAAGGATTCATTGGTATCAATGAAAACAGAAACCTGCTGCCCGGGTTGCAACACATCAGCGATGAAATTGGAAGCAACTCCCCTGTGTTCGCGGTTGTTATTGGTATAAACTACCCGTCCAACAGTCAGGTGTACTTCTTCGGGATGTGCTTCGAGAGAACTTGCGATGGAATAGAGCCTGGGCTGCAGGGGCAATAAAATAGCAGCAAACTGTTCTTCATTCAATGTGCTGGGGAATTCTTGTAAAACATCCCAGATATCCTTTCCATATACAAAAGATGAAAGCGCCTGTTTGTCTGCCAGAATGGAATTCAACTGATGCGCCTGTGCCGGATCATCTACGAAGGCTGAATAGGCTGCCAGGAAGGAGCCACTCACTGTTGTAAGTTCTGCCTGCTTTTGAAGGAACTCAAAGAGGCTGATATCCGTATCTTTTATTTGTAAGCGGGTATCGGGATTGAATTTCTTATACGCGAGCAGTCCTTCCACCAGGCTGGAATGATTTTCCACCCAAACACCCAGGGTATCTCCCGGCTGGTATTGCAGACCGCTGCCTTCGAGTGATAACTCGAGGTGATAGGTTTGTTTCGCGGAGCCGCGGCCATTCAGCTGAATATTTTCGAGCACGGTGGCAGCAAAAGGATTTTTTCGGTTATAGGTAACAGTTGCTTCTTTTAAGTGTCCGTTACCATTCACATGCGTAATAGCGCTGACTGCAGGTTGTGCAGTACCAAAGCTTTCCTGTACCTTATTAATTACCGCTTCAATCCAGGCTTCGGCTGTTTCTTCATAATCCACATCCGCTTCAAAGCGATCCAGCAGGCGGGTTGCTTTCAGGGCACCGAGGCGATTATCAAAATCGCGGCCCGTCTGGCAATAGCTGGCATAACTTTTATCTCCTAAAGCGAGCACTGCAAATTTGGTATTTGGTAATGCGGGCGCCTTTCTGTTGTTAATAAATGCATGCAGGTCTTCTGCTGCGGGCGGAGGATCTCCCTCGCCGTGGGTACTAACTACCACGAGCAGCCATTTTTCGTCCTTCAGGCGATTGCCCTGGTAGGCGTTCATGTCCTGCAAAACGGTGGTAAATCCACGTGCAATCAGTTTATCGTGCAGATTTTTAGCTACTTTCTTGGAGTTGCCACTTTTGGAACCATACAGAACGGTAATACTATCCTGTGCTGCGATGGGTTCGGTGGTAATGGATTCCTGTGGTACCGGGATCCGGTTGATCAGTTGAAGCAGTTGCTGGTTGCTGTGCTGGAGTCCCGTCAGATAACCTGCCAGCCATTGCAATTGCTGGGAGTTGAAATGCTGAATGATTTCCTGCACCTGTTTTTGTTCCTGGGAGGAAAATAAGTTCGACGGAAGGGCTACGCTCGCATTACTCATAGTTCAGAGGTGTTTTTCTGCTAAGCAGTTCCACTTAAACGCTGAAGAACTGCTCAGATTGTTTAACGGACCAAAATTATACACTAAAAACGATAATTCCTATAGTTTTAATAGATGTTTTAGGCCAATGGAAAAAAAATGAGCAATCGACTGGTTAATAATGACTTACAAATTGTTAAATAACAAAATCGGAAGGATCCTGGTAATCGTTCTGCATCAGGTGCTGGAGGGTTTTACCCTCAATTACCTGCAGCGTGGCATCTCTGACTTCAAGGAAAATCATGCGGATATTACAGGTGGCTTCCGGGTAAGGACAAAGCCGGCAGGGTTCATAAAATTTCTTACTCACGCAGGGAAGTAGTGCAATGGGACCATCCATCAGCCGCAAGATAGTAACCATGGGAATCTCTCTTGGGGGCTTCAGCAGGTAGTAGCCACCATTTTTACCAGCCTTACTGCCAAGTATACCCGCTTTTCTAAGTTCCAGTAAGATGGCTTCCAGAAATTTGGCAGGGATTTTTCTTTTCTCGGCAATCTGGTTAATAGGTATAAAGCCCTGCTGGTAATGTTCTCCCAGGTAGGTTAGGGCATGAATGGCATATTGAGCTTTTGCAGACAGCATGATCTGGCAGCAAAATACTATTTCTTTTCAATTAGGAGGAAACAGTAGCCGTTCCGTTGGAAAGCTGGCAGATGATGGGCGTAGGAGTTTTTGAAAATTTCTGCTGATAGGCATTCGAAATCCTCTCCACCACTTCATTAATAAAGGATTTGCGGATCAGGTTAATGGTGCAGCCACCAAAGCCTCCTCCCATCATCCGCGAGCCAATGATGCTGTGTTCGAGTCGAGCCAGTTCTACCAGGTAATCCAGTTCGGGACAGGAAACTTCATACAGTTTACTCAGACCAACATGGGATGCAAACATTTTCTTTCCGAAGGAAACGAGGTCGTTTCTCCGGAGGGCTTCACAACCCACCTGCAGACGAAGGTTTTCTTCCACCACATATTTGCAACGATGGTAAACCAGGTCAGGAACCTGGTCTTTGAGGGTATATTCAATCATCGCGCGATTGGCATCACGCAGACTATTAACATGTGGATATACTTTGCGGAGTGCCTTCACTCCCATTTCACATTGTTCCCGGCGCACATTGTATTCACTGCTGGCCAGGCTGTGTTTTACCTGTGAATCCAGCAGGAGAATAGCATACTGGTCCAATGCAAGGGGAATGTATTCGTATTTTAGATTGCGGCAGTCGAGCAGGATGGCTTTGTCCTTCATTCCAAACATGGAGGCAAACTGGTCCATTATTCCGCACTGTACGCCAACAAATCTATTTTCTGCTGCCTGGGACAATTGCACCAGTTCAATTTTTGGCCAGTTTAATTGCTTGAGCTCATTGATCGCGTGTGCCAGTCCGCATTCAATAGCCGCAGAAGAAGAGAGTCCGGCTCCTGAGGGGATATCACCCCCAAAGCAGAGATCCATCCCAAAAAGCTCTACTCCTCGTTCTTCAAATTCCCTGAGTACACCCAGGAGAAAATCCGGCCATTGCAATTGGCTCTTTTCCCATTTTCCCAGCTTGCCGGTGTAGGAGCTGGCAAAATCCGCTGCAAAAAAATGCAGTTCTTTGTCCTTGCGTTTGCGGATCGCGATATGAATGTATTTATCAATGGCGGCGGGTAGAACAAATCCCAGGTTATAATCGGTATGTTCTCCAATCAGGTTAATCCGGCCGGGAGAGCTGACCAAAATATCGGGAGAATGGCCAAACCGGGTAGAAAACTCCCTGGCAATATGGGAATGGGCCGCCAATGAGCTAGTCGTTCGGGTAATACTCGAAGAATCCATGAATCGTTGATTGCAGTAAACCTCCTAAATTAATACAAAAGGGCAAGACCGGATTGGTTTCTTTTTATTCCCTGTTTCTTCCTCTATTTTAACCTCCTGTAGTGCTAATAGGTGAAAATTCAGTAAGTTTAAAGTGAATATTTAAGAAGGATCTTATTTTTCACCCCGATTGTTTGCAACATGAAAATTCTACAGACTGAAATTGCACCGAAGATAAACAGTATGTTTTCGGTGATGGAAAGAAAGGAATCATTTTTCAGTGCTCCCCTGCATGTACACCCGGAATTTGAATTGGTGTACATTAAAGAGAGTTATGGAAAGCGGATTGTGGGAAACCAGATAGAACGGTTTGAAGCTGGAGATATGGTGCTGATTGGTCCTTCCCTCCCCCATATCTGGATCAATGACGACAGTTTTATTAATGGGCAGGCCGGCACTACGGCAACTTCTATTGTACTGTATTTTCATCCCCAGTTATTTGAGTGCGGGTTATTTGATTTACCGGAAGCAGAGAGCCTGAAAAACATGCTTCGGGTATCGAAACTGGGTATTGCCATCCAGCATGAAACCCGCGATAAGGTTGCAGCAAAAATAGAACAGATATTGCATGCGCAGGGATTCCAGCGGATCCTGCTCTTATTGGAAATTCTGCAGTTGTTATCAGAATCTACCGAGTTGGCACAGATCAATGCAACTGAATTTGTGCATTATGATAATAAGAGTGAAAAAGATCGCCTTTGTGAAGTGTACCGGTATGTGCATGAAAATTTCCGTTCAGATATTCAGTTGAAAGATGTGGCGCGGCTCACCAATCTTACTCCACAGAGTTTCTGCCGACTGTTCAAAAAAAGAAACAACCTGCATTTTGTAGAATATCTCAACCAGGTGAGAATTAGCAATGCCTGCCGGTTATTGCTTGATAGCGACTGGACCATTTCCGAGATTGCTTACAACTGTGGTTACAAAACGATTTCCAATTTCAATAAACTCTTCAAGGAAACCACCGGCTTATCACCTAAGCGTTACCGTGAGCAGGCAGTCGTAAATGTGCCACTTCAGGAAGCAAGCTGATCAGGGAGTAATAACAATACGACTGATCTGGTTTTCCTGTCCGTTTGCTGAACTGGCCTGGAGCAGATAGGTACCAGCTGGAATATTTCCAACAGGCAAACTAAAGCTATTCATTCCGTTGTTCACTGCTTTTCTGTGGGAAATGAGTTGTTTTCCATTCATGTCTATAACAGTGATGGTTAGCTGATCCATTCCAGCCGATTTGTACTGGCACTGAATATTACCATTTCGACGAAGCGGATTGGGGTAAATAACCAGGGAGTTGTTAACTGATCCTTCAGTTCCCTGCAACTGAATGGTATTGCTGTAAAGGTTTTTTCCAGTGGTAGTAACAGCCTTGATCCTGTAATAGTTTTTAGCGCCGGCTCCTGACTGATCCTCGTATTTCCAGCCTGCTTCGGATTGGTTCGATACCTCTCCTATTTTACGGAAGCTTACGCGATCTGAGCTACGTTCAATTTCAAAACGCTGAATCTCAGAAGCTGTAGTAACCTGCCAGGACAAGGAAGGCATGGAACCATTGCGAACAGATAATTTGATACCACTGCTTGAAAGCAAATTACTAACCACCGTACTGGCAGAACTAAAGGTTTGACGGTTACACAAATCAGATATGGTAACTGAAATCACGATTGTTTCATCAGTAGTAATAGCTGGAGGTGTATAGGTAACCGTTGCTGCGTTGTTGCTGGAAAAACTACCACCGGTAGAACTGGCTGACCATTGAATGGTATATTCACTCAGGTTCATTTCCGGAGGTGTTTGCAGTGTTAGCGTAACCGGGTTACCAGGTGCCACATTAGGTGGTAATCCTAACAGGTTAATAGTATACCAGGCATTTTTTTCATTGTTGGCAAAAAAGGAAAAATTGAAAAATGCTCTTTGTGCGGCTACTTTAAACTGGATGGTACCATCTTTATTATGATCATGACCACCTTCATACATAACATAGCCCCTGCTTGCATCATCGTACGCTCTTCCAAATGCAACAACGGCTGCTTGTCCGGGTGATCTGGAAGGAACATCTGCCTGGGTAGGATCAAATACACCCACTTTAACACCTGGTCTCCACGCGCTACCTGGTCTGGGTAGATAGATTTGTTCCGAACCATTCACCACAGCCTGATCCATGGCGCCCATAAACTGCATAACAGGTTCACCGCTGTGTGTATAGGAATAAGGGGGACTGCCATCAGCGTGTTGGTTATCCAGCAAGAGGCCATTGGTGGAAAGAAAATTCATTTTAATTCCGGTGCCGGCATCTGAAATGTTTTCCAGCTCACTAACCGCATGGCAGGCACTCCAGATATTTCCCTGGAAATTCATGTTCCAGTAATATAAGTTACTGTGAGTTGACCAGGTTGGGTCGGCATGTGGTAATACAAAAATATCATCGCAGGCGGCAAGCTGACTGGGGTTTTTCCAGTTGGTGGAACTTAAACCACCGTGAGCAGTAGGTGGAATACCAGCATTGCTAAAGTAGACAGCTGCTATACTTCCCTTACTTTTATCCATTGTCCACCTGGGAGCGAATCGAAGGGTTTTATAAACGGGGAGCGTTATTGCTGAAACAGTGGTTGCACCAATAACACCTTTTGTCTGCCAGCTGGCGATGGCACTATTAACAGCGGCTGTTCTGAATTCTGCGGGAATGATGAAGGCACTGCCGCGGTATTGAATGCCATTATGTGTAAAATCTATATCATCCTTGGTTTTGGAGGTATTGATAACCCAGGCAATCGGAACTTTATAGGTATTCAATAATTCATATACCATGCCGTATGGACGCAACCCATTCGCAAAAGTTTGCGGAACGGTACCCATATTGATAATGAAGGAACCTGGAGCAAAGACCTGGTTGGTAGTTTGGGCATAAGAGGTAGATGCAACCTGGAATATGCAGCCCAGCGCAAGCAGGGATATCTTGAGTTTCATGGGTACGAGCTTTATACGATTAACTGGGCTTTCCAAGGATTTGGGATAATCAATTACCCTTAAGGACAATTTTTAGAATTCACTAAGTGAAATCTATTATCAAAACTACCCAGATGCCCGTATTATTGCAAGCAAGTACCAGTTTATTTTTATTTTATACCACTCATCGACGAAAAGGGGCGATTGGGCGATGATGGAGAAGGCTAATCTGCAGTTGCAACATGTAAATAGTCTAATAAATCCTCTCCAAACTCTTCGAGATAACCAAACTTTTGAGCGAGTTGGAGATTTTCAAGAGCAGCCTGTTTTTGCCCCATTTTCAACATATAAATTGCTTTGAATTTATATGCCATTGAATTGCCTGCATCCAGGTCTAATGATTTGTTGATTAAATCAATAGCTTTTTCGGGTTCTTGTAACTGTAGCATGCAATATCCCAAATTGTTATAAGCAAAAGCCATTGTTGGATCAATTTTAATTGCCTTTTCCAGATACGGAACAGCGACTTTATATTCCTGTTGTTCTATTAGGCTGTATCCAATATTGTTGAGTAGTATGGCGTTTTCAGGATATTGTTTCAACAGGCTATTCAACAGCGCATTCGACTGACTAAATTCTTTAAGATTATCATAACTGCTGGCTTTCAGTATGCTTAGATCGAAATTTTCGGGGTATTTTGTCAGGAAGATATCAATTGCCTGTATTGCCTGCATAAATTGTTTGTTTTCATAGTGGCAGTATCCTACTAAAATCTGAAGGCCATCATTATCTGGATCTATAGATAATCCCTGTTTACAAACTGTAATACAATCCGGATATTGCTGATATTCGTAAAGAGTAGTGGCATGTTGCACCAACTCTTCCATCATCCGTTTCCTGGATTGAGCCAGACCTAAGAACCTGAACAATGAAAGAGACGGCCTGAAATTTCTAGGAAGGATGGTAAGCGGATATTTTTTTACTGGAGGAGATTTGATTTGCAGGTATACATCTTCATACACGGTTCCTTTTTTCTTTACTTCATCTGTAATCCTGTTTTGATAACTCAAAATGGACAGTAATAAATCAACTGTGGTGATTAATCCTGGATCCAGTTGTTCATTAATATAATCCGAATGCCGGATAATTCGTTCCGCAGTAAAGGTTAATGGTATGTTCTCAGAAGCTATAGGCTGTTTTTCAACCTGGAATGTATTAATCAGCCAATTTATATTCAGGTGTTCCAGGTTCGGCAACAGTTTCCTGGCTTTGCAGGGAGTTTGAAGAATCGCAACAAATAAATGTTCAGGGCTTATAAAGAAGTGCTTGCATGCAATAGCCAATTTCCTGGAATGGATGATTACATCTTTATATTCCGGATCAAAGCGTTCATTGTACTTCATAGTAAGGTATTTCCTCGTTTTGCCCACCTGGAGAAGCAATTGAGGAAAAATACAAATTAACTCAAAGAGTTCCTTTGAATTTCTGGTTAATCGTATGTAAACACTGCTTCCAGTGAACTATTGTATTGTGGATTGGCCGGATAACTGGAATGGGAAGAGATTTTATTGATCCGGCGGTTCGTGATGTCGCAAACATGTTCAACAATTCTATCGACATAAGCGGCATTGTTACCAGTTTTAATGGTGCGGGTAATTTTAGCCGGATATTTTTTCAGGCTACTGAAAACCGCCAGGTTATAAAGGGTATAATATTCGTAAAGTCCGACTTCGATGAACAACAGCGGGTTAAAATCTGCGGAATCGGAATAACTGTCAATGGTATGCGTAATGATGGAATTACCGGAGGTGGTGATTGCTTTGTTAAGTTCTCCTGAAGCATTGTATTCATAGGTAGTAGCAGTCTTTAGTATGGATCCTGCTTCACTGGAGGAAAAATAATTAAGCTTCGACACTTGTCCATTGGCGTTATAGTGATATTCCATTTTATAGGAAGTGGCTGAAACAAAATCGCGGGTAGTGTTAACGTAGTAGGATACGCGATTGCCATCGTAGTGATAGGTGTTTTTATAAAGAGAGCGGTTGTCGTACATACCCTTCATCTTTCCTCCCTCCCATTCAAAAATGGTGGAACCAACTGAATTCAGCAAACTGTAATTGATTTGCTTTAGCGAGCTGTCGGCATTGTATTGCACCAGAGCAAGGGTTCCATTGCTCCATTGAATGGAACGGACGAGTTCACCGGTATTCGGGCTTGGGGAATCCTGGGGTGGTGGTACAGGGACCGGATCGTTTTTCTGACAAGCAGAACCAGTGAGCAATACAAACAGGCAAAGAAAGAGCGGCAATTTTTGCATAAGAACGGTTTTGTTGGTAAAGCAGTGACCTCCAGGAGGTACTAAATCGTTGTACCGACCTGGAAGAAAATTGCAGTTTCTTAACAAGAGTGGATAACTGGGCAGAGGAGCCTATATAGAATCTTACGCAGCTGTAATTTAATTTCTACAGGAAATGTCAAGTTTGTCTATTGTCCAGGGTTTGATAAGTAGGGGTCTTTGTGGTGTTAGCAGCTCAAAAATATTATTCGATCCAATCACCTGAAAAACCAGCATTGTCCAATCATCCATGTTGAAAAAACCAGGTCCGTCCCGAATGAAACAGGATTCAAAGATCCGTCCGTAGAATTGGTTTAATGGTTTAATGAAACAAAGGGTGCGAAGCTTGTTCTGAGGAACCGGTTTTGCGCTCTTTTGTTTTTTTACCATTCAGGTACTTTTCATCGTCCATTCGGGTACTTTGGTCTATCCATTCAGTCAACAAGTATCGTTCGGGCATTACTGTTTGACCGTTCCGGGATCGTTATTGAACCGTCAGTGAGCCGTTCGTGAATCGTTTGGGAGAAAGATAGAGAGGTGATAACTGGTGTCGAAAAGATGATAGAAGATAAATGCGTAGAAGCTAAACTACAAAAAATTTCATGTCCATCAATTTAAACCCTGTTTTTTTGTTTGCCGAGTTCAGCACGTATTTCCAGTAACTTCTTTTGTCCTCTAACGGGTTCCTTGGGCAATTGTTCTATCATTGAATCCAGCAGCAACTCCAGTGCAGCATTGACAGAAGCAGATACCGACATCATCTTTGCCACCACCAGGTCTGTAAAACGTTTCATAGGCGCAAATTCAATGCGCTGGTGTTTACCCAGCATCTCACCGAGCATTTTATTGTTCAGCCTGCTATGGTCCCTGATCCAAATCTCGGCAGCATAGGTAGCAGCAGTTTTGTCGGAACACAAAAGGCTGGCGGATAAAAACAAATGGCCCATTTCGCCCAATCTAACCGGGGATTCATAATAAGCCTGCAACAAGGCTATGACCGCGCGCTTATCGGTTTCACTTGTAAATTGATTTTCTTTAAGGCATTGATGAAGTATGGCCGACATCAGCGGTTCCGGATAACCTGGTGCTAATCCATGCATACGGCGCATGTCAAAATCTTCCCTCGACAGAAAAGTCTGGTCAATCTTCATGTATTCAACCAGCAAGGGGGGCAAGCCATCCGGACGCTCTTGTGCACGCTTGAATAGGGAAAAAATCTTTTTAATTCCAGTTTCTTCTTTTGGTTCATTTTTTTCCGGAAAATCCAGCCTGATCACTTTGCGTATGGCTTTAGCTTTCACTGCTTTCATTTTGCCATCCGTCCATTCGTAGTTTACATATTCATACTCTTCCTCCTTCGTTTGCCAGTTATATTGACCAGTAAATACAACAAGCGGCTTATCCAAATATGGAAGTGCGGATAATTCAGGATAGAGCAAATCCGGTCGCTTTAACAAAGCTGCTGTCATCCATCCTTCTTGAAGCAAAAATGGTCCTGTTGGTTTCCGATCAGGTTCCAGCAGGAACAGCATAAGCTGTTTAAGTTCCCCCTGTAAGGTACGCTCAGCAAGAGCAATGGCCTCGGATGGTTCCTGGAGCCAGCATCTGCAGAGAGCGATTTGAAAATCCATGGGGTCCAATTCCAACTTTTTTTGCTGACACTCGCTCAGTCGTTGTATCAGTATTACCGGATCGATCCAGTGCGGCAGGTGTGTAGGTGTGGATAGGATAATACGCTCCCGCTCTGCCCGCAAGGATGCCAGTATTCCTTTAAACAAAAAGTTCCAGGGCTGATACAGGAGCGCTGTATGCTTATTGGGATCGGTATAAAAAGTTGTAGCAACACCATGTTCTTCCCATACTTTTTTGTTTTTCTCCGACTTTCCCAAAAATGATGCATAGTGTTTGAGGATAGCTCCATTGCCAGTGGGAAACTTCTTTGCCTGCAGCAGGATAAAATCCAGGAATACACCTGCCAGCATACTATCCACAATGCCCTGGCCACTCCGCCAGTCACCAAAAACGAATTTCAATGCCCGCTGCACGGCAGGAGCAAACTTTTCCAGGTCTTCTTCCCTGATTGTATTATTCAGACGAACGATGGCATCCAGGAATTGATCAGCATGCCAGGATTGGTTATTATCAAATAACTGCGCTGAAAGAAAAACCAGCTCGTCAACATCTTTAATAAGAGGTAATGGTTCGAAATCCTTCAAACTCATTTCCTGCACCTCCTGCTCCGGTAGCTCCTGCTGGTGAGGGGTATCAATGTTCAGGTAAGCTGTCAACAGCTCACGTGGACCGGATAACATCAATCCAGCACTCAGTGAAATTGCGTCTCGTATTTCCGGATTTTCAGGCTTTCCAAATTTTTGAATCAGCTTAGCTGCGCGGGTCTGCAATCCGTCGTCTTTTTGAAGAAATGCGGATGCAGCGAGAAGCGCAACCTGTTCGCTGTAGACCTTCTCTTTTTTGGCGATCTTTTCTATCAACTGTAAGGCCAACGTAACAGTTGCTTTAGTTTCGGAACTAAGCAGTACAGGGATATAATCAAGAAAGGGCTGTACTGCAAAACCATTCTTGTCAACTATGGATTTAATGGCTTTGAGGCTCCCATTCACAACTTTGCTGTGCGGGGATGAAAGCAGGGTTAACAGCTCTTCCTGAAGAGCCATTAGTTCATCATCAGCTGGTTGTAAGGTTTCAAAAAGCGTAATGAACCAGCCGGATAAATTTTTATCGAAATTCCTGTTCGATGCCAGAAGCGCTTCCTGCAGCAAACGGTTTCGGGAGATATTGCCAGCTTCACAGTGGGCGATCAATGTTTCAAGCCATCCCTTTTCCAATTGCTTCCCATCTACCCAAATCCAGCGGTTGGCGGCATGTATGTTTGATTCAGTCTGGAACATATGCCAGATATGCGCTTCCAGCGTAACCTTATTGGCCGTCAATTTTTCAGGATGATAGCCATTTCCATGCTGGTCATTTTCAAAGATCCATCTTGAAAGTGATCTTGCTATCAATAAAGGCTGAGGTTCCAGGTAACCTTGGTGCTCTAATAAAAGAATATAATCATACCGCAGTTCTGTAGGCAGGAAATCCCTGGAGGCAAGCCCATTGATATAATCGCTGAACCAGGAAGGGCAATACCAGGGCAGGATTTCACCAAGAATATCCTTATCCACGGACCAGGAACCACCAGAACTTTCATATTCTTTACGGTTATAACAAACAAAATGAGCTCGCTTCAGTACAAGTGCCTGCATTGGATTTCCTCGTTGCTTCCAATTGCCATTCTCGTGGGTATAATCAAGATAATATTTAGAAAGCTTCTTAAGGTTTGGTACAAGGGCCTTGCGTTCTGCCGCTGTGCATTCCTGTAAAAAAGGAAGGATCTCTTTTTCCAGGCCATCTTCAACTATTTGCTTGAATTTTTCTTCTTTTGTCATATTAACTACCACTCATTTTTTTGACAGCCTGTACATGTTTACAGAAGCCCCGCTCTCCCTGGTGTTTGGCGAACCAGGTGCAGGTGCATCGGCTCTTCTCTCCTTCTATAATAACAACGTGCTTTACGCCACTGCCCTGTACGCGTGCCTCCAATTTGTCAGATGTATTTTCCACGATCTCTACCTTCCCCTCTTCCAGCAATTTCTCTGCATCTTTAAGCCTGGGATTCAGACTCAGAATTCTTTCAAGTTTATAAGGCAATTGGCGATAGAAGAATCTATTATCATCTAAATCAAAGCCGAGTAGTCCCATTGCCGCGAGTCGGGCTGTGATGGAAGAAAGTTTCTGTATGTCGATATCTTCCTCCAGTGCGAACAACGTGGGGTTGAATTCGTGATTGGCATAGCTGTAGTTGTCGGTAAGCTCAACCCAGTGCTGGGGTATATCTTCCAGCAGGTCCTCGAGTGCGGCGCCTTCTCCGGAGAATCCTCTCCAGCTATCGCGCGAGATGGTGAGGCTAAATCGGAGCGCACCGAAATAGAGCTGCCAGGTGGTGGACTGCATATCCGGGTGGGCAAAAACTTTGAGTTCATCCGCCATGGGAAGCAGGGGAGCTATTAATTTAAGTCGGTGTATCCCACCCACACATACTGCTTCTGCTGATTTCACCGGCGTGAACTGCGCTCTCCCACCACGAACCAACAGGTAGTAATCTGTTTTGACAGTACCCGAAGGCAGCGTTTGAAAAAGTTGCAAAGCCTGCATTCTATTGAGACTGATTCGATGTTCGGTATCTGCCAGGAAGAGTTGTACAGAGGTAAGACCTTTGATCCATTTCACGGGTAGTGGTACTTTGCGTTCAACCACTTTCCTGTTTCCGGCATTGATGCTAACTTCCTTGCTGCCCACCGACAAGAGCATGTGTTCGCTTTTGTTTATCCTGCTTAGGGAGGAGATCATGGGCTGATTAAAATCCACATTGGTGGTGCCGGTATCGATGAATTCACCATCATGGCCATCTGGTAGAACATCCACTCTTGCATAAACGCCTGCGCAATGGGAAAAACCTTCGAAGCGAATTTTTTCATTACCTGCGGTGACAATAGGATCCTTGAGTTTGGACATTTCAAAAGGGGATAAACTAAAGCTCGACTGAACCACATTGGAAAGCGCGATCAAACAGCGGGCGGTAGTATGCGGGTCTTTGAGCCTGCCCCAGAAAAAGCAGGGATTCGTTTTCTTTTGCACTTCGCTGTAGTTGGACAGGAAGAGTTGATCACCCTGCTGGCCCTTTAGCAAGGAAGAGGGAGAGGCATAGGAATAGGTTATGAGATCTGACATCCGATAAATGTATAAAAACATTCCTGTTTTTTTCCTTTGGCGCATCTGAATAAGAGCTCCCCGGAATTAAATTTGTATACTTGTAAATTTTTATTTTAAATTTATAAGAGTTCCTTCCTTTATCTGGCCAATATCAAACATCATCCGATATGAAATCCGGCCTTTTCTTTCTCTAAAACGATACATGATCCGCTCTGTGTTTACTTTGCAAGGTTCCCACCAATTTCCTGTCCAAGACCGGTTTAAGGTTCTATTTATTCACCATCTTAACCTTTAACATCATGGACCAACTTAACCCTTTCCAATCGTTTAACAGGAATTGGCTAGCCATTCTTTTTTCCTTTTTACTCAGTATTTCATTTTTTACACCAGCCATTGCTCAATGCGACTTAACACTCACACCAGCCAATATAACAAATACAACCTGCGGAGGCAATGCTGGTAGTTTTCAGGTGCAGGTAACCGGTATTGAGGCGCCTTATCAGTACCGGCTGCTGAAAGAAATAAGCGGCAGTTTTGTTGAACAGGAAGTAGGTACACTGATAGCCGGTTCGCCCACTTTTGTGGGGCTGTCAGGCGGCAGGTACAAAGTTGAACTAAACAAAGACGGAACCTGTACAGGTAATGTTACTGTAGATATAACTGAATCAGCACTAACCCTCACTCCAGCTAATGTAAACTATCCTTCCTGCGGAGGAAATAATGGAAGTTTTGTAGTTCAGGCCAGCGGTATTGTTGCTCCCTATCAATATCGTCTTCTCAAAGAAACGAATGGCAACTTTGTGGTTCAGGAAATGGGCACACTGATAGCAGGAAATCCAACTTTCATTGGGCTGACGGGCGGCACATACAAGGTAGAAATAGAAAAAGGCGGAACATGTAGTGGCAGTGTAACAGTACCGCTACCCGAGAGTAACCTGGCACTTAACTCCGCTAATGTAACCAATCCAAGTTGTGGCGGAAATGATGGCAGTTTTGTGATTCAGGCCGGTGGTATTACACCTCCTTACCAATATCGCCTGCTGAAAGAAACGAATGGCAGCTTTGTGGTTCAGGAAATGGGTACACTGCTAGCAGGAAATCTAACTTTCATCGGGTTGACGGGTGGCACTTACAAGGTAGAGATAGAAAAAGGAGGCACTTGTAGCGGAAATATAACAGTGGCACTAACACAGGCAGCTCTGACACTTACACCTGCCAATATCAATCCACCTGTTTGTGGAGGAAATGATGGTAGTTTTGTAGTTCAGGCAAGCGGTATTAAAGCCCCTTACAAATACCGTTTATTGAAAGAGGTAAATGGCAATTTCGAGGTACAGGAATCCGGTACGCTTATCGCTGGCAACCCAACTTTCGTAGGCCTTACCGGAGGTGTTTACAAATTGGAAGTAGAAAAGAATGGGATCTGTTCAGGATCTGTAACAGTAAATCTCAATTGTGAAACTATTGGTACGGAAGGTTGCGGTACGGGTTATTGGAAGAATAATAAAGGGGCATGGCCAACTACCGGTTATACACGCACGCAAACTGTGGAAGCTGTATTCAATGTACCGGATCCATACGGATTGGATAATATTACCTTACAACAGGCATTGGAAAGTACGGGTGGATCAGGAACAGTAGGAGCTGCGAAAATATTGCTCCGGGCAGCAGTTGCTGCTCTACTTAATGCGGCACATCCGGATGTGGACTATCCAAGGAGTTCGCAGCAAATTATTTCCAGCACCAATACGGCACTCGCAAGTGGAAACAGAAATTCGATGTTGCAGTTGGCTACTACATTTGATACATTCAATAATTTGAAATGCACGCTCAGCGCTTCAAAAACAATGGCCAGTTTCCCAGGCAGAACAAGTTCAGAATTGACAGAAGGTTCTTCTGCATTGAATCTGAAAGCGATGCCGAATCCATCTGCAGGTGCTTTTACAGTGTTGGTGGAAAGCAATGCTAAAGAAAAAATCTATCTGAATGTGATGGACATGAACGGTCGAATTATTGAACGACTGGAGCGAACGCCATCTGCTACTACTTTCCGGTTCGGGGAAAATTACTCACCCGGCATGTACATAGTGGAGCTGATACAGGGTAAAAACAGAAAGCAGGTTAAGCTTGTGAAAACGAGATAAAGGCAACAAAACAACATACGGCCATCACTTTCAGGTTGGCCGTATGTTTAATTATTTCTGTTGACCTACCAGATTCGAATAGTTGTATTATGAGCAAAGTCAGAGTAGCCGCTTTTTCCATTTCATTAGATGGATTTGGAGCAGGCCCCAATCAAAGTTTAGAACAGCCATTAGGTGTGAGGGGTGAAGAATTGCATCAATGGGTATTTCCTACCAGGAGGATAATTGTAGTTGGATTTGAAAAATAGCTTCTATATCAGTCAATTTTCCAACAGATATCTTGTCTGGTAACAGAAATGGCCGTCCATTTTTTAAAGAGACAAGTATTTTGACAAAGGCATCCTTTCTTGTTTTCATTGATTCCGGTACCTCAACATAAATTCTTCGAGGATCCTTCGCTACAGAACAGAACGATATGAATATATTACCGAGAGGGGAAATTTCATTATTGAATACTTCGGTTAGACTTACAGAGAAAAATATTCAATAAATGGCATAAAAAAAGGCCGCTTTTCAGCGACCTTCCAGTGATCCCGCTGGGACTCGAACCCAGGACCCATACATTAAAAGTGTATTGCTCTACCAACTGAGCTACAGGATCTTACCCGTTTTAACAACTGTGTTGTTTGTTTTGGGAGTGCAAAAATAGGGATTAATCGTTTCGCCCCAAATTTTTTTTCTTTTTTTTCTGTTCTTTTTTCTCCCGCTAACAAATTGGCTGCAAACCATTTGCCTCTCCATTAAAGGTGCTTTTTTTTAGATAGGTTTGCAAAAGATAGTTCAACCCATGAGTGAATTTTTTAAAAATAAAGTGATTGCCATCACAGGTGGCAGCGAAGGAATCGGAAAAGCCCTGATTGATCAACTCATCCCCCTCGGTGCTAAAGTTGCCACCTGCGGACGCAGTTATGATAAACTGTATAACCTGCAGATGGAATATACCAATGTGATGCTCCACACTGTTGTGGCGGATGTCAGCAAAGAAGAAGACTGTAAAAAATTCATCCAGTCTACCCTCGACACCTTCGGCAAAATTGATATCCTGATCAATAATGCCGGTATCTCCATGCGCGCCCTTTTTAAAGATGCCGACCTGAATGTATTCCGCCAGGTGATGGAGATCAATTTCATGGGTTCCGTCTACTGTACCAAATACGCAGTGCCCAGCCTGATTGAAAACCAGGGTATGATCCTCGGCATCTCCAGCATCGCCGGCTACCGCGGACTGCCAGGCAGAAGTGCCTACTCTGCTTCCAAGTTTGCCCTGCAGGGCTGGCTGGAAGCACTGCGTACCGAAATGCTGGATCACAACGTACACGTGATGTGGATCGCGCCAGGTTTCACGGCCAGCAATATCCGAAACGCCGCACTCAATGCGGAGGCTAAATCACAGGGCTCCTCTCCTATGGATGAGAGTAAACTCATGACTGCTGAAGAATGCGCCCATCATATCCTGGATGCCATGGAAAAAAAGAAACGCACACTGGTACTAACGTACACGGGTAAACGCGCGGTATTCATGAACCGTTTCTTCCCTTCACTGGCAGATAAACTGACACACAAGTTTTTTTTCAAAGAAGGCAAACTGGTGAAGTAGTACCTTCGCAAACTGTTCATGGCCGTTCTCACGCTCACATCCGATTTTGGCACCCAGGATTACCTGGCAGGCGCAGTCAAGGGGTTGCTCCTGAAGATCGATCCTTCGTTCAACCTGGTGGATATAAGTCATGGTATACGACCTTTCAACTACCCGCAGGCGGCGTATATCTGCAGAAATGCCATCCGTCATTTTCCTGAATTGTCCTATCATTTAATATTGGTCAATCTTTTTGAGCGCAGGAACAATCATCTCCTGCTGGCATATCATAAGAATCAGTATTATCTATGTGCCGACAATGGCCTGCTGCCCATGATCCTGGAAGAAAAGCCGGAACTGGTGATCGGTCTGCCGATGGATCCGCAGGTACAGGGACATACCCTGCATTGCATCGAAGTGTTTGGCAAAGCCATCGCGGCACTGAACCGGGGTGAACGAATTACGGATATCGGAGAACCTGATTTTCCTTACCTGGAGAAGAATCCACTCAAGCCCCTGCTACAGGAAAACACTATCGAGGGACAAATTATCTATATCGACCAGTTCGAAAATGTGGTGGTCAATATCACCCGGGAGCAGTTTGAAGCCCAGCGAAAAGGACGGGGATTCACTATCCTTTTCAAACGCAATGAAACCATTGAACGCCTCTCCAATAACTATGCAGATGTGCCGGAGGGAGAAAAGCTGGCGCATTTTAATGCGGCGGGTTACCTGGAGATATCTATCAATAAAGGCAATGCGGCCGGGCTCTTTGGTTTGCAGGGCTATGGTGAGCAAAGCCAGAATACCTACCTGCAAAACCGCCTTTTTTACCAGACAGTCAGGATTTTCTTCCAATAACAACTATTTTCACAAATTTTTGGGCCGTGGCGGCTTTTAAAAGCATTTACTTTAATTTGCCACGCCTTGTATAAACCAATGCTGTATGAATTTTAAGAAAGTGAACAACCTTGCCGGCTGGGTCATCTGCGCAATTGCCTGCACCGTGTACCTGCTGACAATGGAAGCCACCGCCAGTTTATGGGATACCGGTGAATTTATTTCGAGCGTTTATAAGTTACAGATCCCGCACCCGCCCGGAGCTCCCCTCTTTGTATTGTTGGGTCGCATTTTCGTGGTGATCTTTGGCGGCAGCAATCCTGCCATTGCGGTAAACATCATGAGTGCCCTGGCCAGTGGATTTACCATTCTCTTTCTTTTCTGGACCATTACCCATTTTGCGCGCAAACTGGTGGTAACCAACAACGCTGAACCTACCGGTCAGCAGATCTTTGCCATCATCAGTGCCGGTGCTGTAGGTGCCCTGGCTTACACTTTTTCTGATTCTTTCTGGTACAGCGCCGTGGAAGGGGAAGTATATGCCCTCTCCTCCCTGTTCACTGCCCTGGTATTCTGGGCCATCCTGAAATGGGAACACAGTGCCGATCAACCAGGTTCAGATAAATGGATTGTATTCATCTTTTTCATGATGGGTCTCTCTATTGGCGTACACCTGCTAAACCTCCTCACCATTCCTGCGATTGTGATGGTGTATTATTTCAAGCGCTATCAGCCAACTGCCTGGGGAACATTCTGGGCCTTTATAGTAGGCTGTCTGATCACCGGTTTTGTACAGGTGGTAGTAATTCAGTGGTCGGTGAAAGCTGCCGGCTGGTTTGATATCCAGTTTGTAAACGGACTGGGAATGCCCTTCTTCTCTGGTTTTATAGCCTTCTTTATACTGTTGAGTGTATTATTCTATTATGGTCTGTACACCGCAAAGAAGAACCATTGGAACTTCCTGCGCCTTGGTATCTGGTGTGCGATCTTCATGTTGCTGGGTTACAGCAGTTATGTAACTACCATGATTCGCTCCAATGCCAACCCTGCAGTGGATATGTACAATGTGGACAACCCGCATTCACTGGTAGGTTACCTGGGTCGTGATCAATATGGTGATTTTCCTCTTTTATATGGACAAATGTTCACCGCTTCTCCAAAGGATTACGCGGAGACCAAGAAAAAATATTCCAAAGGGAAAGACAAATACGAATTCATTGGATATGATATCAAACCGGTATATGCCAATGAAGACAAGATGTTGTTCCCGCGTGTGTGGGATGCAAGTAACGACCAGGGACATGCGGATTTCTACCGCGACTGGCTGGGACTGGCAGATGGTGAAAAACCCAATATGGCCGACAACGTCAGCTTCTTTATGGGTTACCAGATGAACTGGATGTACTGGCGTTATTTCATGTGGAATTTTGCCGGTAAACAAAATGATGTACAGGGCTTCACACCAACCAATGTGCGTGATGGTAACTGGATTTCGGGTGTATCCTTTATTGATAACTGGCGCCTTGGCAACCAGGATGCAATGCCCGAAGCCTTGAAAAACAACAAAGCCAATAACAAACTATACTTCCTTCCTCTGATCCTCGGCATCATGGGATTGATCTACCAGTATTTCGCCAACCGCAGAGATTTCATTGTGGTGGGATTGCTGTTCTTCTTTACCGGCATCGCCATTGTGCTCTACCTGAACCAGGCGGGCAACCAGCCAAGGGAGCGGGATTATGCTTATGTGGGATCCTTCTACGCTTTTGCGATCTGGATTGGTTTAGGCGTATTGCAGGTGCGGGAATGGCTGATGAAAAAATCCGGAGAGCGCATCGCGAATATGAGTGCTGCCCTGGTATGTTTGCTGGCAGTACCAGTACTGATGGGCTTCCAGGAGTGGGACGATCACGACCGGAGCAAAAAAGTACTAGCGCGGGACCTGGCGAAGGATTACCTGGAAAGCTGTCCGCCTAACGCGATTCTCTTCACCTATGGCGATAACGATACCTATCCTCTCTGGTATGCCCAGGAAGTCGAAGGCATTCGTCCGGATATCAGGGTAATCAACAACAGCCTGTTGGGCATCGACTGGTATATCAACCAGCTTCGCTATAAAGTGAATGAAAGTGATCCGATTGATGTAATCTGGTCAGAAGATCAGATCAGAGGCCGCAATCGTGATTATGTGATCTATAATCCACGTCCCGATGTAAACCAGGAGCGCTTCTACGACCTGTATGATGTAATGAAGAACGTGGTAGGAAGTGAGGATCCTGCATTCAAAGTAGCCCTTACCGGCGGAGAAAACATCAACTACCTGCCTGCCAAGAAATATGTATTGCCGGTGGATGAGCAGGTGGTGCGTTCCAATGGAACCGTGAATCCTGGCGACAGCGTGGTAACAGCAGTACCGGTGATTATTCCTGAGAACAAGAATACCCTGCTGAAAAATGACCTCGCGATCCTGAATATCATTGCAGCCAACAAATGGAAGCGCCCGATCTGCTTTACAGCACCGTATACCGCTTCTGAACTGGGCTTTGGTAATTTCATGCGTAAGGATGGATTGACCTATCGCCTGGTGCCAATCTCCAACAATACCGGTTTCAATACTGATTGGATGGTAGACAAGTTAAAGAACAAGTTTGGATTTGGAAGCGCTGATATTGCAGGGGTGTATTTTGATGAAGAAAACCGTCGCCATTTGAATACCATCCGTGCTGCATATGCAGATGGAGCAGGTGCATTGGCAGATGCGAACCGCAAAGACGAAGCCAAGCAGTTGCTGGATATGGCGGATAAGGGAATCCTGCAGGAAAATATGCCTTATGCCATGCCAAGCAGAAGCAATCAGCACAACTATTTCACCTTCCGATTCCTGGAAGCGGCCTACAAAGCCGGACATACAGCACTGGCTGATAAAGTATCCAAGGCGCTGCACAGGGATTTCGATCAGCAGTTGAAATACTATGCGCAATTGCCGGATCGCAAGCAGGAAGGCATGCGTAATGAGATTGCCGGTGCACAGCAACTGGTTCAGATGCTGCAGATGCTGGAGAACAATTATAAACAGGGATCTACTGTTCAGCCATCTATTGAATCTGGTGGTACAATTGGACAGCCGCAGGACAGTTCAAAGTAATACATACAACGATCTTTGCATACGAAGGCCGCCTGGATATGGCGGCCTTCTTTTTTAGAACCCTTTGCTAACTTTTTAGCTTATAAGTTGTAATTTATGCTGGAGGAGATCAGATAACTATGAAAGGATTCAAGTTTAGTGGGTTCCGACCTGACGAACAAGGCAAAACTACCTTCGACACACTCTTAAAATTATTTCTGGAGCTGCTGACCTATACCAGTGGTGATGTAGGAGAAGCCTTGCGATGGCTCAATCAACTCGACCGGCAATACGAGCTAACCAGTGAAGAATATGGGATGGGTGATTTTATTGAGGACCTGAAAGCGAAAGGATATATCGATGAAGACCCTGCGAATGGTAATATCAAAATCACGCCTAAAACAGAACAGGGGATTCGCAAGAAATCACTGGAAGAAATCTTTGGTAAGCTGAAGAAAACCCGCCAGGGCAATCACAACAGTTTCAAAACCGGTGCAGGAGATGAAGTGAGTCCGGATACCCGCCCCTTCCAGTTTGGCGATATGCTGGAGCAAATCGATTTTACGGAAAGCATCCGCAATGCCCAGATCAATCACGGGGTGGAATCTTTCCAGATGAGGGAAGATGATCTGCAGATCCGGGAAACGGATTTCAAAACACAGACCTCTACGGTGCTGATGATTGATATCTCCCACTCGATGATATTGTATGGAGAGGATCGCATTACGCCTGCTAAAAAAGTGGCGATGGCACTCAGTGAGCTCATCACTACAAGGTATCCCAAAGACACCCTGGATATTGTGGTGTTTGGAAATGATGCCTGGCCGGTGGAGATCAAGGACCTGCCCTATTTGCAGGTAGGCCCCTATCATACCAATACAGTAGCCGGATTGGAACTGGCGATGGATATATTGAGGCGTAGGAGAAATCCGAATAAGCAGATCTTTATGATCACAGATGGCAAGCCTACCTGTTTGAAGGTGGGCAGGCGTTATTATAAGAACAGCTTTGGGTTGGATAGAAAGATTACAACTCGCTGTCTGAACCTGGCTGCGCAGTGTAAGAAGTTGAAAATTCCGATCACCACTTTCATGATTGCATCGGATCCTTATCTGCAGCGATTTGTCAATGAGTTTACAGAAACCAACCAGGGGAAAGCGTTTTTTGCTTCGTTGGATCATTTGGGAGCGTTTTTGTTCAAGGATTTTGAGAGTGGGAAGAGAAGCATATTGAGGTGAAAGGTGAAAAGTGAAAGAGGGTGAAAAGTGAAAGGCATGGAGCAGCAAATAAAGAAAGAATGATCAAGAAAATTGAATTAACGAAAGATGAAACAAACAAATAGCATAACAACACTGGGCGAATTAAAGAAATCGGGGTATAAGGCGAGGTCGGTGAAGGAGGAGATCAGGGAGAACCTGATCAAACATATCCAGGCGGGCACACAGCGATTTGAAGGCATTATCGGTTATGAGGATACGGTGATACCGGATACGGAGAGAGCGTTGTTGAGTCGCCATAATATCCTGTTCCTGGGCTTACGCGGACAGGCAAAAACCCGGATGGCGCGTCAGATGGTGAACCTGCTGGATGAATACATTCCAACGATTGCGGGATCTGAAATCAATGATGATCCTTTCGCGCCCATCTCCAAATATGCAAAAGATCTGATCGCGCAGCATGGAGAAGAAACTCCGATTCACTGGGTGCATCGCTCCGAGCGGTATGGTGAGAAACTGGCCACGCCGGATGTGAGTGTAGCTGATCTTATTGGAGATATTGATCCGATTAAAGCTGCTAACCTGCGACTCAATTTTGCGGATGAACAGGTGATCCATTATGGTATCATTCCCAGGAGCAACCGGGGCATATTTGTGATCAATGAAATTCCCGATCTGCAGGCAAGAATCCAGGTGGCACTCTTTAATATCCTGGAAGAAGGAGATATCCAGATAAGAGGATTTAAACTGCGCATGCCACTGGATATCGTGTTTGTATTCACAGCTAACCCCGAGGACTATACGAACAGGGGTTCTATTGTAACGCCCCTGAAAGACCGGATTGAAAGCCAAATCCTGACACACTATCCGAAATCGATTGAAACATCCATGGCCATTACAGAGCAGGAAGCGGATGTGAAAGAAGAACAATTGCAGAAAGTGGAGATCAGTGATATGGTGAAGCGCATCATTGAGCAGGTGGCATTTGAAGCAAGGAACAATGAGTATGTAGATAAAAAAAGTGGGGTGTCAGCGCGACTTACCATCAGTGCTTTTGAAAATGCGATTAGTGCGGCCGAATTGAGAGCCTTGGTAAACAAAGAGAAAAAGACACAGGTCTGGATGAGTGATCTGTTGGGCATAATCCCCTCCCTCACCGGGAAAATCGAACTGGTGTATGAAGGGGAGCAGGAAGGTCCCTTCCAGGTGGCGATGAACTTATTGGATAAATCCATCCGTACCCTATTTGTTCAGTATTTCCCCAACCCGGAAACCCTGAAGAAGCGAAGGAATACCGGGAAGGAATCTGTGAAGGAGGAAGAGAATCCGTATAAATCCATCACGCGCTGGTTTGATAATGGCAATCAGTTGGATCTGTTTTTCCAGCAAAAGGATGCAGACAAACTGTTACGGTTATACGCAGTAGACGGGCTGCATGCACTGGTGAAAAAATTCTATCCCAAGGCCAATGAAAAAGAGAGCGCCTTACTGATGGAATTTGTATTACACGGATTATCTGCCTATTCACTCATCAGCAAAAAGATCATTGAAAACAAGATTGAATTCAAGGATCTGATTGGTTCCATGGTGAACCTGGGAAGTGGATCTTATCGCGATGATGAACTGGACAGTGAAGATTTTTCCTGACCTAGTAAGATACCAATCCGGAACCCGGTGTTGAGTGCCAATGCCGGGGCTTTTCCAAGCTTGATATTGGTATAATGGTACGCAGCATATTCATCTGCATAGGAATTGTAGCTGCCATTGTCATTGACATTGTCAAACCCGTAACCAACACCAAAAAACATATCCAGCACAACCCGGTCAGCTACTACCCACTGTTTGCCAAATTCCATCATCAAAGTGCCATAAACAAGTGTGCGGCGATCTTTTTCAACGCTGTTGTTTTTCTGGACAATAATGTTTTCACTGTATGTTCCGAGATAGGCAACCGGTTTGAAATAGGAACCCTGAAGAATATGCGCGTAGCGAATGTTACGGTTGAGGAAATCCGGAGTTTTGATGAATTTGTAACCAAATCCGACTGCAGCACCAACTGCACCACGGCGGTATTCCATACTTAGACCGGTAACAGGATCATAGTAATAATCATCGAAGGAAATATTTTTACCAAGACCAATTAAAGACAAACTCATTTCAATGGAGCGTCCAGGTGCCTGGCTTTTTTCATAGGTCAGTAAAGTGTGACCAAAAAGCGGGGAGAGAAAATTCAGTTTGAGGGCGGATTTTTTCTGATCAGCGTAGAGGGATGGATCTTTCAATTGCTGGTGATAGGTTTCTACTCTGCCATTGGCGAATACAATCTTTATCAGCTGGATTTTTTCGATGGCATAAACCGGTCCGGTTGGGTCTTCCTGCAACAGGTATTTGACTTCGTCTACACCTACTTCTGTTACTTTAGCGGCAATAATCTGACCATCTTTTTTGAAAATGCGATCCTGGGCTTGCAGGGCAAGGCTTCCAAGTAAAAAAGCGAAAAGGATAAGGCAGGTTCTCATAGTTTTTCTTTGCTTGACCAAAGAACCTGTTTGACTGCTGCATCTGCTTTAAATAATATTTACTTCTCTCTCCAGGATTACACCGAACTTGAATTCCACACTTTCCAGGATTTCCTGGCTGAGTGCAAAAATTTCCTCGCCTTTGGCAGCGCCATGATTTACCAGCACCAGTGCCTGCTTATCATGACAACCAGCATCGCCTTTGCGATAGCCTTTCCAGCCGCATTGTTCAATCAGCCAGCCGGCTGCTAGTTTTACAAACCCTTCTTTAGCGGGATAGGAAACGATTTGAGGGTAATGGCCTCTTAATGCTTCAAATTTTTCCTGGCTGATCACGGGATTTTTGAAGAAGGAACCTGCATTACCAATCTGTGCCGGATCAGGTAATTTGGAACGCCGGATATTCATAACGGCCTGGGCTACGCGCTGAATGGTAATTTCGTGTACGCCCATTTTTTCCAGTTCCTGTTTGATGGCACCGTATTCCAGGTGAAAGATGGGGTGTTTGCGTAAGCGAAAGGTGACAGACAGGATGATGAACTGATCGCGGTAGCGGTTTTTAAAAATACTGTCGCGATACCCAAATTCACAATCCAATGCGGTGAAGGTATGCACTGCTTTATCCTGTTTGTGCCAGGCTTCGAGGTCCCAGAACACATCTCTCAACTCCACGCCATAAGCGCCGATATTCTGCATGGGAGAAGCTCCCACTTTGCCTGGAATGAGGGAGAGGTTTTCCAGTCCCGCCCAGCCCTTATCAATACAATACTGCGTAAACTCGTGCCAGTTCTCCCCTGCTCCTGCCTTGATGTAGACATATTCTGCATCTTCGTGTACTTCCTCAATGCCGCGGATCTCATTGCGCAGTACCCAGCCCGGCCAGTTGTGGGTGAAGAGGATATTACTGCCACCTCCCAATACCAATAAGGCCTGTTGCGAGAGCGGAGTTTGTTGAACCTCATAGAGGATTTCTTCCAGGCTTTCGGTATCTTCAAAGGACGCGAGCCACCGGGCGCTGGCATCGATTCCGAAGGTATTGTATGGTTTCAGCGAACTATTTTCAAGGACTTTCATATAACAATAATACACCAAAGGTATGAGCAGAAAAGCCTGTTTGTTAGGAGCAACCGGATTAATTGGCCAACATCTTTTGCAACTCCTCCTGGAGGATATTTATTATTCGGAAGTGCATGTGCTGGTGCGCCGATCGCTGAACCAGCAGCATCCCAAACTGGTGGAACATGTGATTGATTTCGGTGTGGTGGCGGAGTACCGGCCAGCCATCCAGGGAGCTGAAACCATCTTCTGTGCGGTGGGTACAACTATGAAAAAGGTGAAAGGGGATCGGGAAGCCTATCGCAAAGTGGATTATGATATACCGGTAACTGCTGCTACCGTGGCGGCTGAGTCAGGAGTGTATGGATTCATCCTGGTTTCTTCTATAGGGGCAGATGCCAATAACAACAATAATTTTTACCTCAAGTTAAAGGGAGTGGTAGAGGAAGCTGTTTCCAGGCTGATGATTCCCCAGGTACATATCTTCCGGCCCTCTTTGCTATTGGGCCAACGAAAGGAGAACAGACTTGGGGAAAAAATAGCGCAGGTGTTGGCGCCGGTATATTCTCTTTTTATGGTAGGAAGCTGGAAGAAATACAAGCCCATCAATGCATCGGTAGTAGCGTTGGCTATGTTAGAGTCGGCCAAGTCTGGTGGTAAGGGAATATTCATTCACGAGTATGAAAGCATCCTGAACTTTACAAAGGATCTACATCCGGAATAACGGTAACCGATTTAAACGGAGGCTGCTGGTGCAGGTGTGCAGTTAAGAGTTCAATCTGTTCCTTGCAGTGTTGCAGCAATCCTGCTTCTTTGGGTAATTTGATCACCAGTTCCATGCGATATTGATTGCGTACACGGTTTACAACCGGGGCAGCAGGGCCAACGAGGTACTGTCCAAAATGAGGGTTGAGCCAGTTGGCCATTTGCTGAGCAGCCTGTCGGACTGTGTTTTGATCTTTGTGGCGGAAGCTAAGCTGGATCATGCGACTGAAAGGTGGATATCCAAACTGATGGCGGTTGTTCAGTTCAAATTCCGCAAAGGCTTTGTAATCGTGTTGCTGAACCAGTAATAAAATAGGATGCTGCAGGTTGCGTACCTGGATCAGCACCAAACCCTGCGCGCCCTTTCTGCCAGCTCTCCCACTCACCTGTTCCATGAGCTGGAAGCCACGTTCATTCACGCGGAAATCAGCAAAACCGAGGATGGCATCTGCATCCAGGATACCAACCAGAGCTACTTTGTCGAAGTCGAGACCTTTTACCACCATTTGGGTACCCACTAATATGTCGAGCCGGTGTTGTTCAAAAAGCTGAATGAGTGCATCATGTGCATGTTTGCCTTTAACAGCATCCACATCCATACGGGCGATTCTTGCTTTGGGAAAAAGTTCCTGTAATGTTTCTTCAATACGTTCGGTGCCAAAATTCTGCTGGGTGAACTGGTGATTGCCACAGGCTTCACAAACTGAAACGGTTGGATAGGAAGTACCGCAATAGTGGCAGACCAGTTTGTTTTGAATTTTATGAAAGGTCAGGGAGACATCACAGTTTTTACAATGCGGAATCCAGCCACAGGTTTGGCAAACCTGGTAGGGCGAATAACCTCTCCGGTTTTGAAAGAGGATGACCTGTTTGTTTTGCTGGATGGCCAGTTCAATGGCTTCCTGCAACTGGGGAGTGATAATCGGTTTGGAGCGATCCGGGGTATACACAAGTTTGGTATCCACCAGCTGGATTTCTGGTAGCTGGATATCACCGTATCGTTGTGAAAGTTCTACCAGTCCATATTTCCCATGCATGGCATTGAACCAGGATTCCAAAGAAGGGGTGGCAGAACCCAGCAAAACGCGGGCATTAAAAAGTGAGGCGAGATAAATGGCTGCGTCCCGGGCATTGTAGCGTGGGGCGGGATCCTGCTGTTTGTAAGAAGGATCATGTTCTTCATCACAGATAACGAGTCCCAGTTCCCGGAAAGGCAGGAAGATGGCGGAGCGTGCCCCCAGGATAATCCTGGCTTCTCCTGATTTCACTTTGTTCCAGAGTTCAAGGCGTTCACTGGAATTGAACTTACTGTGATAGATCACAATATAACCGCCGAAATAACTTTGGAGTCTGCGTATGACCTGGGCCGTTAGTGCGATCTCCGGCAGCATGTACAGTACCTGTTTGCCCTGAAGAAGCATCTCTTCCATCAGTTTGGTGTAGAGCAGGGTTTTACCGCTGGAAGTTATGCCTCTTAACAGGCAGACCTGTTTATGATTGAACTGTTCGCGTATGGAATGCAGGGCGGTTTCCTGTTGTTCGCTAAGGGTAAAAGGGATCTGGATGCTTTTAGGCAGGGTTGCCAGGCGGTCAACGGACCGGCTTTCTGTCCAGAGCACGTTTTTGTCAATGAGTCCCTTTAGTTGCGCACTGCTGGCTCCGGATTTTTTCAGAAGTTCCGATTGCTTCACTTCTCCTTCTGTTTTGAGCAGGTGGAGATAGGCGAGCAGGAGTTCCAGTTGTTTGGGAGCACGGCTCCAGGAATTCATCAGGTCCGCCAGTTGTTCTTCCTGCTGGAATTGCGGCTGCAGGTGAACATAGGTTTCCTTTTTTTCCTTGTAAGTATGTTTAAGTTCTTCCCATACAAAACAGACCTGTTTTTCGAGCAGGCGTTTGATGACAGGATAGACATGAGTGGCATCCAGAATTTGCTGAACTTCCAATAGTTTTAATTCCTTGCGCAGCAGCAGGGCTTCGGCCACGAGGAATTCTTCATCATCCAGATCCAGGTGGGAGAAATCATCTCCGATGGTCTCATTAAAAAGCAGGATGGTTTCGCTGCTGAGTTTGAAATGTGTAGGTAAAGCAGCCTGCATTACTTCTCCTTCCGAGCACATATAGTAATCAGCGATCCATTCCCAAAATGCCAGCTCCTGCAGGAAAACAATGGGAGTATCATCCAGTACATTCAGAATGGGTTTGGGATCAAAGGAACCAGGAGCTTCCTGGTGAACGCGTTTTACGATGCCGGCGTATTTCTTGTTTTTTCCAAACACCACTTCTACCCTCACACCAGGTTGTACTGCGGAGACCAATTCCGGTGGCACTTTCCAGGTAAAGTTTTTGGGCAGGGCAAGCGGAATCAGCACCTCAACAAAGTGCGTGGGTGTGGAGGAAGGATCTATGTCTGTGAAAAGAGAATCCACTAGCTAGCATTATTGGTATAACGAAGCAAACCTGCTTCCATCTGGTTGTACACAGCCTGCTTCAACGCTTCCTGGTCTTGTTGTGAGTAGGCACTTACATCAACCATGGGCAAATATACAGCGCGGCATTTACCCGGACTCAGGGAAAACACCGACTTATGATGCAGTCTTTTCCCGGTATCGGGAAAGATAATCGGCTGGATAGGTGTGTTGGTTTCCAGGGCGATGCGAAAAGCTCCATCGTAGAAGGATTTGAGGGGAGCATCGGTTTCATTAAAAGTACCTTCCGGAAAAATAAAAATGGAGATGCCCTGGCGCAGCACTGCTTTTAATCGATTTACTGATTTCTGTCTTTGTTCCGGATTTTTTCGGTTAACCATGACTACCGCATTCCTATATACGAAACCGAAAATGGGAATGCCGGCCATCTCCTGTTTTCCCAACACGCGGATGGGTTCCCGGAGGATTTTAACAATCATCGGGATATCCATATAGGAAATATGATTGGCTACAAAAATGCAGGGGCGTATTTCTGATTGTTCCTGTTCATGAATGGTTTTGGTATGAATGCCAATAAGGAAAAGCCAGGCATCGGCCCACCAGCTACAGACTTTATAAATCATAGTACCTCCTTTGATTTCGCCAAAAAGGGAAGCGATAAAAAACAGAGGAAGCAACAGGAGGAGCAGGATGACAAAAAGTAAAAAACCGTAGATACTATAAATGGTTTGCAGGATCTTTTTAAGCATGGGGTTCAGGCATTAATAACAGGAACAGCGATGATCTTTATCCAGGTCGATGCAGGTAACCAGTTTGAGCGCAGACTGACAATCGGCCACTACTACGCGGATATGTTGGTTATCCTGGCTGGAATAACCTTCAATGGCGTAAGTGGGACAAGGTTTATCAGCAGGGTCTGATTTCTGTTGGTTGATCCTGCCCTGTAGGATGATTTCCTTCACTTCAGCTTCTGTGATCTGGCGGCAATCCATCCGGCAACGGCCATGTTTGGTATAAACCAGTTTGGAAACCTTATCCGCAAAGCGGTTATTTTCAGTGGGTTGTGAGTTGTTTGTCCGGGTGAGGAACCAGCCGGCCAGCAGCAGTAAAACAAGGAGGAAATAAAGGATCGGGGCTTTCCGCATGGGGCCAAATCTACGTATCTTTGCGGCCCTATGGCCGAAAAAAGATCAGTGGCATTTCATACACTCGGGTGTAAACTTAATTTTTCAGAGACCTCAGCGATCAGCCGGTTGATGGAGAAGGAAGGCTTTGTCAAAAAAAACTTTGATGAGGCGGCCGACGTGTATGTGATCAATACCTGTTCTGTAACTGATAATGCGGATAAGGAATGTCGCCAGTTGGTGCGCCGGATCCAGCGCAGGGCGCCAGAGAGCATGGTTGTGATTACGGGCTGTTATGCGCAGTTAAAACCCAAGGAAATTGCACAGATTCCGGGGGTGGATTTGGTTTTGGGAGCTGCTGAGAAATTCAATATTGCGCAGCACCTGGAGGCGCTCACCAAATCGGACCAGGCAAAAATCTGCAGTTGTGATATTGAGGAAGTAAGTGGATTCAATGCATCCTGGTCGGTCAATGATCGCACGCGTACTTTTCTGAAAGTGCAGGATGGATGTGATTACAGTTGTTCCTTCTGCACCATACCTATGGCAAGAGGAAAGAGCCGGAGTGATTCGATTCAGAATGTATTGGAAAATGCAAAGAAGATTGCATCGGAAGGAGTGAAAGAAATCGTGTTAACAGGTGTGAACCTGGGTGATTTTGGAAAGGGGCCGGATGGAAATAAAAAGCACGAAGAAAGTTTTTATGAACTGGTTCGTGTGCTGGATGAAGTAGAAAGAATTGAACGGTACAGAATCTCTTCCATTGAGCCGAATCTGCTGACCAATGAGATCATTGAATTTGTGGCAAGCAGTAAAAAGTTTATGCCGCATTTTCATATACCATTGCAAAGCGGAAGCAATACACTACTGGCGCTTATGCGTAGGCGTTATAAGAGAGAATTGTATGCAGACCGGGTGCAGCGGATCAAGACATTAATGCCGCATGCTTCTATTGGAGTGGATGTAATTGTCGGATTTCCTGGAGAAACAGAAAAGGAGTTCCAGGAAACATTTGATTTTTTGCATGAACTGGAAGTGAGTTACCTGCATGTGTTTACCTATTCCGAAAGGCCGAATACTCATGCATTGGAGATAAAACCGGTGGTGCCTGTGCAGGTGCGCAATGAGCGGAATAAAACCCTGCGCAACCTGAGTTACATGAAGCAGCAGTATTTTCAACAACAACATAGTGGGCAAAAAAGAAAAGTATTGTTTGAGGGGCATGCAAAAAACGGGATGATGGAAGGATATACAGATAATTATATCCGAGTAGCAACACCGTATCGGGAGGAATGGGTGAATCAATTGGTGGAATGGTCGCTTTGATTTTATAAAAACTGCGAAAAAAATTTTGCGGAAATCATTCAGCCCTTATCTTTGCAATCCCGTTAAACGACGGGTTGATCTTTTCAGAAGGAAGCATAGCTCAGCTGGTTCAGAGCATCTGCCTTACAAGCAGAGGGTCCGCGGTTCGAATCCGTGTGCTTCCACTTCCCTTTCGGGAGCATAGCTCAGCTGGTTCAGAGCATCTGCCTTACAAGCAGAGGGTCCGCGGTTCGAATCCGTGTGCTTCCACTTCCCTTTCGGGAGCATAGCTCAGCTGGTTCAGAGCATCTGCCTTACAAGCAGAGGGTCCGCGGTTCGAATCCGTGTGCTCCCACAAAAGAAGCCTCGCATTTTTGCGGGGCTTTTTTATTTTTACAGTAAAGAATCGATTTATGTTCAATTACAAAGAAGGTCAGGAGCATGAATTCAAGGTGGAGGTGGATGTACTAACAGATACCGGAACGCCCTACCAGCTGATTGTATGGAACGATGAAGTAAACACCTTCGACTGGGTGATTGAAACCCTTATTTCGGTATGCGGACATACACCAGAGCAGGCTGAACAGTGTGCCCTTTTTATTCATACCAAAGGCAAATACGCAGTGAAAAATGGTGAATACGAAGAATTGAAAACCATGTGTGATGCCATTACTGAAAGAGGCATTGGTGCTACTGTAGAAATCACAGCCTGATATGCCTGTTTTCCTGCTGGAAGAAGCACTACTATTTCCCCCTGTGGAGTTGGCAAATGAAGATGGCCTGTTGGCGGTTGGGGGTGATTTATCAGTAGAACGATTGCTGCTCGCCTATCGTTCCGGCATCTTTCCCTGGTATGATGAAGGCCCAATCTTGTGGTGGAGTCCGGATCCCCGATTTGTATTATTTCCTGCTGAATTACGGATCCACAAAAGTATGCGGCCCTATTTGAACCAGCCCAAATATGAATTTCGGTTTAATACAGCTTTTCGCCGGGTAATTGAATCCTGCGGGAAAGTGCCACGCAGGGACCAACCGGGAACCTGGATACAGCCTGAATTAATTGAAGCGTATACGCGACTGCACGAACTGGGTTTTGTAATAAGTGCAGAAGCCTGGGAGCAGGGAGAGCTCGTAGGTGGCCTGTATGGCCTGCGATTAGGTCACTTTTTCTTTGGGGAAAGTATGTTCTCGTTGAAACCTAATGCCAGCAAATTTGCCTTTATCAAACTGGTGCAGCAATTGGCATCTGAAGGCGTAGAGCTGATCGATTGCCAGGTGTATACGGAACACCTGGAGTCCCTGGGCGCACGAATGATCCCCCGGGCTGAATTTATTCAACTGCTGAACCGGGGACTCTCTTCCTGAATTAAAACCGCGTACCCAGGTAATGGGGTAACATCTTGCGCCAGGTAGGCCAGTCGTGGGTCATGTCTGATCCCCAGATATCCAGTTCATACCAGATACCCTTATTATAAAGGATGGAAGCCATGCTACGAGCTGCATCAGGCGCTTCATGTGCTCCACTGCCGGAGAGCAGGTGGATATGATGACTGGCGCGGATCTGTTCCAGGATGGCATGATCAGAGAGGTTGGGCATATAATGAGCCGGACTGTTATAATAAACATCCTCATCAAAATAACCCTTGGTGTATTCTGTCAGGTCGTATACCCCGCTCATAGCAACAATGCCATTGATAAGATCGGGCCGCTTGAAAAAGAGGTTGGCGCTGTGCAGGGCGCCAAAGGAAGCGCCACAAGCGATAATGGGGGTATCAAAAGAAGTGTTCATCTTAATAAAAGGAACCACTTCATTGTAGACATAATCATTCCATTGCTGGTGGCGGATGGATTTATGGCGGGGATCCATCTGGTCATTCATCCAGCTTTCGCGGTTGATACTATCGATGGAAAAAACTTTCACTTTACCTGATTCAATAAAAGGGGCGATAGCATCAATCAGTTGGAAACGTTCGTACTCGAGGTAATCGGCTGCCGCAGTGGGAATCAGCAACAAGGCAAAACCGTAATGGCCATAACTGGCGATGGGCATTTCTTTTTGAAGCGCCGGACTGTACCAGGAGCTGAGCTCTCGTTTCATAAAGTCTGTTGTTTAAATGAAAATAAGCTAAAAATTTTCCGCCTGGATGGGGTAATACAAAAATTGGTTAAATCTGTTTAATTTATTATATTTAAAGGTCGCAATTAATTAAGCGATGCTTACCCCGGCCCGTTGAAACCTGAATCCACATCTAACATTTTTTGAAGGACTAAACGGTTAATTATGAAACGATTGTTCGATTTGTCACAGGCAAGCACTGCTAAACTGGTGGTAATCGTTCTTGCTCTTTACGCAGCCATTGCAGTGGTTACTTTTGTGGTTTGGAGCAACTAAAAATCACTCTTCCAACGGGATACTGATTCGCGATCCGGAAGAGAGCGACTGATAGAGTAGCCCCCTGATAAAGTCATTATCAGGAGAGGGGGAGATCTTTTCCTTAAAGGAATCCAACCGGTTTCCTAGTGCATAGGGATCTTCCAGGTAACCCATTCCCCAAAACTTTCCTTTTTCCAGCAGGTAGACCGCATAGCGTTTGGTGAAATACTGATCTTTTTCAACCAGGGCAACGGTGGGAAATTGTTGCTGGTATTCTTCTATGGCACGCGTCAGGTATTGATTGTATAGAACGGGCTCCTGTAATTCCAGGTTGCCTCCCTGTTCCACTTTTTCTTTTACGCGACGAATAAACTGGTGGCCTTCCTGCAACCAGTTGAACGTGTGGAGGGCTGGTAAATTAGTTCGCTTTTTTTCTATCACCAATTGCATGAGGCCATTCCTGTTTTCATAACAATAGAGACCGTAGCGATGGTGGTATTTTTTCTGGCTCCGGTTGAAAGGAGGCCAGAGTTGCCGGATTTCCTGGCTTTCCAGGATCAGTGCCATGAGTTCACTGGCACATGGAGTAAACCGGATATGATGCACCTGGCGCATCAGGTCCTGCTTTCGCTTGCCTTTATCGTTGTTTGAAAAATGCGTGCGTACTCTTTTATTCAGGTTCACTGCCTTGCCCACATAGAGTACCTGCTTTTTGGCTGATTCAAAATAATAGACCCCGGGTCCCTGTGGCAATTGGTCCAGTTCTTCCACCGGTAAATTGGGAGGTAAAAACTGTTCCGCATTTTTTCCCTTAGTCATAGCCGTTAGGATCTTTCCTTCATCGGCTTCTACCATACGCGCAAAGAGAATACTGGTGGCAGCTGCATCTCCTTCTGCCCTATGCCGGTTTTCAATCGGGATAGACAAGGACCTGCAGAGATTGCCTAAACTATAACTGGCGAGACCGGGAAACACCTGCCTGGCCAACCTGACCGTGCAGAGTTTTTTTGATCGCAGCGGGAAGCCTGCTTCAGCCAGGTGGCTTTGCACAAAGGAATAATCAAAGTTCACATGATGCGCGACGAAAATCCGGTTCTGCAGCAGGTTGTGAATATGTGGCGCAATGCTATCAAAAGAAGGTGCATTGATCACCATCTCATCTGATATGCCGGTAAGTGCTGTGATGGCGCGGGGGATGGGGCGGCCTGGATTAATAAGGGTGCTATACCTACCCTCCTCCTCCCTGCCATTGTGCAGGATGATGGCAATTTCAGTGATGGAATTGCTGGAGGCAAATCCGCCGGTGGTTTCTATGTCGACGATGGCGAACATGAGGAAGTGAAAGGTGAAATGTGAAAAGTGAAAAAGTGAAATGTCAAAAGTGAAAAGTCAAACAACACTCAAATTTATACAAGAACCTTAGAAGAGCAAAATAAAATACTAAATATTTTAGCAGTTTGCAGGTGGGCTTAGGTAGCACGGGTAGCTTTTCTTATTTTTGCGGCCCTGCACGAAAGCAAGGCAAGCATATGGAATTGACTAAGAATTTTATGACCGCGGAAGCGGAGGCCAAGTGGACCCAAATTTGGAAGGATAAGGCGTATTTCACCAGCAAACCGGATGAGCGTCCGGCTTTTACAGTAGTCATACCCCCTCCCAATGTGACAGGTGTATTACACATGGGGCATACGCTGAATGAAACCGTGCAGGATATCCTGGTTCGGAAAGCCCGCATGAGTGGTTTCAATGCCTGCTGGGTGCCCGGTAGCGATCATGCTTCCATCGCTACAGAAGCTAAAGTGGTGCAGATGCTCGAAAAAGAAAAGGGTATCAAAAAAGCAGACCTGAGCCGGGAGGAATTCCTTCGTTATGCGTTTGAATGGAAAGAAAAATATGGTGGCATCATCTATAACCAGATCGAGCGACTGGGATGCAGTGTTGATTGGAACCGGGTGAGTTTCACCATGGATGATCATTATTATAAAGCAGTTATTGAAGTATTTGTTGATCTCTATAAAAAGGGATTGATCTATCGTGGCGCACGTATGATCAACTGGGATCCATCCGCCAAAACGGCTTTGAGTGATGAGGAAGTAGAATACAAGGATATCCAGGGCAAATTGTATCATGTTTGTTATCGGCTGGAATCAGCAGACGGTCAGCCTTTGGAAACCTTTGCAGGTAATGGGATTGTTATCGCAACGCAAAGACCCGAAACCATCATGGGAGATACGGCGATTTGTGTGAATCCTAACGATGAACGTTATGCGCACCTGAAAGGTGCATTTGCTTATGTTCCCCTCATCAACCGGAAGATCCCGATCATCTTTGATGAATATGTTGATACAGCCTTTGGAACCGGCGCATTGAAAGTGACGCCGGCACATGATATCAACGATTACAACCTGGGATTGAAACACCAGCTGGAAGTAGTGGACACCCTGAATGCGGATGGCACTTTAAGTGAAGCTGCACAGATACATATAGGCGTGGATCGTTTCAAGGCGCGTAAACTGGTGGTGGAAGCATTGCGTGAGAACGGGCAGTTGGTGAAAGAAGAAGAATACAGTACCAGGCTGGGTTACAGTCAGCGTACAGGTGTGGTAGTAGAACCGCGGATCTCCACCCAATGGTTTGTGCGCATGAAGGAACTAGCTGAACCTGCTTTAAATGCAGTAGTAAGTGGTGATATCCGGATACATCCTGGCGATAAGTTTTTAGCTACCTATAAATACTGGCTGGAGAATGTGAAGGATTGGTGTATCAGTCGCCAGTTGTGGTGGGGACAACAAATCCCGGCTTTCTATGCGCCCGATGGAAGTTTCCAGGTGGCAGCAACAAGAGAAGAAGCCTACCAGGCATTTGTACAATCCAATGGTGCTGTAAATTTCAGCGCGGAAGATTTGAAACAGGACGAAGACGTACTGGATACCTGGTTCTCTTCCTGGTTGTGGCCAATTGAAGTGTTTAATGGAATTACGGAACCCGGGAATAAAGAAATCCGGTATTACTATCCGACATCCGTGTTGGTAACCGGCCAGGATATTATTTTCTTCTGGGTAGCGCGCATGGTGATGGCAGGTATGGAATATGAAAAACAGATACCATTCCGGGATGTGTATTTCACAGGGATGGTGCGGGATAAGCAGGGACGTAAGATGAGCAAGAGCCTGGGTAACTCCCCGGATCTGCTGGAGCTGATAGATAAGTATGGAGCAGATGCCGTTCGCTTTGGAATTATGATCTCCTCTCCAGCCGGAAATGATCTGTTATTTGATGAAGCGGCACTGGAGCAGGGAAGAAATTTCAATAACAAAATGTGGAATGCGCTCAAGCTCATTACGATGTGGAAAGAGCGGGAGAGCTTCCATCCGGATAAACAGAGTGAGCAATTTGCCAGTATGAATTGGCCCAATGCCTGGTTCCGCAGCCGCTTAAATCAGGTGCGTGCAGAGGTGGATCAGTTGATGCAGCAATTCCGCCTGAGTGAAGCATTGAAAACCATTTATTCCCTGGTATGGGATGATTATTGCAGCTGGTACCTGGAGTGGATCAAACCTGGAGTGGATGAGCCGGTGAATGCATGGCACCTGCAACAGGCCATTGCATTTTATGAAGAGCTGGTGCAGTTGTTGCATCCCTATATGCCATTCATTACGGAAGAAATTTATCATTTGCTGGCGGATCGGAAAGAGGGAGATGAACTTTGTGTGCGACAGTTTATTCCGGTAGACGCATTGCCAACAGCAGCAGCAACCAAAACGGAGGAAAGTTTCCTGGCGGAAGGCGAATTACTGAAGCAGGTAATCAGTGGCATCCGGGACCAGCGTAACAAGGCACAGCTCAAGCCAAAGGAAAGTATCCGGTTGTTTGTGAATACGCCCCAGACTGAATTGTATAATACCATACAGTCGATCTTATTGAAACAGGTCAATGCAGCATCCATTGGATATGTTTCGGAAGCGGTGCCACAAACCATTGCTGCGGTCATTGGGAAGGATCAGTTTTATATTGAATCAGAAAAACCAGTGGATACCGGTTTGCAGAAAGAAGACCTGCAGAAAGAACTGGATTACCTGAAGGGTTTTGTTGCCAGTTGCGATAAGAAACTGACCAATGAACGCTTTGTGCAGAATGCGAAACCTGAAGTAGTGGAAATGGAGAAGAAGAAAAGAGCCGATGCGGTAGCCAAGATTGAAGTATTGGAAACCAGTCTGGCGAATTTAACTTAGTGTATGAATAATCGTATTTGGAAACAGGTAGTGTTGCAACTGGGTTGCTGGCTACCTGTTTGTCTTTATGCCCAAGCCCCAGCTTTAGATCGATCCACACTGGTGGAACTTGCTGAACATCGCAGGCATGAACCGCTGGAATTCCAGCAATTTATTTCCAACAGCACCAACTGGATCAGTTTGGGAGTACCGGCGGGATTGTTGATAGGCGGAAAACTATCCGGAAATAAAGACATGAAGCGGGCTGCCTGGAATGTGGGCAAAACAATTGTGATTTCAACCGGTATTACGGCTGCTTTGAAATTTTCAGTGAATCGGAATCGCCCTTTTAATGAGTATCCTGCTGATATACCAAAGGCGGGGGCAGGTGGAAGTCCCTCTTTTCCATCCGGACATACTTCCCAGGCATTTGCAACTGCTACAGCACTCTACCTGGAGTATCCCAAATGGTATGTGGCGGTACCAGCTTTCGGCTGGGCATCCGCGGTAGGTTACTCGAGAATGTATTTAGGAGTGCACTATCCAACGGATGTGCTGGCAGGAGCACTGGTAGGCAGTGGATCCGCCTTACTCAACCGGCAGATCAATCACTGGATTCACAAGAAGCAGCACCACACGGAACATGTGGTGCATTTTTAAGTTCAGGGCTTTGCGAATTTCAACTGCGATTCAAGCGCGGCTAACAAATAAATAAGCGAAGCTGTTCCATCCATGGTAGGCTCATTGGTGGAATAATCACCATAATCATCATGATACACAACCAGGGAACTCTGGAAAGGCGCATATTCATCCTCGTTAAATAATTTGATACCGATCAGGTTGCTATAGATGGAACCATAAACCGGTCCGTCTACCAGTCCGCCATCAATAGGATAATTTTTCAGATGCGTAAATGCCGAGTGTGGGTCCACAGGAGTATCCCCCCAGGAAGGCAATCCATATACCATGCTGGTACCCCAGGGATTCATGCCAAAGAGCCAGTCGATATTGGCTTGCGTCAGTGCATCATACCTGGCTTTACCTGTCAATTGTTTGTACCAGATACCCTGGATGGCGAGTGAAGTAGTAAGGTTATTACTGCACCAGATAAAAGGCACACCGCGGTGGAAAGCGTTTTGTTTGGCTTTCTGCCAAACGACTTCGAGTCCCTTTTGGTAATACTCTACTACTGTTGCACGTTCAGTACCGCTTGCTCTTTTGGCGAGTTCAAAATGTCCCAGGTTGATAAAAGGATACCACTGGTAATGATGCGCGGTATCTTTTCCCAGCCAGGGAGTGATGGGTTCCTGTTGCGCATAGGAAAAGGCATCGGACAGCTTATTGAGTTGGGCTGCAGCCAGTTCCATATCATCCACCCAATTATCCTCTGCATAGATATAAGGAGCTTTTACAGAAGCGGTTTGTGTAACCCCAGGTTTGATCAGCGCGTATTGGTAGGCGGTAGTAGCTTTTTCAGAAAGCAGCTGGCTGTACGATTGGTTCGATTGCTTTAAAAGTGCAGCGCCTAATGAAAAAGCAGAAGAAAGTTTTGCAGCGGTAGAGGATGTTCCTTTGGTATTATTCAGAAACTTTCCTCTTTGTTGTGGTTCACCATTGATAAAATATACCGGGCGTTCATAACCTCGGCCATACTGGCTGTCAAGAGCTGGCATTCTTAATGAGATATGATCCCGGTCATCTGCGATCTGGTTAAACATCCAGTCTGGCCGCGGATGCATTTTCAACAACCAGTCGAGTCCCCATTTGGCTTCATCCATTACATCCGCAATTCCATTTTTACCATCCAGTCCATTTGCCTGTTTGGAATCAGTGAAGGCAGTTGGAAAATCGCGATAGGCCATCAGGAGATGATAGGTAGCATTGGCGGAAGTGGTAGCATATTGCAGGTAATCGGTAGCATCATGCCAACCGCCAACAACATCGATATGGGTGCTGTCGGGCATGGGACCATACAGCGTATAACCGTCCCTGGTATGACAACTGTCTTTCAGGAAAGGATTGAAACCGGTACGTTGCTGGCGCATGTAACGCAAGCAAAAATCAGCGCTGCCCTTATAAGCAGTATCCGAAATGACAAATTCCGGTGAGCGGGCCTGCCCTGCTTCCAGGTAATAACGACCTGGCTTTTTAAAAGCAGTAAAGTTCAGGCGATAAGATTGTTGAAAAGGGCCATAGGCACCGAATGCAGTGCCAGCTTTACCGGTAAAGACTTTTTTTCCGGTAGCCACATCCACCAGTTGAAAAGTGGAGATCGACTTATTTTCTTTGGATGCCCATACAGCAGCCTTGGTACCCTGGGGAAGATAACCGAGTTGGTTGATCCGGATCAAGCTGGCAGGATTGGACTGTTGGTTGGCCATCCAGCCAATAAAAAACAGTGCAAGAGGCAAAAGAAAAAGCAATCGTTTCATACTGGAAGCTTTGGGGGTAATGGGCAAAAGAAAGACTAAAATACTGAAAATTGCTTCTTTTTATCCTGTACTGATTTGCCTGCTCCGGATGGGATCAGGTTAACAGGCAGAATAAACTGCCAGCGATTGGAGCCCATACCACCCATGCGATCGGAATCTAACAGGTAGGCATAGCGTATGCCAAAGCTCACAGGTAACTGGTTCCACCACCGGGTATCAAAATAACATTCGACCCCGGTTGATCTGAAATTAATCCAACCGGATTGCCTGAACAGTTGCGGATCTTTTGCCCGGGCCCAGTCGAAGTAAGCAGCTGCCCGCACTCGAAGCAGGTAAACAATTTGCACCAGTCCGGCATCGGGATAAGCAATCGGGAAATGATAACTGATGCCAGCACGTTGCATCCGGAACAGGTTGAGGGTTTCATATCCTCTGGCAAAAGGAAAGTTATTGCTGAATCGAATACCCGACAAACTATCCCGTCCACCAAGGGCCCAACCCAGCACCAGGCTATGATTGCGTGCAAATCCCGGGAAATACTGATTGCCTGCAGCTAACCATTGACGTGAGGAGTAGCGATTGATCGCATTTCTAAATTGCAGGTGAATGGTGCCGGCCCATTTTGGAAAGATCTGCTGGCGGGCCTGCTGTGATTGAATAGCAAAAACCAACTGGTTATTCAGGTAGGAATAGGAACGATTGCCCAGGGAGTCTTTTTCCGGCAATCTGAAATAAGGTTGGTTGAAAACAAAATCGGATGAAACAGTAAGGGAACTAAACTGCCTGCCACTGCTCAGGTTAAGGGGCAGTTGTAAACCGGTAGTGAGCTCCAGTTCATTAAAACGAATGCTTCGATTGCGAAAAAGGGCCTGCCGGTTGAAGGTGTAATCGAAACCTGCCCGGATATAAGGGAAGAAACCACCAAAGACCGACTGGACGCCCAACCTGGTAAAGCCTTCATTTCGGTTGTAGGTGGCAGATAGATTGGTCTGGAAATTATTCAACAGGTTTTGGGAGTGGGCAGTCAGACTGAATTCAGGTTCCTCGTACCAGGGTGTCCAGCTATGAAAATTTAAAAAACCACTGATATTTTTATAAGGTTTGATTTTCAGGGATGTATCTGTTTGATAACTTAGAAAGGATACAGGTGCCTCATTATATTGAGAACCTTCCTGCTGTATCATGGGCAGGGCCAGGACTTGTTCTGCAGGAATCCATTCCTTTACTGTAACAGGATTTGTATTTAGCTTATAGCCATGCGCTGTAAACTGCATGCTGGTGTAGGCCTGATTAAGTACAGTTGGTTGGTAGTTGCCCGTAAGCCGGTTGACGGTTTCCAGTAAAGCCAGTTTGTCATCATGGTAGAGTACTGTCTGATCGCGGTTATTGACCGACATCGTGAAGAAAACAGAGTCGCCTACCGGTATTGGATAACCGATAATATGGTTGGACCAGTTAAAGAGAGCTTTGTGTTCACTGGTTACCAGGTCAATAGTATGAATTGTCATTTCTCCTTTTCGGTTCCTGCTGGCCGTTATTACTGTGTTTTTAACAAATCGGGGAAAGGAATAGATATAACCTGAATCATTCGGAAATTCTTTCAGCAGTTTCCCATCGGCAGTCAATAAATGAAGAGAGGATTTACCGGTCGCATCCTGCAGAACGGCAATGATGGAATCTCCGGAGGAGGAAAGCGCTGGAGTGAAATAGGTTGCATGCGTGGTAATGCGTTCCTGTTTGCCGGATTGAATATCCAGCAATTTTAAATCTGAATAATCTCTCCATCCCCAGCGGGTATCAGGCTGGTATGCCGCATAGAGGATCTTACCATTGGCATAGGAAAAATAGGAATCCAGGCTTTGATCGCGCAGGCGGATCTTTTTCTCCTCACCTGTTTTTAACCTCAAATAAAATGCAGGTAATTCAGCATAACTAGAGCGTAGATACAGCAAGTCGCCATTTTCTGTGTACACCGGATTTTCTTCATTGACAACCGGCTGAAACTTTCCGGTGTCCTGATTCAGTTCCAAGGCTTTCTTCCGAAACTCTTTGAATTTTATACCGCTATATTGATTAACCGCTTTTTGAAAAGGATAAAATAGACCTTTCATGCCGGCAGCATCATTGCTTACTTTATCCCAGAAAGAAAGTCCGTATTGTTGTTGTCCATATTGCAGCAGCAGGTAACCCAACTGGTAATGATTGGGGGTAAAATCTCGCAGGGATCCATTGCGCAGTTTTTGATACGAATACTGTTTACCTGCTTCCTGAAGTGCATTCCAGGCATTGAAGAAAGAAGGCATACGGCCCCTGCCCTGCTCACTTAACAGGGTTTCCTGAAACACGGCATCGCCTTCAAAAAACCAGTCGGGGATGGTAAGAGCATTCGCGAGTGCCTGTCCCTGTTGCCCTAACAGGAACCTTAAAACTTTTGCCCCGCCGCGGTTAAACCGAAGGTATTGTTGAAAATGTCGTTGCTCGTGCAGGGCCAGTTGATCCGGCCAGTTCAGACTGCCCAACTCAAACCCATTGATGGGGGCAGTCATATACCATTCACTGCGTAAAGGGGCTAGTGCTACGTATCCGTTTGATTGGGTGGTATGGTGTTGCAGAATAACCGGGACACGCCTGTTTAATGGGAAAGCAGCAACGCTGTCAATCTTTTCCATGATAGAGGCCACGCGCAAGGCGGTGGAATCCCATCCCACCGGAAAGATTATCTGTGTTCTGGGAGTTTTGATTTGTAACCAGCGCTGGCTCAGAGGATGGCCACCGAATGACTGTGCCCCGGCGGTTAAGAAAATAAATCCGGATAAAAAAAGCAGTACTCCACGCATGTTGTAAATTCTGTCTCAATATTAATTCACTAATTTCAGCGGAGCAAACCTCTTGTATGGAATTGTTGGCGCTGGCACTTGCTCCCGGTATAGCGATTATGTGGTTTATCTATTCGGCAGATAAACTGGAAAAAGAGCCCCTTAAGGCATTGATTCTTTCTTTTTTGTTGGGCATGCTGGCGATCCTGCCAACCTTGCTTCTTGAAACGGCCGGAGTTCATCTGCTGGATACTCTCCTCCCCAAAGCGGGATGGCTCTATTACAGTTTGCTTGCTTTTGTGGTGGTTGCATTTACGGAAGAACTGATGAAATGGTTAATGGTTCGTTGGTATGCTTACAGACGCGCTTTTTTCAATGAACCCTTTGATGGAATTGTTTATGGTGTGATGGTTTCGATGGGATTTGCCACGCTTGAAAATATAGGCTATGTGTTTCAGTATGGCTGGCAAACCGGACTTCTGCGTATGGTACTGGCGGTACCTGCCCATGCTACTTTCGGTGTATTGATGGGCTATTATTTCGGTCTGGCCAGGTTTGTCGGTAAAGAAAGGGAATGGGGACTGAAGATCCGGGGCTTGCTACTGGCAGTACTCTTTCATGGATTGTATGACCTGTTTTTGCTGGCGCAGCAGGATAATACGATTACTGACAAGGTATCCGCTGGCCTTCTTTTTGGAACGGCGGTACTTTCCTTCCTGGTAGCTGTCAAACTTTCCTGGCAAGCGATTAAATTGCATCAGCAAATTGCTTTGAAAAAATGAGTGATGCCTTAGTTATCAGAAGTGCAGACGAGGATGATATTCCAACCATCGGCTACCTGGCGCATACGATTTGGCCGGAAGTATACAGTTCCTATATTACACAGGAGCAGCTACAGTATATGTTAAGGATGATGTATAGTCCGGATGTGCTGGAGCAGCAAATGGAAACACAGCAGCAACAATTTATTATAGCCGAAATTGAAGGCCGGGAAGTAGGCTTTGCCGCTTATGGTAAATTGAAGGACGCAACCTGGAAATTACACAAGCTCTATGTACTGCCTTCCATGCATGGGAAAGGAATTGGTCGCGCTTTGCTGGATATGGTAGAAGAAGAAGTGCGCACCCATCAGGGCGCGCACCTGGTTCTGAATGTGAACAAACAAAACAAAGCTGTTCGATTTTATACTTCCATGGGCTTCGAAATTGAAGAGGAAGTTGTCCTTGATATTGGCCATGGGTTCGTCATGGATGATTATATTATGGGCAAGGATGTTTAGTTTCCTCTGCGCTCCGGTCTGGAGTTTCCTCCTCCACTTCTTTGTCCACCACCACCATTGGATCTGCCCTGATTACCACCAGATGGACGGGAAGGTGCTTCTCTTCTAACTTCCGGCCGGCGTTGTTGAGGTTCATTCCTGCTGATCTGCGGACGTCCGGTTCTTTCCATTCTTTCCGGACTATTAGGACGGTTTACCAAAGGTCGTTGTCCCGGTTGATTCTCCGGCCTGTTGGCATTCCCCTGGTTACCCGGACGATAGGTTCTGTCGGGCCGGTTGGTACTACCATAACTATTGTTGCGGTTCGGATTCACCCTGCCAGGTTCTGTAGTTCTGTTAGGAGTATTGTTCCGGTTATTGTATTCGCGATCTCTGTTGCTTCCATAATAATTCCGGTTGGGTCTTACACCTGGATTGGTGTTTCCATTGTACCGGTTGTTGTTGTTCCTGTTGTTATAATTGCCGGAATAATTGCCACCATAATATCTGCGGTTATCCCTGGTAGTTATAGCAGGTCTGGAATGATAAACATTGTTGTACCGATAGTTACGGTAATTATTTCCATAATAATTGTTTATAATCAGGGTATTGTTTCGGTATCCATAATAGCCATAGTGACGATAGCGGGGTGCGCAATAAGCCGGGCGATAAACAGAAGGTCCCCACCAGCCACCATGCCAGTAATTCCAGGGGCGATTGTAACCATATCCCACATTAAACCAGCCTGTACGGTAACCAAAACCGATTGACCAGCCATACCAGGGGGTATAGTGCATATTAAATCCCCAGGTAAAAGGTCTTGGATAATAATAGCGGCGGAACCAGGGACGATAATAAAACCCGGTTCCATATACTACTGTCGGACCATAAACAAAAGTATTCAGGTAACCCGGGGTATATCCCATATAGATGTAATCCGGATGCACATCATAGATATACACATATTTGACAGGATAAACCGGGTAACGGGCAGGGATCAGATCCACTTCATCCGGACGAACAGTACTCACTACCCAGGGACCATTAGGAGCACCTGATTGGAACCATACTCCATTGTCTACCAGGTAATACCTGCGTTTATAGCGAATTACAGTTGCATTTGTATTGACTGCATAATCCATGCGGGTACCTTCAATGGATTGAAATTCCGGATCACCATCATAGTCAACCGAAGCGGTAGCAGTTCTTCGGTCAACCTTGGCCGTTTGAGGAAGTTCGGCATCCATCAACGCATTGCGGGATGCTGGGGTATTCGGCACACTTGCCAGCACATTGTCTTTGGGTGAGCCAACTGGAATATTGGCAAAATCCTGTGGCAGCTGTTCTGCCGGAATGTATTGCCAGTTTCCTTTCAGGGAGGCAGAACGATACCATCTTCCGGATAAGAGTACATAGTATTGTTGCGAATTCACATCCATGAACAATTCATTCGGTGAATTCTCTACATATAATAAATTGGTATTGGAGATAGGACTAAAACTTGCTTCTCCCCTGCTTTGGATCAATTCAGCCGGTTCGGTACTCACCAGCACTTCTGCAACCGGCCCCTTGTATTCATCTTCATCAAACTCTGAATCAAATTCGGGTTTTTCAGCAGTCTCCTGGCTCTTTTCAGCGTTTGCTTTCACATCCGCAGCAATGCGATCCAGGTTAGAAGGTGGATTGGCAGTATAGGTAAAGGACTGATCCAGCCGGTTGGCTGAATACCAGTAATTGCCTCCGTAGATATAGATTTTTCCATTGCTTTTCACAATGGTATTGGGTGAGTTCACCACTGCTTCAACGCCCCAGTTCTCATTCTTTTGCCAGATGGGATTGCCATCCACAATCACAAGCAAACTGGGTTTATCCCGGTAGATCAGTTTGGGAGGTTTGTTATTGAAATCGCCGGCCAGTTTTTCTTTTTGCTGTTGTAATTCCAATCCTTTTTTCAGCTGGTCTTTAGAAAACAGGACGCGCTGTTCAGGAATAGCCTGTTCGAGATCCCTGGAGAGACGGCCTGTTGTAGCTTCGTCTATTTCGGCGGGGAATTTCAAAGCGGAAATGGTCATCCGCATAAAACGCTCATAAGAACCTTGTTCCTGGGTGTAGGCAGTTGCCCATAAGGTCCCAAAAACCGGTTCGCCGGATTCATTGCGATAGTAGGCTACCGCAGATTGAAAGACCAGTTCACCGGAGTTGTGCCGGGTGGGCTGAGGTTCATACACTTTAAGGCGATCGCCCCCTGAAAGGTCAAAGCTGACCGGCCAGGATTGGGCAAAACTTCCGGTTGCAGTCACCAGGAAGGCAAACAGGAAGCTGGAGAAAAGGTAAAGCTGGCGCATAATTGAAGCTTTAGGTTAACCAATGTACTTCAATAGACCATCATTGATGGCCAGCGTTTAAGAGCAAATGACGCTTTAACGTAGATTTTACAAACCCAGGGCGGCCTGCTTCATACTGGCTGCTCTTTCCCTACCGAGATACCGTTCAATCAGGTAATGAATAAGGTAAATCAGCGGCGTGCAAAGAATAGCGATGGTGAACTTGTAGGTGTAGCCAACCATCGCGATAGCGGTAACTCTTGGAAAACTGAAACCCAGTGAAAAATACAGGTAGATATAAGATACTACCACGGTATCAATGAGTTGAGAAAACAAGGTGGAGACCGTAGCACGCATCCAAATTCTTTTTTCACCTGTGAATCGTTTGATCTGGCGAAAAACAGTAGCGTCGGTTAATTGTCCCACCAGGAAAGCTGTTAAAGACGCGATGATAATATTCATGCCCTGGCCCAGGATCTGGGTATAGGCAGCCTGCATATCGGGTACGCCTTTATCGGTTTGAGACACCTGCCACCAATCAGCGGGCGCCATGGAAATGGAGAAATAAAAAACAAAAAAGGCAAAGCTGATGAGTCCGGCTGTAAGCACAGAGAGAAACCGAACTCCCCTGACTCCATAATATTCATTGATAATATCGGTCATGATGAACACCACCGGCCAGGGCAGCACTCCCACTGAAAGATCAAACGCAAGGCCGGATTCCCCCAGCAGTGTGAAATTGGCTTTTTCAATACCCAGGGTGGATTCGAGTGAAAAGATTTTCACCCCAATGATTTCAGCAATCACGGCATTGGCAATGAAGAAGCCTGCCAGGATGATGAACAATCGGGAAGATTTATCTTTAACGATGTGGTGGATCATACAAGGAGTAAATACAATTGAACTAAAATAACGATTACATTCAGTATGCTGATTATGTTTATTTCGGGACGGGATTTCTTTACCAGTCCCAGATAAACAAAACTGGCCATCCAGGCGATATTGAGTGCAACAGAAACCACCAGTCCGGTTATGAGGATCATGGATTCGGTTACACTTCCCTGTAAGAGGGGGAAATAGCGCATCAGGAAGGAGATCAGGAAAGCCAGGTTGCCAATCGCCGCTAATTTGTTCAATTGAGAAAAAGCCATACGGCAAAAATCAGTTTAATTTGTGTTTCATGTTGGGATTCAGCATAATAATTATAACGTATAACCGTCCGGGTGATACCCTGGACCTGTTGGACAGCCTGCTGCGGCTGGAACAACGGGAACGATATTTATCAGATGTTGTGTTGCTGAATAATGCATCTACAGAAGATTACGGGATTGTGCTCAGGTACTTGCAGGAACATCCGGAACTGCCTGTTCAGTTTATAGATGCTCCTGGGAATCTGGGTGTGGCGGGTGGAAGAAATTTTGCAGTGCCGCATAGCAAAGCAGACTGGATGTTGTTCCTGGACGATGATGTGGTGGTGGAAGATCCGCAGTTCCTGGTTAAACTTTGGGAAGCAGTGAACCAACCCTTTTCGGCAGATCGTGCATTAGGAGCCATGGGTTGTAAAGTACGGTATTATGATAACCGCGAAATACAGGTAACCGCCTTTCCGCATAAGAATTTTGAGAAGTACAAAGACCGGGATCGGTTTTTGACAGCCTATTATGTAGGCTGTGCTCATGTAATAAAGAAGGAAGCCTGGCAGGCGGCGGGTGATTATCCCACTGATTTTTTTTACGGGATGGAAGAATATGATTTGAGTTACCGGATCCTGGATGCAGGTTATTGCATCGGTTATGATGGGCGCGCAGAGTTGTTTCACAAGGAGTCTCCGCTTGGCCGGAAACCCAGGCCGGTACAGTTATCTATGATGTGGGTGAACAAATCCAAAGTGGCCTGGAAGTATTTGCCGGTTGGATATTTTATAACCACTGCGTTTTTATGGTCGGGATTTTACCTTCGGAAATCCGGATTTGATTTCAGGTTTTTCATTTCGAGCATCGCGACTATTTTAAAAATACCCTTTCAAATTAAGAAAGCACCGGTAAGTGCTTCTGTGCGGAACTATCTTAAAGCAGTTGAGGCCCGGCTTTGGTTCTGAAAATATGTCTTATTTTGCCGGCTTAAATTGAAACGCTCGTATGAATTCAGCCTGGTTCAAAAAAGCCGCCCCACATCTGTATGCTGTCCTTGCCTTTCTTGTAATTGCAATTATTTATTGTCAGCCTGCCCTGATGGGAAAGGTAGTAGAGCAGCATGATACCCTGGGATGGAGGGGGATGGCGCAGCAGTCCTTTGAATTCAAAGAGAAGTATGGCTATTTCCCCTTGTGGACCAATAGTATGTTTGGTGGTATGCCGGCCTTTGCTATCGCATTTGAAGGAACGGTAATCCAAACCATTTATTTACAGAATTTATTAACGCTCTGGATGCCGGTTCCCGTGAGTTTTTTCTTCCTGGCCTGTATTAGTTTTTATTTCTTGGGGATTGTATTCAGACTGAAACCGCTGATTGCAGCCATGGGAGCCATCGCATTTGCCTGGGCTACGTATGATCCGGTAATCATAGCAGTGGGACATAATACCAAAATGTGGGCGATTGCATATATGCCTGCAGTGATCGCCTCATTGATGCTGATATTCCAGGGCAGGTATTTGTTGGGTGCGGGATTGCTGGCTTTGTTTTTAGGTTTGCAAACCAGTACACAACACGTTCAGGTGGTGTATTATACTGCAATCATCATGGCCTGCATGAGTGTAGCGTATTTGGTGCATGGAATTAAGGGTAAGGCAGTAAAACCGGTAATTATAAGTGGCCTGGTAGCATTGGGTGCAGGATTATTGGGCATAGCTTCCTATGCGATCAGTTGGTATCCATTGCAGGATTATTCGAAGGAAACCATGCGGGGCGGGAGATCGGAAGTTACGATTGGAAAAGATTCAACCAATCTTACAAAAGGCGGACTGGATAAGGATTATGCTTTTATGTGGAGTTATGGGATCGGAGAAACCATGACCTTTATGGTGCCCAGAATATATGGAGGAAGCACGGTAAGAGCTGCTGCCGGAGAAGCTGTTAGTGAATTTGGAGAAGATACCCGGATGGCTAAAGTATTTCAGGAAAAAACCGGGATGTCAGAAGAGCAGGCAGCTGGATTTGTTAAACAGCTAATGCCAGCCTATTGGGGTGATCAGCCCGGCACTTCCGGACCTGTCTATTTTGGAGCGATTATCTGTGCATTGTTTATTTTGGGATTGTTCTATGTGAAATCCTGGCATAAGGGCTGGATTATTGCTGCTACTATAATTGGTATTGTTTTAGCCTGGGGAAAGAATTTTTCCAGCATTAATTATTTTCTCTTTGATTATTTGCCCTTGTATAATAAGTTCAGAGCGCCTACTATTTCATTAATAATTCCACAATTGACTTTTCCATTATTAGCGGGATTGGGCATGCAGCAGTTTATTGAAGCGAAGGAAAAAGGAACGCTCGATTGGAAGAAGTTGAAGCTGGCCGGCTATGCACTGGCTGGTGTATTGGTGCTTTATATCGGGTTTTATGTGATGGCAGATTTTACATCTCCCAATGATGCTTCGTTGAAACAGCAATTGATGGGCATGATGGCGCAGGGGCAGCAGAATCCGGAAGTGTTGCAGCAGGCACAATCATTTGCTCAGTCTGTAATATCTGCCTTGCAGGATGACAGGAAGTCTATATATGGCAAGGATTTATTGCGTGCATTAGCCCTGATAGGATTGGCCATTGGGTTGATGTACTATTATGCAAAAGGGCGCATTAAATTATCTTTTGTATTACTGGCAATTGTGGCCTTATCGTCATTGGATTTAATCACTGTTGGGCGCAGGTATTTGAATGCTGACAATTTTGTAGATAAGGAAGAGTTTGAAGCGGGATTAAGTCCGAATGCTGCAGATCTTCAGATTTTGCAGGACACCAAACAGCCTTATCGGGTTTTTGACAGAGCATCCGGAGCCAATCCATTTGAATCTGCAAGAGCCTCCTATTTCCATAATTCAATTGGTGGTTATAGTCCGGCTAAACTGGGCTTATACCAGGATCTCATCAATTATCAGCTGAGCAAGGGTAATATGGAAGTGTACAATATGCTCAATACCCGGTATTTCATTATGCAAAATCCGGCGGATGGACAGCCGGTGGTGCAAATGAACCCGAATGCATACGGACCGGTTTGGCTGGTGAAGCAGTTGCAGTTTGTGGCTGATGGAAATGCGGAGATCCAGGCGCTTGACAGTACCAATTTAAGAGAGGTTGCGGTGGTGCAGGAGAAATTTAAGGAAGCAGCAGGAGCAGCACCAGTATACGATTCAACAGCGAGTATTACCTGGGTTGAGAACCGGAATGATTTGGTAGTGTATAAAAGTTCAGCTGCGAGTCCTCAGTTTGCAGTATTCAGTGAGATCTATTATGACAAGGGCTGGAATGCCTACCTGGATGGCAAGCTGGTTCCGCATGTGAAAACGAATTATCTGTTGAGGGGGATGGGAATCCCGGCTGGTCAGCATACGATCGAATTCAAATTTGAACCGAAAGCAGTGGCGTTGAGTAAGACGATAACAACAGTCAGCACCATACTATTAGTGCTGCTACTTATTGCAGGTGCATTTGTTGAATACCGGAAGAAGAAGGAAACACCTGCAGTATCATAAGACTTTGTAAAACCAGGGTTGATTCCGGATCATTTTCGGACTGAGTTTGTAGAGGCTAGCCAGGTTTTTACGGTAGCCTGCAATAAGACCTTTTGGAAAGGGTTTCGGTCCAAAAATTGAACGAAAGGCATTGGACAGATATAACAAAGGCAATTCTAAAGAGTAAACCGCGAGGTGAATCAGAAACCAGGTTATTCCATATTGTTTTCTGATCCGCAGGAAATTGGAGACCATAATCTGGAGTCCTTTTTTGTCGTAGAGATTGTAATAACCTTTACCGGAAGATTGGAAAGCTTCGTTTGCTGATGCACTTTCGAGATGAATAACTTTATGTTGGCCAAAAATGGCGATCTTGCCATGTTGCCGGATTCTTGAACACCATTCGATTTCTTCGGCGTATAAAAAGAAATCTTCATCCAGCAGGCCTGCTTTAGCGATCACCTCTTTTTTGACCAGGATAAACGCACCATTGATCCAGTCAACATCTACCAATGAATTGGAATCGGGTAAATTGGTTTTTTTGGCATTGAAAAGAAGTGCCATTTTTTTGAGCAGTTGACCCAGAATTGGTAAAGGCAGAAAGTGGTTGAGGCCTCCCCTAACAAAATAATTTCCACTGATTTGAGGTGTTTTGTCTTCGTTCAGGAGCTGGGCACCTGCGGCAACATAGGTGGAATTGCTAAAGTCGTGGAAAATTTCATCCAGAACCTTGTTGGGCAATAAAGTATCCGGGTTCAATAACAGCAAATTTGTTGCAGAAGCATTGGAAATGCCAATATTGTTTGCTCTGGCGAAACCGGCATTGTATCCTGCATTAATATATCGGATTGCAGGAAACTCCTGCAGAAGCTGAATGAATTTTTCTTCTGAGGCGGAGTTATCTACAATAATGATTTCCAGATCAAGTTGAGTGGTATGGATATATGATAAAATGCTGGATTTTATGTAAGCTTCACTATGGTAGTTGACATATATGATACTCAATTGTTTCATATTGCTTTTTTCAATTTACAATATAGGTAACAGAGCGTCATCATGCTTTTTGAAATAATTCCCGATGCAAGAAGACCTGGCGGTAGTTTATTTTGGAACCTGATCATTGGGTCCAGGTAGGGAGCGTTGAGACCAGCGAGTTTTATTTCGATCGCGTTTTTTATAGATGCATTTCTGATTTGTCGCCATAGAAAATCAAAATTAGCAACTGACTCTAGGAAATCCGGGTTTTGGGAATTGTAACGTATGATTTCAGGAATTAATCCAGATTTTATAAAATTCTGATCTGGTTTTGAACTGGTATTGCCTTCGGTAAACCGTGCAATAAGTACATCGATAAACTGTGTTTTGAAAGCTGGGGAACTAAAACATTTCAGGTTAAAGTCCCAGTCTGCATGCAGTTTGTATTCCAGGTTATACCCACCCAATTGCTGAAAAATGGTTCGTTTATAGAAAATTGCCTGATGGGAAATGTTTTTGGTAAGCAGTTTTGCAAAGGTAAAAGCTCCATCATAGCGTTGGCCGGATTTTGACATGAGCACATTACCATAAATGAAATCAGTTGGTTGCCGGTTGATGGAATCAGCCACTTTTTGTAATACATTTTCATTGAAAAGGGTGTCATCTGATCCGAGGAAATAGAGGTATTCTCCTTTAGCCGCCGCAATACCTTTATTCATGGCATCATAGATACCATGATCGGGTTCAGAGCTGAAAAAGTGGATTTTATTTCCATAGGATTTTATAATGGAAGTGGTATTATCCCTGGAGCCGCCATCAATTATTACCAGTTCAAAATTTGTAAATATTTGTGCAAGTACACTCTCGATAGCTGATGCAATTGTTTTTGCACCATTGTACACAACGATTATAATTGAAAAAAAAGGTTCCGTACGATCCATATCTAATATTATTTTGGAAGTAGAACCTTTTTGAATTGAACAACCAGCTTAAAAAGCTCAGGATATCTTACACCAATTTTATACTTCGTGTGCCATTTGCGCATAATGGACCAGCTATAAATGTCACGAATGCTGTTGGTAAAACTTTCATTGGAAGTATTAGATAAATCCAGGACTCGTTTTAGAAAGATAAAATAGGTGGTAAGGGTTTGCCCAATATATTTATTCAAAACCCCCAGAGCTTCCGAATTTGCTTGCAGATTTAGTTTCCGAACAATAAATTCATGAAAGGATTTGGGTGCAATTTCAAGATAAGAATAGTTGCTATTTGCATAACTATAATTGGTGCCGTGAATGGTTTGACAGCCAACTGCCTTATTTATAAAAACTGCACCTTTTTGACTTCCGGCCAGGATTAGATAAGCAGCATCCGAGAGAAAGGGAGTTCCATAATCAGGAACACCACCTATTGCTTGTGCAATTTCTCGTTTGACCATACCAGCTGACCAAAGTATTCCACCTCCAAAATCAGCCGTGCAGAATACCTTTAAGAATATATCCGCACTAAATTCCCTGACAGCCCCTATTTCCAAATTGGCTAACCCTGAGTAGATACCTGGTGAACGATTAGCCAGTTGGGATAGCCAGCGCTTTTCATAATAGGTATCATGACTTCCCATATACATCCCATACCCCGGATAATGACGTTCCAAATCCAGCAAAGTTTCGAGCATTTCAGGATAAACGGGATCGTCATCTGTCAGCATAACAACAAATCTTCCATTTGCATGTGATAGGCTTCTGTTAAAGCTTTTCACCATTCCCAAGTTTTCATCATTGCTGAGGTAAGTGAATCTTTGGTCTTTAAGCGATTCAACTACCTGTTTTGCACTTTGATGTTCTGCATCATTGTCTGAGACTATTACTTCCCAATCTGGTGTAGTTTGTTTAAGTATCGCCTCCAATTGTTTTTGCAGGTAATCTGTTCTTTTGTAGGTGGAAATACAAAAAGTTACTGCGGGTTGTGAAGTTGTGATTTCCTGAAGCATTCCGATTATTTCACACGTTTCAAATATCCCTCTGGAGCTACGCTGATCAGCAGTTTATTATCAATACTATGGTCGATTTCAAATTCAGGATGCTCTTTCACAAAATCCCATACTGCTGTTTTTGGATTGTTCCCTTTTTTCCAGGGTCTTCCAGGAAGATAATTATCTGGCATATCTTCAACAATTGTATCAAAAACAACCAGGTATGAATCTTTCGTTACAAATGGTGCATATAAATTCAATTCATTTAGTACATGCTCATGTGTATGATTAGAATCAAGGCAAACCATGATAGTTTGCTTTCCGGCAGCATAAGTTTTCACTTTATCAATCGTATCGGAAGCAATGGATGAACCTTCGATCATGGTAATCCTTTTGAACATTGGATGAGCTTCAATAGCTGCCTTATTATGTGACCGAATATCGATATCAATACCCAGGACTTCCCCTTTGCCGATTAATTCCAGGAGTGATGCATAATATATCAGAGAACCACCATGTGCAATACCCGTTTCTATAATGAGATCAGGCTTAATTTCCCAAATCAGCTCCTGCATTGCAATCATATCTTGCGGATATTGAATTATGGGGCGCCCCATCCAGGAAAAATTATAGGAATATTGACTTTTATTGGATTCCAGGTTAAACTGTTCAGCCGCTTTTTTGAGTGGTGAATTGCTTCCGTTCGACTTAATTCTCTGTTCACGTTCATTAAAGAATTCAGCAATTGGGTTATTCATTGGTGATTATTTTAGCAAGTTTAGAATTGTTTCCCCAGAAATACATCGCTTCATGCTCTGAATAGGGGTATACTCCGGTATTTACTTGTATAGGGGAATTGTGTTGTTTTATAATATTTTCAACAAATGATTTTACTGTAATCGGACGGCCACTGCAAATATTAATTATACCTGTGATGTTGGATTGTAAGGCTACCTTCATAATGAATATTGCCATCTCCTGTATAGAAAGGTAATCCCTGATTTGGTCACCTTTGCTCATATCAAAGTAGGCTTTTCTGTCATTAATGGCTTCCAATAATTGTGTATACAGGGAATTTTTATGCTGTCCTTCTCCATACATATAAAATAATCGAAGCCATTTTAAATCAAATCCGAATTGATTTTTTAGAGTATGCAGGCTATTTAAGAGATTAAGCTTACCAATTGCATAGGCATTCTTTGGATTGGAGGGCATGTCTTCTTTTAATTCCCCATTTACTTTACCATATTCCATACAAGTTCCTGCAATTGTTAGATCCTTTAAACCATGTTGAATTAAATTTTTGCAGAAAAAATAATTAGCCATCATATTCGATTCTATGTGATGCGAAGAACCATAATTGGGAAGCCCCTCCCATGCTAAATGAATCAACAGATCAGGCTGATTAAAGTGGTTGTAAAGATTGATACTGGTTGGAGTATTTTCGATGGTCCATGCGATATATTCTACTTGTTTAAACCATGGTTGTTTCCTGGCTTTTTCAATATCTCTGGAACTGGCAACAATGGAATACCCATTTTCCAACAAAATCGGAATCAGATTAGTGCCGATAAATCCGGTAGCACCCGTAATTAGTATTTTTTGTGGTTTAGTCATTTATAATTTCAAGTCGGGGTATTGGAACAACAAATTTTCCATTCCACTCAGCAATGTATTTCAGCTGCTCAGTTATTTCTGATTTCAAATTCCAGGGAAGTATTAATATATAGTCGGGGCGGGATTGCTTTAGATGATTTTCATCCACAACGGGAATATGACTGCCAGGTAGAAATAAATATTGTTTGTTTGGATTCCTGTCCACAACAAAATCAATCAGGTCCGATTTAATACCACAATAATTAAGCAGTGTATTTCCTTTTGCGGCTGCACCATATGCTGCAACTTTTTTTCCGGTTGATTTACAATTTAGCAGGAAATCCAGTAAATCAATTTTTATGGTTAACGCCTGCTGCTTAAAATTGTAATAAGTTTCCATTTTAGTTAGTCCCCAATCCAGTTCTTCCTTTACTAGGTCCTCTACCCTATCGGAAATTCCTTTACTAGCATCTTCGCTATGCTTTGCATAAATCCTGATTGATCCGCCGTGTGTTGAAAGTTTGTCAACGTCAAAAATTTCCAGACCAAGGTTTTTGAAAATATTTCTTACAGTGTAAAAAGACAGGTAAGAAAAATGTTCGTGGTAAATGGTATCGAATTGATTATTACGGATAAGTTCCATTAAATGAGGAAATTCCATAGTAATGATGCCGGATGGGCTGAGAACGATTTTGAGTCCACCAACAAAGTCAATTATATCAGGAACATGAGCCAGCACATTATTTCCCAAAACCAGATCAGCTGATTTGCCTTCCTCCTTCAATTGTCTGGCAAGCTGACGACCAAAAAAAGCAACCAATGTAGGTATTCCTTTTCCAATGGCCACTTTGGCAGTATTGGCTGTAGGTTCTATTCCTAAAACCGGAATGTCCATTTCTTTAAAATATTGCAAAAGGTAGCCATCATTGGAGGCGATTTCTATCACTTTTGAATTCTTGTCTAAATGAAATCTTTCCACCATCATCCTGGTATAAGCTTTGGAATGTTCCAACCAGGTTTTTGAAAATGAGGAAAAATAGACATATTCATTATTGAATATGGAATCAGATTTCTTATACTCATCAATCTGAACGAGAAAGCATTTGTTACAAATAAATACTTTTAAGGGATAAAACACTTCCGGTTCATTTAACTGCTCTCTGGTAAGAAATGAGTTGGATGCCGGTGAATTAAACAGGTCTATTAATATATCGGAAAGTTGATTTTTACAAAATCGGCAATTCATCTTTACATTATTTTTCTTTGAAATCCGGAAAATTTAAGTCCCTCTCTGAAATATTAGTTATCTCCAATGGCCAATTGATACTTAAAGCAGGATCATTATACCGTATTCCAGATTCAAATTCCGGATTATAATAATTGGAATGAAGGTAAATTAATTCAGTATTATCCTCGAGTGTTTGAAAACCATGTGCAAAACCTTCCGGAATATAGATCATGTGTTTATTTTGGGCAGACAATTCAAATACAGCAAATTGCTTGAAAGTTGGTGAATCAGGTCTGAGGTCAACAATAACATCCGCTACTTTACCTGAAATGCATCTTACGAGTTTAATTTCGCTGTGGGGTTGTGTCTGAAAATGCATGCCACGTACCGTTCCTTTTGCAGAGGTGAAGGAATGATTCATTTGCACCCATTCTTTATTGTGACCGATGGTTTTAAAATCTTGCTTACAGAAAAAGCGTGCAAACCAACCTCTTGAATCAGATTTTGGTTCTGGTAATATTAGATAAGCAGCATCTAATGATGTTTTTATAAATTCCATAATTCGGTATAATCCTGAATTTGCTTTTTCGTTAAGTTCAATTTTTCATTTTCGGAGGCCTTATACCAATCAACTGTCCATTCTACTGCCACCTTTCCTGATAAACGCGGCCTCCAGTTCAACCTGGACTTGGCCCTTGAAATATCCAGTTGAAGCAGTGATGCTTCATGTTTTTGAAGATCATTGCTGATATTGGTCCATTTACCCCGCCCCCAGGCGTCCACAAATAATTGCGTAAGTTCACCAACTGTAAAATGATCGCTTATTTCCGGGCCAAAATTAAAGGCATCAGAATACTCCAGTGGCGATTGATAAAGCAATTGCCCCAATATAAGGTAACCGGAAATCGGTTCAAGTACATGCTGCCAGGGCCGTACTGATGCCGGGTTTCTCAACTTGATTTCTTTATTTACCTGAAGTGCTTTTACAATATCAGGAACAAGCCGATCTTCACTCCAGTCACCACCCCCGAAAACATTTCCGGCTCTTGCGGTTGCTATTGATTTAGCATGAATATTATAATTAAATGGGTTGTAAAACGAACTTCTGAAAGATTCTGTAACAATTTCTGTACACGCTTTACTGGAACTATAGGGATCATACCCGCCTAATGGATCGGACTCTTTATATTGCCTGCCATCTTCATTATTTTTATATACTTTGTCGGTTGTAATCACAACACAAGCACATTTTGAATGGACAGATTTTAGGCTTTGTAACAAGTTGGCAGTCCCCAACACATTGGTCTCAATAGTTTCAATTGGATTATCATAAGAAGCCCGTACCAATGGTTGTGCTGCTAAATGAAAAATGATATCTGGCTGAAAGGAATTGATTGATTTATTCAATGCCTCTGCGTTTCTGATATCATTTAATTCTGATTCCTGGAACAGACCGGAAGGCAAATAACTAAATAAACCTTGATCATATCGAGGTTCCAGTGAATATCCTTTAATAGTTGCTCCTGCTTGTGATAGCCACATAGATAACCAGGCGCCTTTAAAGCCGGTATGCCCAGTTATAAACACCTTTTTTGATGAATAAAATCGCATTAGCTCACTTATGTTAGTGGTCACCATCTTTTCCATAAGGCATTATTACTTTCCCAAAGATTTTCCAGTTCAATTTTATCTCTCAAGGCATCCATACATTTCCAGAAACCTGTATGCCGATAGGCAACAAGTTCGCTATCTTTAGTAAGGTTTTCCATAGGCGCATCTTCCCACATAACGTTATCCACATCATCTGCCAGGTAGTCAAAAACGGAAGGCTTTAGAACAAAAAAGCCACCGTTGATCCATTTTCCATCGCCTGTTGGTTTTTCTTTAAAATTCATAACTACTCCTGAAGGATCAATAGTCATACCTCCAAACCTGGCCTCCGGCTGAACAGCTGTTACTGTAGCGATTTTATTATGAGATTTATGAAAGTCTACCAGTTTCAAGAGGTCAACATCAGCAACTCCATCACCATAAGTAAGCAGAAAGTCCTCATTATCCAAGTATTGCCGGACTCTTTTAAGTCTGCCAGCAGTTTTGGTATTCAAACCAGTATCTACCAATGTCACCTTAAAGGATTCCGCATTGGTAAAGTGAACATCAACCTTGTTGTTTTTCAATTCTATAGTGATATCTGAATTATGCAAGTAATAGTGCATAAAGTATTCTTTAATCACATACCCTTTGTATCCCAGACAAATGATGAATTCATTGAAACCGTAGCTTTCATAGATCTTCATAATATGCCAAAGAATCGGGCGACCTCCAATTTCCACCATCGGCTTTGGCCGCGTTTCTGTTTCTTCTGATATCCTGGTTCCAAGACCGCCTGCAAAAATCACTACTTTCATTAAATATAAATTTAATATATACGGCTAATTCGTTTACAAGATTACGTGTGTTATTAGAATTTACGTTAACGGTCTTTGAAATAAATTTCAACTCTGCAAAATATTTATTTTCAACATAATATAAATTTAATTTACTTATATTATATTTCGAATTCAGTCAGTTTGACATATTACATTACTTTAGATGATTTTAATAGCATTTAAGTTCCATTGAATGGGGTTAATCAAACAGCAAAGTATCCGGTCGTCTATCCTTATCTACATTGGATTTGCATTTGGTGCTGTAAATATGTTGATTTTAGGCCCAAAGATACTGGGACCTGAACTTTTAGGATTAACAAGGATCATTACTGATGCAGGTATAACACTTGCTACACTTTCAACTTTTGGCACTATTCCGGTTATCTATAAGTTTTTCCCCTATTATAATGATTATCTCAGTTCCAAAAAAAGTGATTTGCCTGCCATTACCGGAATCATATGCCTGACGGGCTTTATTTTGGTATGTATTGTTGGGTATTTAAGCCAGGATATAATTGTAAGGAAATACTCAGAAAAGTCTCCCTTATTTGTACAATATAGTTACCTGGTTTACCCCTTCAGCTTTTTCATGCTAGTATTTATGTGGCTGGAAAGCTTTGGCTGGTCATTTAGGTTAAGTGTTCTTACGAATGGCTTACGGGAGATCCTTCCTAGAATAATTTTCACTATTCTTACTTTATTGCTGTCTGCCACCATTTTAGCTGAGCAACAATACCTTCTCTTTTTCTCATTTTCCTATTTTTTATCGGCTGTTTTTTTATTTCGTTATTTAAGAAAATCAGGCAAATTTTCCTTCATTTTTAAAATGAGTAATGTAACCAGAAGGCTTAAACCCAGAATGATAAATTTTGGATTGTTTATTTTTGGTGCTCATTTTTTAAACCTTCTTGCAAGGACTATTGATACATTTATCCTTGCTTCAGTAAGTAAAGGCGGACTGGCAGATGCAGCTATATTTACGATTGCAACCTATGTAGTTACTTTAATGGAAGTACCACAGCGAAGTTTGAATGCTGTAACAATTCCAATTTTGGCAGATGCCTGGAAGAACAGGGATTTGCCAAAAATCTCAAGTATTTATAACAAGAGTGTCAGTAATCTATTGGTAATTGGATTGGCCATGCTGATACTATTTATATTGAATAGCGGCAATCTTGAACAATTTCTGGGAGATAAATTTTACGGAGTCAGTTTCGCAATTCTGATCATAGGAATTGGAAAACTAATTGATCTCGGAACCGGCGCTAATACGCAGATATTAGGAACCTCCAGTTACTGGAAAGTTGATTTCACAACCACAGCTATCTATACGCTGCTGGCACTGCCTTTGAATTATGTATTAATAAGTAAATATGGTATAAAAGGAGCGGCTTACTCTTCACTGATCTCAATATGTTTTTATAATTTAATGAGATTCGGATTTTTATATTTTAAGTTTAAACTCCAGCCCTATACATTAAAGAATTTATTGGTGATTTTAATAGCTTTTGTTTGTGGGCTTTGCGCTTTCTTGCTGCCATTTATGTTGAATATTTATATTGATTCAATAATCAGATCTGTTGGATTTCTTCTTTTATTTATACCTGTCATTTATCGATTTAATATCTCCGAAGAGATAAATGCATCCATTACTTCGTTGATTCAGAGAGGGAAAAAATAAACTCCGGCAACATTAAAGCTACCGGAGTTTTTGAAACTATATGAATACCATCCTAGTTTTTGGGTATCATCTCACCATATGTACCATATGGTATATCATAGAAAACGTATTGATCTTCAGTAAGAGTAATAATCGTAGATGCATGCACCTGGCCATTTTCTACCGATCTCACTTTTGTTTGATTTTCGATAAAACTCCAGGTTCCTGTTTGAGTAATTCCATTTAAATCAACCCTTGAAAATGTGCCATCACTTTTGAAATTTATATAGTCCCCCGAGAGGTTAAGTGCATTATTTGCAACACCTCTTTTATATAGAAGTCTAGCGAATTGAGTACCTACCTGATCATAGTATTCGTTGTAAATCCAGGTCTTTGATGTAAGAAGGTCCGTTTTGGTCTTCTCAACATAAGTAGGAGATTTATCACAACTACTCAGGTAACTCATTTCCTTAGCGCTAAGCACTCTTGAATAAATCCGGATATTATCCATTTTACCATTAAATGACTGCTTGTCACCATTCCACCAGGAGCCCAGTATAAACTCTCCATTATTACAGAAATTAAGATTTTGAGCTGTATGCGTTATGGAATCGACCACAACTCCATTTATATAAAGCTTCATCTTCTTATTTTCATGAGTAATTCCAATATGGTACCACTGATAATAATTCAGCACTCCTTTTTGTTTGGCTTTGAAACTTCCATTAGGCTCCGCATTACATATGTCTGCCTGATTCTGAGTAACTGAAAAGCGCATTTTATCTCCGTCAATTACAGCATCATAACCTACATTGAAAGTTGCTCCATTAGCTGTGGCATAATCCTGTTTACCAAACATTAAACCTTTGTAATCTTTGGTTAGGACATAAAAAGAAACAGAGAAATTTTGACTATTGAACTGTTCGCCTTCAGGAATAGTTGCGTATCCATTAATACCATCAAAATTAATGGCCCCACCAGTTATACCCCATCTGTCATGTGATAAAGCAGCACCATTCATGAGGTTAAGTTGTCTGCCATTACCGCTTGAATCAAATGTGGATCCATTGACTGGGAAATATGCCCATAAGCCTTCATTAATGGTCCTCCTGATTTTTTCCAGTTCAGAAAGTATGGTATCTCTGACAATGACAGTATCTCTTAAGGTGTCCGTAACTGTTACTGTATCCCGAATTATTTCGGTTTCTTTTGAACAGGAAGTAGTTGTAAATTGATAACTAGTTAATACAAGGAATGTTAAGAAAGTGGATAAGGTTCCAGAAATTTTTTTCATTAAAAAGGTGATTTGCCGACAAAATAGAAAAAAAAGCCTACAATCCAAATTGGCGTAGGTATTTTAAATACAATTCCAGCCCCTCCATCTTCTTTGAATCCAGTTTGTAGTCAACATTTTCTTTATAGTAAGTAAATAAATCATATGTTTTATAAGGATATTTTTCTACCACTTCTTCCAATCTATCTAACCCATACCGGTTGGCTTCATTGAATCCCTTTACAAATTCAGGTGCTATTTTTTTATTAGCTATCCAGGCCGCAAATACAAAGGGTAAACCGGTCATCTCTTTCCAGGCCTGCCCAAGATCAAATACATAGGCAGAATCTTTTCTTTGCTCCAATGCCCTGTCTCCTATTACAATTCCGGCAGTGGTTCCTTTGATCTGTCCGCGAAAATCATCCCGGGTATCAATTATTTCCGGATCGATTTTCCAAAACTCTTTCATCAGTATCCGCGCCAGTCTTACGGAAGTGCGACTTTGATAATCTAGCAACACGGTTCTAATCTCTTCCATTGGAACATCTGAAAACAATCCTACCGATGCCACTTCCCCATCACAGGCGATTCCAAAATCACATACGATATGATACTCCTTCAATTTTGGAATAGTTGCAACCGGCACCAGTCCGATATCAACCTGATCTTCAATCAGCATTTTTGCAACATTGGCCGGATAATCCATTACCAGGTCCAGCTCCTCCTGCATCATTCCTTGCAGCAGGCCATAAATCAAGGGTTTTGTATTCAGGTATTGTACCGCTCCCACTCTGATTTTTCTGTCCACTCGCTTTGATTTAATTTCGCAAATGTACTGCTAATTCCAGTTTGGAATGGCCAAGATAAACAACCATGGAACTTCAATCACTCACTGCCATCTCCCCCATTGATGGCCGCTATCGCAATCAGTTACAGCAATTAGATGAATATTTTTCTGAATATGCCCTGATCAAATACAGGGTCTGGATTGAAATCGAATACTTTCTCTTCCTGGCAGATGCCCGTCTTTTCAAATTGCCTGCTAAAGCAAGAGCCGGTGTGAAAGCAATTGCTGAAAATTTCAGCCTGGAAGATGCTGCTACTATCAAGGAAACAGAAAAAATCACCAACCACGATGTAAAAGCAGTTGAATATTTCATCAAATCAAAACTGGAAACCCTGCAACTGCAAGACCTGAAAGAATGGGTTCACTTCGGACTCACTTCACAGGATATCAATAATACCTCCATCCCGCTTAGCTGGAAGCAGGCAATGGAATTCGAATATTTGCCTGCACTGCTGAATCTTACTAATAACCTGCACGCCCTTGCAACAGACTGGAAAGATATTTCCTTACTGGCACGTACACACGGACAGCCAGCAAGCCCTACCAGACTGGGTAAGGAAATCATGGTTTTTGTAGAGCGACTCAAAAACCAGGTGGAACTGCTGGTACAGGTTCCCTATGCTGCCAAATTTGGTGGAGCGACCGGAAACTTCAATGCTCACTACATCGCCTACCCGAAGAAAAACTGGCTGCAATTGGGTAACCAATTTGTAGAATCATTAGGATTACAGCGTCAGCAATTCACCACGCAGATTGAGCACTATGACAACCTCGCTGCTCATTTTGATGCACTCAAACGAATCAATACCATCCTGATAGATCTTTGTCGCGATATCTGGACCTATATCTCCATGGATTATTTCAAACAGAAAACCAAAAAAGGAGAAATCGGTTCTTCTGCGATGCCACATAAAGTAAATCCGATCGACTTTGAAAATGCAGAAGGCAACCTGGGTATGGCTTCCGCCATATTGGAGCATTTAGCTGGCAAACTTCCAATTAGCCGCTTGCAGCGCGACCTGACCGATTCAACCGTTTTGAGAAATATCGGTGTTCCTTTTGCTCATATCATACTAGCCATCCGATCCATTGAAAAAGGATTGGGCAAACTTGTACTAAATGAAAAGAAAATACAGGACGATCTCGAAGCCAACTGGGCGGTAGTTGCTGAAGCCATTCAAACCATTCTGCGCAGGGAAAATTATCCCAACCCATACGAAGCATTGAAAGAGCTCACAAGAGGTAAGGCGGCTATTGACAAAAAGGCGATTCACAGTTTTATCAGAAGTCTGAAAATAAGCTCAGAACTGAAAAAGGAATTACTGGCGATTACACCTTCCAACTATACAGGAAAAACGCCCGACTACTAAGTAGACGGGCGTTGCCTTTAATCTGTTTTATGGATTTCGGAAGTGAAATGAAATTCGATATCCGGATTATTGGTTCGCTCTGTATTCAGGAACCATTCACTCTGCGCTAAATAAACCAGGTGCCCATCTTTATCCTCGGCAATATTGGCTGATTTAAAGCGTGTGAATTCTTTCAGTTTTTCTGGGTTCTTACTGGTTATCCAGCAGGCTTTATAATAAGGCTGGGCGCGGAATTCAACCGATGCGCCATATTCCTGTAACAACCGGTATTGAATTACTTCAAACTGCAATTCTCCCACACATCCAATGATCTTCTTATTGCCACCGAACTGTGTAAACAGTTGCGCCACCCCTTCATCCGTCAATTGCAGCAGCCCTTTCTCCAGCTGTTTGGTCTTCATCGGATCCTTATTGATTACTTCCTTGAAGATTTCAGGAGAAAAGGAGGGAATCCCGGTAAAATAAAATTCTTCTCCTTCGGTTAGGGTATCACCAATTTTAAAGTTGCCGGTATCAAATAAACCTACCACATCACCTGGATAGGCTTCTTCAATTACATCCTTGCTGCGCGCCAAAAAACTGTACGGGTTATTAAAGCGTACATCCCTATCCAGCCGAACGTGATGGAAATATTTATTGCGTTCAAACTTGCCTGAACAAACCCGCAGGAACGCAATCCGGTCGCGGTGCTTGGGGTCCAGGTTGGCATGAATCTTAAAAATAAACCCACTGAATTTATCCTCGTCAACAGCCACAGGCCGTTTGGTGGTTTCCCTGTCGCGCGGGATGGGCGCAATCCGGATAAACGTATCCAGCATTTCTTTCACCCCGAAATTATTTACAGCGCTTCCGAAAAATACGGGAGCTACTTTCCCCTGCAGATAATCCTCCACTACCAGTTCTCCGTGTACACCATCCACCAATTCCACATCTTCCCGGAGGGTGGCAGCATCGCGTTCACCTAATTTTTCATCCAAAACAGGATCAGCAAGATCACTGATCTGTACAATATCACTTTCATCCGCCCTTGTATTGGCAGTGAATAAGCGAAGATTTTTTTCTGCCAGGTTGTATACTCCTTTGAAATCCTTCCCACTATTGATGGGCCAGGTCATGGGATGCAGGTGAATGGATAATTCTTTTTCAATTTCCTCAAGCAGTTCAAATCTGTTTTTACCATCCCGGTCCATTTTATTAATGAACACAATTACTGGGGTATCCCGCATTCTGCAGACTTCCATTAGCCGGCGGGTCTGGTCTTCCACCCCATTCACACTATCCACCACCAGGATAACACTGTCCACTGCTGTCAGCGTACGATAGGTATCTTCCGCGAAATCCTTGTGGCCGGGAGTATCCAGCAGGTTGATCAGGATACCTTTGTATTCAAAGGTCATAACCGAAGTGGCCACCGAGATACCTCTCTGACGTTCGATTTCCATGAAGTCGGAGGTTGCATGTTTTTTGATCTTATTGCTCTTAACCGCTCCTGCAGTCTGGATTGCACCACCAAATAACAGCAGTTTCTCTGTCAGGGTAGTTTTACCGGCATCCGGGTGTGATATAATGGCGAAGGTTCTCCTTCTCTCAATCTCGGTCTGATATTTCATAACGGGCGCAAAGGTACAATTATGAGTGCTTTATGCTGACATTTTATATATATTTAGACAAACTATTACGCATGAAAACCTGGTTGTTACCCATCGATTTTTCCGAAACTTCCAAAAATGCTGCCCGTTATGCGGTTGCCCTTGCCAATGAAACCCCTGATGTGAAACTGGTTCTGTACCATGTTTTCGGAAAAATTGCTGCCGGCTCGGATGGTACACCCCTGGACTTGTCCAATACTACCCGGAAAGACATAGCAGAACTCGCCATGAACAACCTGATCAATGAACTTGCGCACAGCTCCCCCATTGAAGTGGTTGCAGAAGAAGGAGAATCCCTGACCGAAAACCTGGCCCGCTATGTGCGCCACAATGGTGCCGACCTGGTGGTAATGGGACTCACAGGCGCCTCCCGCATTGAACAACTCCTGATGGGTACCAATGCCCTAAACATGGCGCATGCTGCAGTTTGCCCTGTGTTGATTGTACCCCCGCAGGCAAGCTTTAATCCGGTCAAAAATATCCTGTTTGCCACGGATATGAAAAATGTAAAACAAACTACCCCCATTAAAGCACTCCGATCAGTACTATCCATTTTTAATGCGAAGCTGCATGTAGTGAATGTAGATGCAGATCATTATGTGGAACTGACCGAAGAATACAAAGCTGAACGTGCCAATATGGAGTCTATCCTGGAAGGATTTAATCCCGATTATTATTTTATCCGGATCAATGATTTCCTGGATGCTGTTCAAACCTTTGTGGAGGATAAAAAAATCGATGTAATTATTACAGTTCCCAGAAAGCACAGTTTCCTGTCTTCCTTATTCAAACCCAGCCATACGCGGAAACTGCTCTACCATACCCATGTTCCGCTGATCGCAATCCATGAATAGGGATTCGTTTTAATTTCATTACTTTTGGCATTCATGTTTCGCAAAGCAGCCATACCATCTTTTGCCTCAAGGGTATTACCGGTAAATTATTACATACCGGATTAGCGCCTCTTTTTGCTGTTTTGATTTCGTAATTAATTAAACTATTTATGCCTAAAGACATTGCATTTGCCAATGTAACCAGTGAAATTGGTACATTAAAACGTTTGTTGGTACACAGTCCGGATAGCGGCCTGGGAAAAGTGGTTCCCTCCAAAGCCCAGGACTGGCTTTTTGAAGACATTGTGCACCTGGATACCATTCGCCGGGGCGAATATGATTTTTATACCAAGATCCTGCTTTATTTTCTGGATCCTCAGAAGGTAAAAGGAAGGATTTCGGAGATTGATGATCCTAAAAACACCCGGAATTTTTATAAACCCGGTCATCCTGATTTCCATCGCTCCGATAAAGTGATTGAACTTCAGTGGTTACTGGAAGAAATCCTGTACGATCGCGATATCCGCCTCAAACTGGTTGCCTCTGTTTGTGCTATTGAGGGTTGCTCTCATGCCAAACAAATGGAACTGCAGGATTACAGTCCGACTGATCTTGCCAAGATCTTCATCAGTGGTACTGCCAACGATCAGACTATGCTCTTCCCTCCCATTCCCAACTTTATTTTTACACGTGATATCGGGATTACCATCAACAATCACATCCTTTTAAATAAACCGGCCAAAAAAGCCCGCACCCGGGAAGCTTTGCTTGTTCGGTATATCTTTTTCCATCATCCGCTGTTCGCAGACCTCCGGGAAAATATCATTGAATTGCCGGATACACATCAGCACTTCCTGCTTCCCAAAGAGGGCGATGATAAAAAGGTTACTCTTGAAGGCGGGGATGTAATGGTGGTGAGTAAAGACCATGTCCTGATTGGTGTTTCCGAAAGAACCAGTCTGGAAGCAGCTCACCAGGCTGTTCATGCCTTGTTTGAAAAAAACGTAGTGAAAAAAGTATCCATTGTAAAAATCCCTAAGAAGAGGGACTATATGCACATTGATACCGTTTTCACCCAGGTGAAGCGCAACGTATGGGTGATGCTCGGAAGCTTCTCTAAAAAAGCCATCAAAAAAGAAGACGCTGATATTGTACAGCGGATTCTCGAAGGCAAGAAAACCGATAATAAAATCCAGGTGATTCAGTTTCGTAAAAAGGACCTGGACAACCCGGTTTATTTCGATAACCTGGAAGATCTTTTAACGGATATCAGCCGGAACGACCTGGACTGTGATGAAAAAGTTCGCTTTATTTATTCCGGTAACAATGAGTTCCCTTTTGATGCCCGTGAACAATGGACAGACTCCTGTAATGTGCTGGCACTGAAAGAAGGTGTTGTATTGGGGTATGATCGTAACGATAAAACTTCTATTGCCTTCCAGAAAGCCGGGTTCAGTGTGTTGCATGTGAAGGAACTGCTGGAAGAGTTTGAAAATGGTACCAAATCCTCTGAATCATTGGAGAACTGTATCATCCTGATGCCTTCAGCAGAATTGTCCAGGGCCAGAGGTGGTTTCCATTGTATGAGTATGCCCTTGTTGCGGGAAGCGTATTAATTAAACCAATTATTCTATGCAGACTTCCAATCATATCATGATGATACGACCTGTCAATTTCAGCTTCAATGCTGAAACGGCGGTCAACAATGCCTTCCAGGTGGCTGGCGCGGCCGAGCAGGCCCAGGAAAAAGCGCAACTGGAATTTGATCGCTTTGTGGCGTTGCTTCAGCAAAACGGAATTGATGTAACGGTAATTAATGATAGTCCGGAGCCTTATACCCCTGATTCCATTTTCCCCAATAACTGGGTCAGTTTCCATGAAGATGGCAGAGTGGTTCTCTATCCCATGTTTGCTCCTAACAGACGTGCGGAAAGAAAACCTGCTGTACTAACGACTATCTTTAAACGCTTCTCACATTCCACGATCATTGATTTAACGGAAGCGGAAAAAGAAAATCGTTTCCTTGAGGGTACTGGCAGTATGGTACTCGACAGGGAAAATAAAATCACCTATGCCTGTTTATCGCCCCGTACAGAAAAAAACCTGGTAGAAGACTTTGCTGAAAAACTGGGTTATACATCGGTTTGTTTCAGGTCGGTTGACAAAAACGGCCAGGAAATTTATCATACCAACGTGATGATGTGCATTGCAGATCGCTATGCAGTTATTTGTATGGACTCGATTCCAGATGCAAGCGAAAAACAACTGGTTGAAGATGCCATTCGAAATACAGGCAAACAACTGATCACGATCACCCTTGATCAGATGAATTCTTTTGCCGGGAATATGCTCCAGGTGCGCAATGCAGCCGGACAAACCTTTCTCGTGATGAGTTCACAGGCCTATCATTCGCTAACACCCGAACAAATCAGTCAACTGGAATCTTTCAATCCCATTCTGCACTCGGATTTACGCACCATTGAAACCAATGGTGGTGGCAGTGCCCGATGTATGATGGCGGAAATATTTCTACCGGAATCAGCCAGCTAATAACTGAGCTACTACCTGCGAAAAGGAACGGGGTTGATAACCCAGTTCCTTTTTTGCTTTCTGTATATCAAAGCCGGTTTTAGCAGGACGTTTTCCAGGTTGTGTAAAACTCGCGGCGGTAACTCTTTCCATCAGTCCGGCATCCCAGCCTCCCTGTTCTGCAATTGCAAGTCCCATTCGATACGGCGTAAATACCTCTTCACCGGAGATATGCCAGATGCCTGTTTTTCGCTGCTCCAGTACCAATGCGATTCCTATTGCCAGGTCATTCACATATGTGGGAGTTCGAAACTGGTCATCCACTACTTTGCAATGTCTACCGGCTTTCAGGTTATCCCGAAGCCAGCTGAAAATGGTCGAACGGCCATGGCTATACGCATTTCCATACACCAGGCAGGTCCTGACAATTGCCCAGGGAACTTCGGCTGTTTGCACAATTGCCTCTGCTTCCAGCTTTGTTTGACCATACCAGCTGATCGGGTTCACATCATCTTCTTCGGTATACATTCCTTTCTCTCCATCAAACACGAAATCAGTTGATACAAAGAGGAAAAAACAATTGTGTTCTTCTGCATCCAAAACCAGTCGGGCGGTAGCTTCAACATTGATATTGTGCGCTTCTTTTTGTTTTTGCTCACATTCATCCACCTGCGACATAGCAGCGCAATGCACAATTGCGGTTGGTTTTTCGGCTTCAATGATGGCTTGTAATTCAAAAGGATGTGTGATATCGGCTGCAAAATATCGAACTCCATTAGTTTCTGCTGCTAATCTTGTTGGCCCCTTACCTGTTGCTATTACAGTATGCCCACGTTGCGACAATACCTGCACCAATTCCTGTCCAACAAAGCCATTAGCCCCTGTCACCAGTATTTTTCCCATTTTATTTGCTGATTTGTTTGGGTTTTAGTCCCATCTCCTTGTAAATAAAAGAAAAAATATCAGCAGAGAGTTCAATGGATTTGGTAAGATTACTTGCACCATGACCAGATTTTGTATCAATCCGGATGATCACAGGATTGGCTCCCTTATAGGCAGCCTGTAAGGCAGCAGCATATTTAAAGGAATGAGCTGGCACTACGCGGTCGTCATGATCAGCAGTGGTAATCAGTGTGGATGGATACTTCAACTCAGTACTTATATTGTGCAAAGGTGAGTATTTATATAAAAAACCAAACTGATCCGGTTTTTCGCTGGAGCCATATTCCGCAATCCAGTTCCAGCCGATGGTGAATTTCTGGTAACGTAACATGTCCATCACACCAACTTGTGGGATAGCTACTTTGAATAGTTCAGGACGCTGATTTATAACTGCCCCTACCAGTAATCCGCCATTGGATCCACCCTGGATGGCCAGATAAGAAGGTGAGGTATACTTGTTTTTTATGAGGTGTTCTGCTGCCGCGATGAAATCATCAAAGACATGCTGTTTTTTATCCAGCATGCCGTCCTTATGCCAGGTTTCACCGAACTCCGATCCACCTCTCAGATTGGCTACTACATAAATGCCGCCCTGCTCGAGCCAGGTCAGATTCACAGCACTGAAGGAAGGAGTCAGACTGATATTAAATCCGCCATAACCATAGAGGATGGTTGGGTTGTTTCCGTTAAGCGCCAATCCTTTCTTATGCGTGATGAACATCGGCACCTGGGTGCCATCTTTACTGGTATAATAAACCTGTTTCGTTTCAAATAAATCAGCCTGGTAACCCGGAATTACTGGTGCCCGGAATACAGTGCTTTTTCCTGAAACAGGATCCAGTTGAAATATAGTAGGCGGATAGGTATAGGAACTAAACGTGTAGAAGATTTCATCACTCTTTTTTTCGGTACTGAAACCACTCGCATTGCCAATACCCGGAAGCTTAATCTCGCGGATTCGTTTTCCATTGAGGTCGTACTGGTAAACATGGCTGCTAACATTTTCGAGGTAGTTAATAAAGATGGAACCACCTGCTGTTGAAGCGCTTCTGATGGGAAACTTTGCTTCCGGAATCAGGGTCCGGGTACTGGAAACAGTCCCATTTTTTAATTCCATTTCAATAATCCGGTAGTTGGGTGCTCCATCATCTGTAGAAACCAGGATCCGGTCGCCCACATTATCAATGAAATCATAATTGGTGTTACCTACCTCCTTCACCAGTTGTATCCAGTTTTTAGAATTGCTTTTATTATCTCTGACCCAAAGTGCATTGCCCATAAAGCCCTTACCCCGGTCGCTGATCGTCAGAATGCTGAATCGCTCATCCTTACTCGTTCTAAGGGTGTGAAAACGCTGCGGATTGGCAGGATCCTCATAAATGAGTTCATCACTGGACTGCGGAGTACCGATTCTATGATAAAAAACCTGGTGGTTTTCATTTTTGGTAGACAATTCCTTCCCTTTTTCAGGAGCCGGATAGCGACTGTAATAAAACCCATCCCCCTGCCAGGCAATTCCTGACACTTTCACCCAGGAAATAGTATCCTGTAAAAACTGGTTGGTCTGCATGTCACGGACGAGGTAGGTCTGCCAGTCTGATCCCCCAAGGGAGAGTGCTACCACAGCATATTTTCCATCATTCGAAAGTGAAAAATTGGCCATCCGGGTAGTACCATCAGCAGAAAACCGGTTCGGATCCAATACCATTTCCTCCTTTCCTTTGAGGCCCTTGGTACGATATAAAGCAGACTGATTTTGCAGGCCATCGTTTTTATAATAATAGTAGTACTCGCCTTTTTTGCCTGGTGCTGAATATTTCGCATAATTACTCACTTCCAGCATCCGGTTTTTCCATTGTTCCCGGAAAGGAATCTGTTCCAGGTAACCAAAACTGACTTTGTTTTGTGCCTCCACCCAGGCCTTGGTTTCGTGACTATTATCATCTTCAAGCCAGCGATAGGGATCCGCTACCTGGGTTCCATGGTAATTGTCTACGGTATCAACTTTTCGGGTGGTTGGATAAGATAATTGTGCAGCAGCTCCAATACTAACATTTGTAAGTATGACCAAACACAGATATTTATTCCACATATGTGAATTGTTTATTGATTTTCAATGTTAAGTGGTGGTTGTAAGGGTATGTAGTGACTACATAATCAAGTCAAATCCTTATTTTTGGCGCGCCTTATCAAACGACTGCCTAAAAATAGGAAAGCTTGTCATGTAATTTAGCATATGTAAAACCAAACTACCTTAATTTAATTCGATGAGCGACAGCAAGGTTAAAAAAATAGGAGTACTGACTTCCGGTGGCGATTCTCCAGGTATGAATGCCGCGGTAAGGGCAGTAGTCAGAACCGGACTTTATCATGGCTTGGAAATGTATGGAATTATCAGAGGATATGCAGGCATGGTAGACGATGATATTTTCAAAATGGAATCACGTTCGGTGGCCAATATCATTCAGCGGGGTGGTACCATTCTTAAAACAGCCCGTTGTAAAGAATTTTTTGAATACGAAGGCCGTCAGAAAGCTTACGAAAATCTAAAGAAAAGAAATATTGATGGCTTGGTGGTGATTGGGGGCGATGGCAGTTTCAATGGTGCATTGAAATTCAGCCAGGAATTTGACATCCCCTGCATTGGTTTACCCGGCACCATTGATAAAGATATTGCAGGTACTGATTTCACTATCGGTTTTGATACTGCAGTTAATACAGCAGTTGAAGCAATTGATAAAATCCGGGATACTGCAGATGCGCATGACCGTCTCTTTATAATTGAAGTGATGGGGCGTGATGCTGGTTATATCGCCCTGCACAGTGGCATTGCTACCGGAGCCGAACATATTTTGATCCCCGAAAAGAAAACCGATATCGACCAGGTGGTAAAAAGTCTGCAGGAAAAAGAAAAGCGCAGGAAACTGGTAAACCTGATTGTAGTTGCTGAAGGAGATGAATTTGGTGGAGCGGAAGAAGTTGCCAAACACGTAAAAGCAAAACTTCCTCATATTGATACCCGGGTTTGTATACTCGGACATATTCAACGGGGCGGATCACCCACCTGCCTGGATCGCCTTATTGCCAGTCGCATGGGTTACCACGCGGTTGAAAGCCTGATGACCGGTCGCAATAATGTTATGGTGGGCATTCAGAATAATAAAATGCATTACACACCACTTGAAAATGCAGTGAAGGCAAAACAAAAAATCAATGAGGAATGGATGAAGATCGTGAAGATCCTCGCCTCCTGATCCAATCAAAAAAGCAAGCAACGAAAATCTAACATATGTCAAAACACGCCTCTAAATACCTGCACCAGGAAATGGATAAAGAAGCAGGCAGGCAACATGCTTTTAAAAGGACCAAGATTGTAGCCACTGTAGGTCCGGCTTGTGATACTTACGATAAACTCCTTGCCCTGGTTCGTGCCGGTGTGAATGTTTTCCGACTGAATTTCTCTCACGGATCACATGAAGATAAAGCTAAGATCATTGAACATATCCGCCAGATCAATTCAACTGAACCCTATAATATTGCTATCCTGGGTGACCTGCAGGGGCCCAAACTACGGGTGGGTGAAATTGAAAACAACGGCATCCAGGTAAGTGAAGGAGATATCCTGACTTTTACCAATACCAAATGCCTCGGCACCCTGGAAAAGATCTACGTTAGTTATCCTAACCTGCATGCCGATGTAGTGGTAGGAAACAGGATCTTTATTGATGATGGTAAAATTGAGGTTGAGGTTACTGAAATCACCGATGACAATGATGTAAAGGTGAGAGTAACAGTTGGCGGGAAATTATCTTCCAAGAAAGGAATCAACCTTCCGGATACCAAGATCTCACTGCCAGCCTTAACCGAAAAAGACCTGCTTGATCTTGATTTTATAATTGAACAAAAACTTGACTGGGTAGCACTTTCATTTGTAAAGAGAGTAGAAGACCTGATCCAGTTAAGAACCATACTGAATCGTCACCAGAGCAAAACCAAGGTAATTTCCAAAATTGAAATGCCAGAAGCCATCACCAATCTGCGGGATTTGATCCTGGAGAGCGATGGTGTGATGATTGCACGTGGAGATCTGGGTATTGAAATTCCCATGGAGCAGGTTCCCCTGATTCAAAAGGATATCATCCGCAAATGCATGCACCGCGCGAAGCCGGTAATTGTAGCTACCCAGATGATGGAAAGCATGATTGATCGTGTGAAGCCCAATCGTTCTGAAGTAACCGATGTGGCTAATGCGGTAATGGAAGGAGCTGATGCTGTAATGTTAAGTGGTGAAACGGCAACCGGTCAGCATCCGGTTTTGGTTATCGAAACCATGAGTAAGATCATTCGCGAAATAGAAACCAAAGCCTATTATTACAACCGCGAAGAAGACCTGACTCCACAGCCCCACTCTCCTTCTTTCCTGAGTGATGCGATCTGTTACAATGCCTGTAAAATCGCCAAAGATGTAAATGCACATGCACTGATCGGCATGACGCAGAGCGGTTATACCGGTTTTATGTTGTCCAGCTATCGTCCAAAATCTCCCCTTTATATTTTCACGAAAGAGCGTTCCCTGGTGAATCAGTTGAGTTTAAGCTGGGGCGTTCGTGCATTCTTCTATGAAGAAGAGGAAAGCCTGGATGATATCCACTCAGATCAGCATGAAATCCTGAAAGAGCGTGGCTTTATCCAGGTTGGAGATGTAGTGGTTAATACGGGAAGTACACCGGTGAAAGAACACCTGCCAACGAATATTCTGAAGATATCAGTAGTGAAGTGAAAGGTGAAAGGTGAGAAGTGAAATGTTGTGAAAGGTGAAACGTGAAACGTGAGAAGGAATCCCGTCTCTTATTTCACTTTTCACCTTTCACCTTTCACATTGCGTAGCAACTCCCTGATCTCCTCCGGATCTACTGTCCAGGTTTGAGCACCTTCGCTTAAAGATGGATTTTTATACTCCATATTGCCGGTTGTTAATTTGCGGGCAGAACTATGGAATTCATTGAGTCCGGTTAATTGCTGCAATTGCGCAATATTGCCCGACCGGATGCCAGAGCCAGGTAATATAATAATCCTTTCTTTCGCTTCCTTGATACAGGCCAGTAAGGAACTCAATCCCTCCATCACGGTATTGGCCCCTCCGGAAGTCAGTATGCGCTGGCAACCTGCGGCTATGACTACCTCTAATGCTTCCAGCTGATTGGGTACCTCGTCAAATGCCCGGTGAAAAGTAACATCCATCGGAAAAGCCAGCTCTACCAGTTTGGCCGTAGTTTCATAATCTACCCGGCCATCGGACTTCAAACACCCCAAAACCACTCCATCCATGCCCAGTTCTTTTGCCAGCTGGATGTCTTTTTTCATTACGTCAATTTCCTCCGGTGTATATAAAAAATCTCCACCCCTGGGACGAATAATAGGAAATACCGGGATCTGAACTGCTTCCCTTGCCGCACGCATCATGCCATAGGATACGGTTGTTCCTCCTTCAGGTGGATTGGCACATAATTCAATCCGGCCACCACCATTGGCTTCAATCAGTTTACAACTGTTTATGTCAAATGCTATGACTTCCAGTAAAATTGACATCAGATCAGATATTTAGCATCTTTCGTATAGGCACCCTCGTTAGTCTGCACTGCGTAGTTAAACCCTTTGATTACGGAATAGGCTCCCACTTCTCCTTGTTTATTAACTGCAATAAACCCGGCCTGCAGGTTTTTGGCTTTTTCAATCCCGTTTCTTTTTACAATCCGCTCTACTGCTTTTTTACAGGCTTCTTCCGGCGACAAGCCATTGCGCATCATTTCCACAATGGTATGCGTACCACATATGCGCACAATCTCTTCTCCCACACCGGTTGCGGTGGCTGCTCCTACTTCGTTGTCAACAAATAAACCGGCTCCAATAATAGGAGAATCTCCTACCCTGCCAGCCATTTTATATGCCATACCACTGGTGGAACAGGCGCCACTAAGGTTGCCCTTCATATCCAATGCAAGCATACCGATGGTATCATGATTGTCCTGCTGACCAGGCACCTGCTTTTTTTGTTTACGGTTTCTTTCTTCCAAATGATCCACTGTAATCATGGGATCGTATTTGGATGTTTTCAACCAGTTCTTCCAGGCTTTTTCTGCTTCCGGAGTTAGCAGGTTCATTTTCTCAAAACCTTCTGATAAAGCGAATTTCAAAGCCCCTTCTCCAACCAACTGAACATGGGGTGTTTTTTCCATTACCAGTCGGGCTACAGACACTGGGTGTAATATATGCTCCAGGCACATCACGGCTCCACAATTACCAAATTCATCCATCACGCAACTGTCAACGGTAACGCGACCATCACGGTCTGGCAAACCACCATAACCTACACTCTGGTCGGTTGGATCGGCTTCTGTTACATGAATTCCTTTTTCCAACGCATCCAATGCTCTTCCATTGGCAGCGAGTATCTTCCATGCTGCAGCATTGGCTTTTTGATTGGGCGCCCAGGTTGATATCACAACCGGCTTGTTTATTTTATTGGTTTCTGAAATACCCGAAAAACCTTGTTTCCCTAAGAAAATTCCGAGTGATCCCAGTATGGAATGCTGTAAAAAACGTCTCCTTTCTAGCATATTCAATTCAGATTAGAAATCAAAGTAAAACATTTAACCTATTAAATACTTATCCAATTCTGTACATTTATTCTTTAATTATCACGCTCTGATATGAAGCTGCTTTACTCCGCCCTGATATTGTTTTTTATTTCGATATCATCTGTTGCGCAAACTCCTTTCAGCCAGGACTCCTCCTGGATCCGGGATCATTATAGTAAAATGGAAAAACATATCCCCATGAGGGATGGCGTGCGCCTGTTTACATCCATTTACATGCCTACAGACAGCACCGAGAAACATCCCATCCTGCTTACCCGAACCCCCTATTCCTGTGCCCCATACGGAACAGAGAACTGGCGCGCTTTCTGGGACACCCATCTAAAATATTACATGCGCGAAGGTTATATCATCGTGTTTCAGGATGTGCGTGGCCGCTGGATGAGTGAAGGCAATTTTGAAGATGTGCGTCCATTCAAAAAGAACAAATCCGCCACTGCTGAAACGGATGAAGCCAGCGATGCCTATGATGCAATTGACTGGCTGGTAAAAAATCTGCCTAATAACAATGGCCGGGTTGGCGTAATGGGAATCTCTTATCCCGGATTCTATACCACCATGGCGGCAGCTAGTGGTCACCCTGCACTTAAAGCTGTGAGTCCGCAGGCACCTGTTACTGACTGGTACATGGGAGATGATTTCCATCACAATGGTGCACTCGCCCTGATGGATGGCTTTCTGTTTTATGCTGGCGGTTTCGGTTACCCCAGGCCGTTACCTACACAAACTCCGCCCGTAAATAAACTCAATATCCCCCGTACCGATAACTATTCCACTTTTCTTTCCATAGGCCCGCTATCCAATTTTTTAAAACTTACCGGTGATTCAATCAAATTCTGGAAGGATCTGTTTGCACACCCCGATTATGACAACTTCTGGAAAGAGCGGGATGCCAGAACAGCCATGTTTAACATCCAGCCTGCTATATTAACGGTTGGCGGTTTATACGATGCAGAAGATTGTTACGGTGCCTGGAACCTGTATAAAGCCATCGAAAAACAGAACCCGGGTATCAATAATAAGATTGTTATGGGGCCCTGGTATCACGGGCAGTGGGCACGGGGCGATGGCAGCTCACTCGGTGCCATCAACTTTGGCAGCAAAACCTCTGAATGGTACCAGAACCATATTGAACTTCCCTTTTTTCAATACCACCTCAAAGGCAAAGGAAGCCTGGATGACCTGGCTGAAGCTACCATCTTCTTCTCCGGTGAAAACAACTGGAAAAAACTGGAGCAATGGCCTCCCCGGCAAATGAACCCCACCCCACTTTATTTACAACCCAATGGGGGGCTCGACTGGATGCCGGTATTTGGAAAAAAAGCGCCTACAGAATACATCAGCGATCCCAACAAACCTGTTCCCTATGCGGATGGAATTCATTTCAACAGAACAAGAGAATATATGATCGACGACCAGCGTTTTGCAGATCGCAGACCCGATGTGGTAAGCTTTGTAACACCTGAACTGGATAGCAACCTCACACTGGCCGGACCCGTAATTGCTGACCTCCTGGTTTCCATCAGCAGTACGGATGCCGACTTTGTTGTGAAACTCATTGATGTATTTCCGGATGATACAGTTGCCACATTAAGTGGCTTTCAACAATTGGTAAGAGGTGAAATCATGCGGGGCAAATACCGCAAAAGTTTTGAAGTCCCCATTCCCTTTAAACCAAATAAACCAGAGCGCGTAAAATTCGAGTTGCCAGATGTGGCGCATACATTCAAAAAAGGACATAAACTGATGATTCAGATTCAGAGTAGCTGGTTTCCTTTAATGGATCGAAATCCACAGCAGTTTATGAATATCTATGAAGCCAAACCGGATGATTTCAAAAAAGCCGCGATCCGTATCCACCATGATGGAGAAGAGGCTTCCAAACTATTTTTACCGGTTGTTCCCGGGTCCGCTGGCATCAATTGAGCTTTTTACAGCGTATTCACCGGTTAAAATTGAAAAACTAGGGCGGGCGTTGCACCCAGCTCTTTTCTCAATTTGGCGGGTAATTCCACTGTCACCCGGTTGTCGGAAATCTTGTATTTCAGCTTTTTGCCCGTTTGTAATTCCCTGATGCCAGCCTTGCCAGGCATATTGGTCGTCCAGCTAATAGTGGCAGGGATTACCTCCTCCTTAATTAATTGAATTGCATACTTCGCACTCCCATCTTTCGCATTGGTAAAAAACATATCCCCCTCCGCATAATGATCAGCTGTACGTGTACCATAAATAGCCGTACCATTCTTATGGAGCCATTGACCAATTTCTTTTAAACGATCAACTGCTTCTTCCTGCAATAATCCTTCAGGAGTTGGTCCAACTCCCAATAACAGGCTGCCACCTTTCGCAACTATTTCTACAAGCGTATGGACTACCTGACGGGTTGTTTTAAATTTTTCATTCGGCACAAATCCCCAGGCTCCTCCCAGGGTAATGCAACTTTCCCAGGGATGATCCAGCTTCGTAGCAGGAATACGCTGTTCTGGAGTCTGGTAATTTTCATAGGGTCCATGAACTGTTCTGTCTACTACCAGTAAACCTGGTTGTTTAGCTCTTCCATTCCGCGCAATCGTTTCCATATCAATGTCCTGGCTCCAGGCAGGTATTGCAGCACCCCAATTCCGCACTTCCTCATTAACTGTTTCAAGTGGACGTACCCAGCCACCATCCAGCCAGAGTATATCCACTTTGCCATAGTTGCTCATCAATTCATCAAGCTGGTTGTGCGTATATTTTTTAAATGCCTCCCATCTCCAGGGAAATTTCCGGATATCATAGTTGTTGTTCCGATCCGGCGTTGCGTACATTGGCCACCAGTAGTTTTCAGAATGCCAGTCGGGTTTACTGAAATAGGCTCCGATCATCATACCCTTATTGCGGAAAGCTTCAAATACATGCTTTGCGACATCCTTTTTTGGATTTGACGCAAAAGGTCCTTTGGCGATTGAGTAATCGGATTGTTTGGTATCAAACATGGCAAATCCATCATGGTGCTTGGTAGTGAACACCAGGTATTTCATGCCTGCTGCAGCAGCTGCAGCAGCCCATTGATCCGGATTAAATTTCACCGGATTAAATTGCTTACTCAGTCCCCAATACCATTGTTTGAAATCTTCATAACGGGTGGTACTGTCACGTGTAATCCAATCCTCTGAACAAAGTGCCCAGGATTCTATCATGCCTGGAACTGCATATACTCCCCAATGAATGATCATGCCAAATTTCTGGTCCCGCCAGGTTTCCAGCTTCTCTTTCACCAGTGGATCGGTAGGCCATTCGTATTCAGTGGATTGCTGATGCAAATTATTTTGCCCAACTACAGACAGGGCTAATAACAAATGAGTCAGACTAAAAAAAAACAATTTCATACCTGCTATTTGGGGTTTTGCCGGAAAAAAAAGGAAATTACATCATAAACTTATCCCGTATTACCCCATAATTCACATTCTACACTTCAACATTATCCGGGCCAGGAGTCCGATCCAATTCCATCCCAAACCGGCTCTTTTCGGGACTACCGTGTAAATTCAGGAAAAAATTGTCCATTCAGCAGAAGCTTCTTCAAATTCCGGGTCGATGAAAAAAATGATTTCTATGGTAAAGTTGCTAATTTTTATACTTTCGCTCATTCATTAAGCAAAAGACCAAATTAAAACAACCATGGTAGATTCATTCGAGAAGATTCCCGTCAGGATTTTCAATAACCTGAAGGAAGGCTCCCTGTTTATTGCCAACGAAATTGCAGCTGTCATCCGTCAAAAACAGGCGGAAGGGAAAAAATGTGTATTGGGACTCGCAACCGGTTCCTCCCCCAAAACTGTTTATGCTGAATTGGTTCGGCTACACAAAACAGAAGGACTCAGTTTCAGCAATGTGGTAACCTTTAACCTGGATGAATACTACCCCATCGATCAGGATGCGCTGCAAAGTTATAACCGTTACATGCGCGAACACCTGTTCAATCATGTTGACATCAAACCCGAAAACATTCATATCCCCAATGGCGAACTGCCTAAGGAGGAAATCAAAAAACACTGTGCCGATTATGAAGCCATGATCGAAGAAGCTGGTGGCATTGATGTGCAGATCCTAGGTATTGGAAACAATGGTCATATCGGTTTCAACGAACCTGGCTCCAGCCGGTTTTCCAAAACCAGGATGATCACCCTCGACAACTCTACCAGAATTGCCAACTCTTTTGAGTTTCCGAATATTTCAGAAGTACCCCGCCTGGCTGTTACCATGGGTATTGACACCATTCTGAAAGCACGCAAGATTTACCTGATGGCATGGGGGCCCATGAAAGCCCCAGTGGTACAGAAAGCAGTGGAAGAACTGGTTACAGAACAAATCCCGGCTTCGCTCCTGCAGCAGCATAACGATACCGTATATGTGCTGGATGAAATGGCGGCATCTGAGCTTACGCGTTTTAAATCACCCTGGTTAACCGGTGATATCGAATGGACGCCTGCGATGGTAAAAAAAGCAGTGGTGAGTATGGCATTGAAAACCGGCAAACCCATACTGGGATTGACCAATAGCGATTATAATGAATATGGCCTTGGAGATCTGCTGGTTGAAAAAGGCGATGCATATGAAATCAACCTGCAGGTTTTTTATATGCTGCGCGATGGCATTACAGGATGGCCGGGCGGTAAACCCAACGCAGTTATTCCTGCTCACCCGGAGCGTTCGCTGCCATACCCCAAAACCTGCCTGATCTTCTCTCCGCACCCGGACGATGATATCATCAGCATGGGTGGCACATTTATGCGTTTGCACGACCAGGGTCATGATGTGCATGTGGCGTATCAAACCAGTGGTAATATTGCTGTAACAGATGAATTTGTAACCCGCTTTATTGACTTTGCCGTAGGCTTTGAAGAAATTTCGGGTATTGATAGCAGTAAGTCGCGCGAAATTCTCACCGCTGCGCATAAATTCCTCGCGAATAAAAAACCAAGTGAAAGTGATACTACAGAGATCCGGGCCATCAAAGGACTGATCCGTAGAGGGGAAGCAAAAGCTACCTGTCGATATGTTGGTATCAAGGATGAAAATGTACACTTCCAGAACCTGCCCTTCTACGAAACAGGTCGGGTGGAGAAAATGCCCATGGGCGAAGAGGATGTACGCGTAACCATGGAATTGCTGAGAAAAGTAAAACCTCACCAGGTGTATTGCGCGGGTGATCTGGCAGACCCGCATGGCACACATAAGGTTTGCCTGGATATCGTATTTGAATCCCTGCGTCGCATCAAAGCAGAAGGCGATGAATGGATCAAGGATTGCTGGGTTTGGTTGTACAAGGGAGCATGGCAGGAGTGGAACATTGAAGAAATTGAAATGGCCATCCCGATGAGTCCGGATCAGGTGATCAAGAAAAGACATGGTATTTTCATCCACCAGTCGCAGAAAGATATGGTGCCTTTCCAGGGCTCCGACTCCCGCGAATTCTGGCAGCGTGCGGAAGACCGCAATGCACAAACAGCCAAGCAGTATGCGCAACTCGGCTTAACGCAATACGCTGCTATGGAAGCATTTGTGCGCTGGCATTATTAAAAAAATCAGGGAAATCGGTCTTGAAATTTTTGGAATGTAAAGATCGATTCCCTTATCTTTGCACTCCCTTAACGGGAATGGCTCCGTAGCTCAACTGAATAGAGCATCTGACTACGGATCAGAAGGTTTCAGGTTTGAATCCTGACGGAGTCACAAAGAGGTCGCATAAATTGCGGCCTTTTTTTATTTCACCCCCACAAAGCTCAGTTAAAACACACTTTTTTAGAATTTGAAATCTTCACAATTTGTGAACTTTTGGTACATTTGCTTTAGTTCATATGAAAGTCAGGCTGATAAAAGAAAAAACAATCAAAGATTTTATAGCTGGGAATAGTGGCAGTAAGGCATCGTTTGAAGAATGGCTTTCAAAATTGAAATTGGCAGCACAAGTATCAGGTTGTATGTATGCTGGTTAGGTACGCATGCTGAATACGACAAACTTTGCAAACAGAAAAAACAATATACAGTTTTTGACTATTGAAATACAGGTTATGGAAATATTGAAATATAAAGTGATTAAAACTGACAAACAATACAACGAATATTGCCAGATACTTCATGATTTGGACTTTTCTACAAAAAAGAAAACCAAAACAATCGAAGATGAAATGGAATTGCTCACTTTTTTGATTGAAAAATACGATGAAGAAAACCGCAATTTTGAAATACTTGAACCTATCCCTTTACTAAAGTCTTTGATGAAAGACCATAATATGAAAGCGGTTGATTTGGCTAACCTGTTAAATGTTAGTGAAGGCTTGGTTTCAGATATGCTTAATTACAAAAAGGGATTATCTAAAGAAACCATTCGAATTCTATCAGAAAGATTTAAGTTGAACCAGGAGGCGTTTAATAGACCTTATGAATTAAAAGTGAACAAAAAACCTAAACTCAAACACTCAAAAGTGACGCGTTCCAGAAAAAAACTGGCTGGAGTTTAATTTATGAAAATAATCTTGTCAAGTTTTGGCAAACAACAGGAAGCTTCCACCAAAGGGGCGCTAGATGATTTTACCCGTCGAGTGACTCGCTATTTTCCCTGCGAATGGAAAATATTAGCTCCCTCCAAACTCACAGAACCCGGGGCCATCAAAAAACAGGAAGCTCAATTATTCCTGCAAAATATCCAGCCAGATGATTATGTGGTATTGCTGGATGAAAGAGGAAAAAACATCAGTTCACCTGACCTTGCGCAACTGATCCAGGAACGCGCCAATGAAAGCCGACGGCAACTGGTATTTTTAATTGGCGGTGCTTATGGAGTGGATAGCAGTGTGCAGCAGAGAGCCAATTTTACCTGGAGTTTATCCAAACTGGTTTTCCCGCACCAGTTGGTTCGTTTGCTGCTCGCAGAGCAGGTGTACCGGGCCTGCACCATCCTGCGCAATGAAAAATACCATCATTCCTAGCATTTTGGGGACTCACTGAAATTTGTATCTTTCGAGCATGATTAGCATTACCCTGTCGATCGTCATTTTAACTGTAGCCATATCTGTTTCAGCCTTCAGTAAGGAAAAAATCAAGGAAGATTTACTGTTCTGGCCTGCACAGATTGATAGCCAGAAACAATATTATCGCTTTATCACGAACGGTTTTGTACATGGTGATGTGATGCACCTGGCCTTTAATATGCTGGCATTGTGGTCCTTTGGTGAATATGTGGAAGGCTATCTGTACACCAATCCTATGTTATTCGGATCAAAAGCCAAACTGGTTTATTTAGGTTTGTATGTTCTTGGGCTGATCGTTTCCGTTATACCCGACTATTTTCAATACCGCAATAATTATGCATACCGCGCATTAGGTGCATCCGGTGCTGTTTCCGCCGTGATCTTTTCTTTTATCATGCTGGATCCGACGCAGAAAATTTCCGTCTTCTTTTTACCAGGCATGCCTGGATATATTTTTGGTGTGATCTTCCTTGCTTTATCAGCTTTCCTGGCCAAACGAGGAGGAGGAAATATCGGTCACCGGGCCCACTTTAGCGGTGCCATCTTTGGTGTACTCTATACCATCATCATGGCAAAACTCATTGCCAATATTGATATACTTCCCGCCTTTATTGAAACCATCAAATCCCGTTACTAACAGGCAGGTGCAACTGAAAACGAAGGACCTGTTTGGTGGAGGGCTTTACTTTAAAGCGATCATCCAGGCGTAACCCAACTACCCAGCAGATTTTTTTGTCAGCTTCCAGCACCCAGGTGTTTTCTTTTTGATTCCGGGAAACTTTCTCGTCTGTTAAAAACCGCGCGATCTTTTTCTTTTTGGCCATGCCAAGGGGATAGAAATAATCACCTGCTTTCCATTTGCGCAGCAACAAGGGAAATGGTAGGCGGCTACTATCAAGAAATGCAATTGAAGCATCGGTTGGAATAGTAAACTCCTCCCCACTTTGGGCAGACCAGCTCAACCTGCCCCCCGGGAACTCAAGTTCACCCGAAGAGGTTTCTATCACCCACCAATTATTCTGGGCCGGTTCCTTTTTCGAAAGAATCAACCAGTTCCTGTTTTTCAATAACTGATATTCTCCGCTCTGAATCATGTGACCGGTCTGGCTTTCCATCAGGTTTACTGCCTGTTCAACCTGCTCCGCACTGAATCCTGCCCCCTGCAACCATTCAAAGAGCAAATAGTCGGCACCCACTGTTTGTTTCCATTTCAAAATAGGTAGCCACTGCTCGGTTCCTTTTTGCTCAATCAATTTGGCCAGGCTTCGCTGCACCTGCTGCTCGGTATATGCAGCCAGGCTTTGAAAATTTCTACTGTTCAGATAAATCCTCCGAATACTATCAGGATACAATGCTGTTATGGCAGGCAATACCTGCTGGCGGATCCTGTTTCGGCTGTATTTATCCGTTAGATTGGAACTGTCTTCGACCCAGCTTAACCCCTGCTCTGCAGCGTATTCTTCCAGAACAGTTCTTTCAACTGCCAACAGCGGCCGGCAAAGCAGCCCCCGTTTTGGTTGCATCCCTTTGATCCCCTTCAATCCGGAACCCCGAAACAGGTTCATCAGGATCGTCTCCGCCTGGTCATTGGCATGATGCGCAGTGAGTATATAACTGGCAGGTTGCCCTTGTCGCACAGGCTTCTCTGAATGCACCAATTCTTCGAACCAGGCATAGCGCAGTTTTCGTGCTGTCTCCTGCAGATTGCCTTCCCTACTAAACACAGCCGGATCAATTTTCTTCATCTGTAAGGGCAATCTCCATTGCTCCGCCAGCTGCCGCACAAACGATTCATCTCTGTCACTCTCCGCTCCTCTTAATCCAAAATTCATATGCGCCAGCTCAACCTGGTACTGCAGTTGTTGAAGTACATGTACCAATACCACCGAATCCAACCCTCCACTAACGCCTACCACTAACCGATCGCGCCTGCTGAACAGTTTTTCCTTTTCAATAAATCCTTCTACTTGTTTTAGTAATGTCTGCATGTTTAAAATCGAGTGTTTTCCCTCGTAAGATTACCTTTCTGAAGTAAATATATCCACTTAGTTTAGTACCTGATTCTATAACCATTAACCGTATCCGAAGCTATGCCGAACCAGGGCTTCTTAATGCAGCTGATTGATCAGCTGACTTTTGCAACTTTGATCATCTCCCTGTTTTTTATCTTCCTGAAAAAAGCATGGACGACTCCCGTTTTTTTATTCCTCGCACTGAATATCCTTTACAGTGTTTTGCTTTTCCTCATGGGATGGATCTTTGGTATGTTCTCCATCCAGTATGAACTGGTCTCAAACCTAAGCATTCATGTTGATACCCTAACCGGACTCGGCGTGCTTTATCATATCTGGCCGGAAAATCAGTACCGTCGCTTCCTGGTCATTTCCGTGGTTCCGGTTTTACTCGCCTGGCTGGTTACTATCTTTTTCATGGGTCCCCAAAAAACATTCTACTGGAACCTGGTTGCTCCTGCTACCTGGTTTTTACTGGCTGCCACCTATTCCATGTCCCTCCTTTACAAGCGTTCCTTCTACCATGAAAACGCCCATTACCTGAGCAAATTCCTGTTCATCGGAGGTTTTCTCTTTTACAATTTTGTATACCTCATAATCGAAGGCTGTTACATCGTGTTTGCACAATCCGGTGGCGCCGAAGATGCCTGGCATATCAACTTCTGGAGTTATTTTATCTTCCGCCTGATGCTGCTGGCCGGGATCCTTTCCTGGTTTTATCATCCCCGGGTATCCAATAACAAGATGGCCATTAATAAATAAGATCCTCCAACGCTGCCCTCAATTCACCCAATGCATGCTGATCACCGGCAGTTGTTGCCTGCTGCATGCCTTCCTGGTACACCCGGATGGCCTCCTCCGTATTGCCTGTTCTTTCCAGCAACTTGCCTAAATGGTAATAGGTTCCCACATAGCCAGGGTTGACTGCCAGCAATTCCTGGAATACAACTCTTGCCTGTTCTTCCTCCCCCAGCTTAATGTATTCCAATCCCAATGCATGTTGCAAAAAGGAATCAGTCGGACTGGCAGCCAGGTAGGCTTTCAATTGCTGAATGCGATCCATATAGAATTAATAAATTTTTTATCCGTAAAAGCTTTGCTGCAAAACTAACAAACGTATATTTGTGTTAAGTGGTTGCATAAACAACTTTTAATCTTTACGAAACGAGCGCTGTATGAAAATTCTAGTTTGTATTAGTAAGACGCCGGACACTACGGCAAAAATAGCCTTCACTGACAATAACACGAAATTCGCCACAGAGGGTGTGCAGTGGATCATCAACCCTTATGATGAATGGTATGCCCTGGTGCGCGCCATCGAATTAAAGGAAAAAGATCCCACCACTGTTTTACACCTGGTAAATGTTGGTGGTGCAGAAAATGATGCCATCATCCGTAAAGCACTTGCCCTTGGTGGTGATGAAGCCATTCGCGTTAACCTGGAAAGCCAGGATAGCTTTACCATCGCCAGCCAGATTGCACAGGTTGCAAAAGATGGAGGATACGACCTGGTATTCACAGGTAAGGAAACCATCGATTACAATGGTTCTTCGATTGGAGGGATGGTTGCCGAATTGCTTGACTGGCCCTATGTTTCCCTGGCTACCAAACTTGAACTGAATGGCAGCAATGCCAGCCTCACCCGCGAAATTGAAGGCGGCGAAGAAACTGTGGAAGCCTCCCTGCCCCTGGTGGTGAGTGCACAAAAAGGCATGGCTGAACAGCGCATTCCGAATATGAAGGGTATTATGGGTGCCAGAACCAAACCTCTGAAAGTAGTGGAGCCGGTTGCTGTTGAAGCCCTGACTTCCATCGCCGGATTTGAACTTCCTCCAGCAAAAGCTGGCGTGAAACTGGTTCCAGCCGACAACCCGGAAGAACTGGTGAGACTGCTTCACGAAGAGGCTAAGGTTATCTAATTTTTTGCACCCACTTTTAAAAACGATTCTATGTCAGTACTTGTTTACATCGATCATACAGATGGAGAAATAAAAAAATCATCCCTGGAAGCTGCCAGCTATGGCGCTCAACTCGCCAGCCAGCTGGGTGTTGCTGCACACGGACTGGTATTAGGCACACTGAACGCAGACCTGTCTGCCCTCGGCAAACAGGGACTTCAGAAAGTTCACCAGGTGAAAAATGATTCCCTCAACCAGTTTGATCCCGGCCAGCAGGCTGCTATGGTGGCGGAAGCTGTTACCAGCCTCGGAGCAACGGTGGTGGTAGTATCTAATAATGTAACTGGTAAAGCACTCGGTCCACGCTTATCAGCCAGGCTCAAAGCCGGACTGGTAGCTGGTGCAGTTGCCCTGCCCGATACCAGCAATGGTTTTGTAGTGAAGAAAGCTGTATTCAGTGGAAAGGCCTTTGCCCAGATTGCAGTTAGTTCTCCCATCAAAATAATTGCCCTCACCCCCAATGCCTTCTCAGTTACGAATAGCGATGGCAGTGCAGAAGTGGCAGACATCAACTTAACTGTACCGGCAGCTAAAATCAAAGTAACCGGCACCAATAAAATTAAAGGTCAGATCCCACTAAGTGAAGCAGAACTCGTAGTGAGTGGCGGTCGCGGTTTGAAAGGCCCCGAAAACTGGGGTATGATTGAAGAACTGGCCGATCTGTTGGGAGCAGCAACTGCCTGTAGCAGACCGGTGGCTGATTCACACTGGCGCCCGCACCATGAGCACGTGGGACAAACAGGCGGCGCAGTTGCACCGAATCTGTATTTCGCGGTAGGTATTTCAGGAGCCATCCAGCACCTGGCCGGGGTTAACCGAAGCAAGGTGATTGTAGTGATCAACAAGGATCCCGAAGCACCTTTCTTCAAAGCAGCTGATTATGGTATCGTGGGAGATGCCTTTGAAGTAATGCCCAAAATCATTGATTCCGTTAAAAAACTCAAGGGAAAATAAGATTGCCTGAATGTTTAAGGAAGGTTGATAATTGAGAGGGTAAATCCCTCTCAATTTTTTATTAAAAACACGTAGTTTCGTGCCTTCATATGAGGAAGATAGAACTGGAAATAGTTGCCCTGTCCCACAGCATTACCCAAACGCATTCCTATGCAGTAGTGCTGGGAGAAGTTAACGGATTGCGCAGATTGCCTATAGTTATTGGCGGTTTCGAAGCCCAGGCGATTGCCGTGGCCCTGGAGAAAATGCAGCCCAGTCGCCCGTTGACCCACGACCTGATGAAAAATTTCATGAGTGCTTTTAATGTAGAACTCACTGAAATCATCATCAGTGATCTGCAGGAAGGCATCTTTTATTCCAAGCTTGTCTGCGTAGGCGAACACGATACGGTTGAAATAGATTCCCGCACATCAGATGCCCTGGCCCTGGCAGTGCGATTTGGATGTCCTATTTATACCTACGAAAACATCCTCGAAAATGCGGGCATCCTGATGGAAGACACTTCCGGCAAAAAGAAAAAGCAGGTAGCTGCTCCGGAGAGAGAAGAATCCGCGCACGAGGATCTCAAAACGCTCAGCGTTGAAGAGTTACACACCCTCCTGAATGAAGTACTCGAGCAGGAAGATTATATCCGCGCCATCGCCATACGCGATGAAATCAACAGCCGGAAAAAATAAATACCAAAACGCTTGTTTTGATAGTCTTCCCGAATGCAAAAATCAATCTTGGTTTACAGATTACCGGTAAACGTGCAGATGGCTATCACAACCTTCGTACTGTCTTTTATCCCATCCAGCTCGCAGATATGCTGGAAGCCATAAGGGCAGATGAGTTCAGCTTTCAATCCAGTGGTCTGCCGGTTGACGGCGAGTCAGATACCAATCTTTGTATCCGCGCCTGGAAACGCATGCAGCAGGAATACAACCTGCCTCCCATTTCTCTCTACCTGCATAAGATCATTCCCATGGGAGCCGGACTCGGTGGTGGTTCTTCAGATGGCGCCTTCACCCTCAGTTTAATCAACCAATTATTTAAGCTGGATTGCCCGGATGAGCAACTCAAAGCCTTTGCTCTCGAACTCGGCAGCGACTGTCCTTTTTTCTTATTGAACAAACCTGCGAAGGCAACTGGTCGCGGTGAAGAACTGGTGCCGATTGAGCTGCCCCAACTAAAAGACAAAACCATTCTGCTCGCCAACCCCGGTATTCATATAGCCACCGGCTGGGCATTTGGACAACTGGATCTGACAAAACCTGCTCTGCCATTTCCCGACCTTTCAACCCTGCCACTGGAGCAATGGAAGAATAACCTGCTGAATGATTTTGAACCAGTAGTATTTCAGCAGCACCCCGAGATTGCAGCTATCCGGGAAAGGTTCTATGCAATGGGTGCGGTGTATGCTGCCATGACCGGCACCGGCTCTACTGTCTATGGAATTTTTGATACTGCTCCGGCCGACTGGAAACAGCAATTTCCCTCGCACTACACGCTGCTTGAATCAAAATAATTGGCTATCTTGCCACTGCTAATGCAATGCCAAAAACACATACCAGCCTTTCTGGCCTTTAACCTGGATTTCCTCAATCATTGAAGGAATTGATCGATTCTACATGGGCGTAGTATGCCCTCTCCTTTTTAATTTTTCTTTCTCAACTCTTCTAATACAAGACTCATGTCAGTTGCTGTAACTGCGCTGTCTGAAAAGACGCAGTATTATCTCGATTTGGAATCCAAATATGGAGCACATAATTATCATCCCCTTCCGGTAGTCTTATCCAAAGGTTCCGGTGTTTTTCTCTGGGATGTGGATGGAAACCGTTATTATGATTTTCTGAGTGGCTATAGTGCCGTTAACCAGGGACATTGCCATCCAAAGATCATCCAGGCGCTGATCGACCAGGCACAGGACCTCACACTCACTTCCCGGGCTTTTCATAACAACCTGCTGGGTGAATACGAACAATACATCACCCAACTCTTCGGTTACGATAAAGTGTTGCCTATGAACACCGGGGTGGAAGGCGGTGAAACAGCCATCAAGCTGGCGCGCAGATGGGCCTATGTAAAAAAAGGCGTGGCAGAAAACAAAGCGCGGATCGTATTTGCGGAAAATAATTTCTGGGGCAGAACGCTGGCGGCCATTTCCTCCTCTACCGACCCCAGCAGCTATCATCAGTTTGGTCCCTTTATGCCGGGATTTGACCTGGTTCCTTATAACGACCTGCCGGCATTGGAGAAGGCTTTGCAACACCCTGATGTAGCTGCCTTTATGGTTGAACCTATTCAGGGGGAAGCAGGTGTAGTAGTGCCGGATGAAGGCTACCTGAGCAGCGTACGCGAACTCTGCACCCGTTACAATGTGTTGTTTATCGCGGATGAAATTCAAACCGGACTGGCCCGCACAGGAAAGATGCTGGCCTGTGATCATGAAAATGTGCGCCCCGATATCCTGATTTTAGGAAAAGCCCTGAGTGGAGGTGTATTGCCGGTGAGTGCAGTTTTGGCGGATGATTTCATTATGAACAATATTCATCCGGGTGAGCATGGCTCTACCTATGGTGGTAATCCCCTGGCTTGTAAAGTGGCGATGGCTGCCCTGCAGGTGTTAGTAGAAGAGAAACTGCCCGATCGTGCGGAAGAGATGGGTGCCTTACTGAGAATGGAACTTGCCAAACTCGATTCTCCTTATATCGGTACCATTCGCGGAAAAGGATTATTAAATGCAATTGTGATCAAACATTCCAATCCGGATGCTGCCTGGCAGCTTTGTCTCTTGCTGAAGGATGCCGGCTTACTGGCCAAGCCAACTCATGGAGACAAAATCCGTTTTGCGCCGCCATTGATTATTACAAAGGAACAACTGCTGGAATGTGTTGGTATTATAGACAGTTGTCTGAAACAATTATAAGTTAGTCCCTAACAAACAAAAGCCCTCCGGGGCTTTTATTTTTGACTCAGGTCCATTTTAGGAACAAAGGCCATCACCAGTTGCAGGACAGCAGCAATGATGTAAATGAAAAAAGCAGGTTGCCGGTCGGGACAATCACCTGCGTGACAGGTACTGAGCAAAATGAAATTGCGGAAGGCCCAGGCCAGGTTAAACCCCGAAAAAAAGAAATTGACCCGCTTGGCCCACACTTTGGGTATCAGGAACAGGAAAAAAGCGATTGCACTCATAAATACATTCACCAATCCCGGTTTCCCGTAGCGTGTTCCCTCAGTAGCAAAGCCCGAAATGGTAATCTCCGTGTCCGGAATCTTTACCCAGGTTACAAAACAACTGGCAATCACCACCAATGCCAGAAAAGCTCCAATCTGATTCGCGTATTTCATGTGTGCGAAATTAGCGTACCTTTTTGAAGAACTAATAAATTGTATTATTTCAAAATAACGTTTATGAATGTCCCTTTATGACATTCTATTGTCTCTACCAGCAACCCAATTGACTTTTATCTTTGTTTTGCCAAATGAGAAAGATTGTTTTCATCATACCCCCTGCGGTTGAACTACTGGACCTGGCGGGCCCCATGCAGGTCTTCTCCGAAGCTAACTTTCATGGACTTGAGGTACAGTTGGAATATTATTCAATTCAACCCAATACCGCCAGTTCAGTCGGATTGCCATTTGGTAAATTGCAGCTGTATAATAAGGCAAAGCTGCAACCAGGTGATTTTATTTTTATTCCGGGCGTACGTTTTGAAAGCATAAAAGCCATTATCACCGGAGAGAAAGAATTTTTCAATTGGCTAAAGGAAGCTGCCCAGCGTACTATAAACATCTGCTCCGTCTGCAATGCTGCCTTTTTTCTGGGAGAAGCGGGACTGCTCAACAATAGAGAATGTACCACCCATTGGCGAAGAGCAGAAGCCCTTCAAATACAATACCCCAAATCCAGGGTATTAAATGATGTATTGTTTGTAAAAAGCGATACGATTTACACAAGCGCCGGCATTAGTGCAGGTATCGATCTTGCACTCTCCATACTGGAAGAACTTACTGATCCATTTTTTGTCAACAAGGTAGCACGCGGACTGGTTGTCTATTATCGCAGAAGCCATCTGCACACTCAGCAGAATATTTACCTGGATTACCGGAACCATATCAATCCAAAAGTCCACCAGGTGCAGGATTATTTAGTTGAAAATTTAGGATGTGAATTTTCCCTTGAAAAACTGGCAGCGCTGGTGAATACAAGTCCCAGAAACCTGAGCAGGATATTTAAGGAAGCCACTGCAATTACGATTGGAGATTATCTGACCAAACTTCGCATCGAAAAAGCAAAAACACTGAAAAACAATCCCGACTATACAATTGATCATATCGCAGCAGAATGTGGTTTTAAGTCGCCACGTCAATTACAACGCATTTTAAAAACTTCTGCATAAAAATTAACCTACTTGAAGACAACTACTTTGCTCAGTATAGCGCTGCTTTTTCTGCTGGCAGGATTTCAGCAAAAAAAGGATCCACCCAAATGGGCACTCAAAGCTACCTACCATGAAAGTTGCAGCTGCAATGCACCCTGCCCTTGTCCATTCGGACTACCCATGACCAACTCCTTCTGCAAACTGAATAGTTTAGTGGAGATTCACGAAGGGCACTACAATAACATCAACCTGGCAGGAGTTCGGGTGATCCTGAGCGGATCCGCGGGTCAATGGGGAGAATACTATTTTGATGAATCAACCACCATTGAACAGCAACAGGCAGTAGAAGTCATTCTGAAAACAGTTGGCATAACGGGATTTACTACTATCCTGAATAGCAAACGAACCCATATCAGCTTTGAGAAAAAGGACGACAACCTGAGTTTTTCAACTTCCAATATTAAGGTTGAAATGAGCATGGTGAAAGGAAATAATAACCAACCGGTTATCGTACAAAATTTAAAAGGGAAACTATTTGAAAATTATATCCCTTATCTGTCTCACACCAATATCCGATCCTTTTCAGATACCAGTTATAATTTTTGCTTTAAAAAGAAAGCAGGCTTTACTGCTCAATGGGACCTAACCGATAACAACTACAAATAACATGTATAAACAACTCATTTCAGTCGCGGTAGTAATACTAACACTCACCTTCTCCAATAAGGCACTGGCCCAGCTTGCAGATAGTTTGATTGTTATTGGCCAGCGGCAGCAAATTCATTCAAGCATCCTGAAAGAGAAGCGTACGTATTCTGTTTACCTGCCGGAATCCTACAAAAGAAACCCCTCCAAATCCTATATCGTTGCTTATGTACTGGATGGAGAAAGAATCAAATTCCTGGAAGTGGCCGGAATCGCCCAATCCATGCACTCTGCCATTAACCTCAAATTACAAATACCAGAACTCATCCTTGTTTCTATAGAGAATATCGACCGCACCAGGGATTTCACTCCAACCAACTCCATGAACTACCTTGATCGGGATGATATTGCCGCCTTTAAAACCAGTGGGAAAGCAAATGAGTTCATGCAGTTCATAGAAAAGGAATTGATGCCGGAGATAAATAAAAACTACCGGACAGTACCGCAATCTATGATTATCGGACATTCAGCGGGCGGACTCTTTGGGTTGCATTGCCTCCTGGAAAACCCGAACCTGTTCAGCTATTATTTATTGATTGATCCCGCCTGGTTCTGGGATCGCAACTTTATTGGAAAAAGAGGAAAAGAGATCCTGGCAAAAAAGAAAGATTTAAAGGCAAGGATCTTTATCGCATTAGCCAATAATCTCCAGGATGACAAAAGACATTATGAATGGGGACAGGAATTTTACAGCCTGCTCAAGGAAAACAAATCGCCGGATTTGTATGCAGACCTAAAATATTTTGATGATGAAAAACACCTGACGGTAACCATACCTGCTACTTACTACGGACTTCGCTCCATCTTTCGTCCATTTGAAATAGATCTCAATGAAGTAACAAAAGACCCCAGCGTATTGGCCAATTACACTGCCAACATGAAAAAAGAACTGTTCCTGGATACCAAACCCGATGAGCGCTTTGTAAATACCATCGGTTATGTAGCACTGCACGACCGGCAAATTCCTGATATAGCGGTACAAATTTTCGAGATCAATACAAAAAATTATCCTGAATCTTTAAATGTGTGGGACAGCCTGGCTGATGCATACCTCGTAAAAGGTTACAAGGAGAAAGCCAAAAAATGCTACGAAACTATTCTGAAACTTTCTCCCACCAACAGCCAGGCAAAGAAGAAGTTGGAAACGTTGACTAAGTAAGTTGAAAGCAATCTGAACTTAACTGAATGCAACTATGACACTACTAATCAGTTGAATGAGCGCAACCGGTACCCAGATTCGTTCAATTTTACTAGGGGTGATTGAGTTTAAAATAGTTCCTATGAGGGCAAACAGAACTACTACCCAAATGGCAATACTGGAATAGAATAGCAACTCAGGAAAGATCAATCCAGCTCTGATTACTACAATCATAATCAGCACCAATAACACGATGGCATTAAGAATGGCAACCCATCTCATTTTGGGCGGGTATTTTCCCGGGAATTTACCTCCCATAGAAGCTGCCCCCCATGGAAGACCGATTGCCAGACACAATTGAAAAAGAATTACGAGCAAGGTCGCAAGGGTGAATACTAAAGCCGCCATCAAACCAATTTTACTGGTCAAATTAAGCAAATCACTGAATTGGAAATTACCAAAGGATAATTCCTGCTGCTTTTCAATAAAATAAATTTGAGGTTAATATAAGCCAATGAATAAAATAACTGCTATACTCCTCTCGATGTTGTTGGTTGCAAGTTCCCTATCCGCACAAAAAACGCTTCGACTTTCTCAATTGCATAAAAAAGGAAAATTGGTTGCGGTTAACCGGACGATCAGTATTGAAACCGATGCGCTGTCAGATTATATCAAAGTATCGGAATCAACCGGAGAAGGAATAATCTGGTTGCCAATTGAAAATAGTACTACTGGCTCTTTCACCTTAGAGTTAAGAGGGAAAGATGAGTTACAGAAAAGTTTTGTAGGACTGGCGTTCAGCGGACAAAATGATTCTACCTACGAAGCGGTATATTGCCGTCCCTTTAATTTCCTTGCTTCTGATTCGGTTCGAAAAATTCATGCCATCCAATACATCGCTCATCCGGAATTTACCTGGAAGAGACTAAGGGAAGAAAGGAATAGCGAGTTTGAAAATCCTATCCAATTTCCCCCGGAGCCCAATAATTGGTTTAGTATGACCATACATGTTACTGAAAAAGAAGTAATAGCACTGATTAATGGAAATGCGAATCCTGCATTAAAAATAAAGCGCCTCCAAACTTCTCAAGCAGGTAAAATCGGAATTTTCCTCGGTTCCGGCAGTGGAGGAGATTTCAGAAAATTGGTTTATTCAACGAATTGAGTTAGGGGTTACGTACTAATTGAAAAGCTCAGCAATCGTTGTTTCCAGCCCATTCTCCTTATTAATGACAACCTGCAGTTGTTTTGCGTTGTCATATAATGCCTCGTTGCTCAACAACTCACGCACACTATCCAAAAACTGTTGCCGACTCAATTTACTCAAAGGGATGGGCTTAACTCCCACCCCTTTCTTGTATGCCTGTATACCCCAGAACTGCTGATCCCCAATCGGGTGCAGAATAGGACAAATCAGAAAAGGTTTTCCGGCTCTTAAACATTCTGAAGTGGTTCCAATGCCCCCATGATGAATGATCGCCTTTGCCAACGGGAATAACTTTTCATATGGAGCAGCACCAATTACTTTTACACTGGGATTATTCTCTAATCGGGCAGTTTCTTCCAGTCCCCACCCTTTTACAATAATGATTCGGATATTCAATTCACGCGTTAATCGAAGTATGGCATCCTGCAGATCAAACCTGCTTTTGAAAGGCATACTGCCAAATGTCAGAACTAAGGGAGGAGTTCCGGATTGAATAAATTCCAGCAGATCAGTTGGCAGTTCCTGCTTTGACATACCGTACCAAAAACCAGCAAAGGTCGATTGAGTCGGAAAGTCTGGGGGTACCGGCAGAAAACCGGGACTGATACCATATATGTTTTTCACCACCGGCACGGTAAACTTCTTTGGCAGATTACAGGATGCCCGAAATTTACCAATAGGATTAGATAACAACCGAATACTCAAATTGGAAAAGGTATAACTGATCCGGTTCAGAAAGGAAGGAATCGGTAACCCACTAAATGCCGGGTTGGCAAATGCAGTAGTAGGTTCTACAATTGGTAAAACTGAGGCACGGATCATTTTCTGCGGAAACTGATCAGCAAAACTATCCGCCAGTGTCTTGACATGATATAAAACAAGATCACTTTCCTTAGCCAATTGATAAAACGCAATAAGAGAATTGGTGATCAATGGATACACCCAATTGTTTAAATTACGGCGAATCGCAAAGGGATTACCCTTCATCATTTTTTTCCCTTCTTCGGAATTCAATACCTCCTGAAAATCTGCCTCTACAGGAAGAAACTGGATACCATGATCGCGAACCATAGGTTCAAAGTTTTTGGCAGTTGCCAGGGTTACTTCATGTCCCCGACGTTGAAGTGCCTCGCCCAAAACAGCATACGGCTGCACATCTCCACGGGTACCCATGGTCAATATTGCTATCTTCAATGCTTAATTTTAATCTTAGAACAACTAAATTAACTACTTATCAAGTTCCATTTTTTACCACTCCTCCAATTTTCAAGCCTTGCATGAAAACATTCCATTTCCTTAAAAACAAATACGGGGCAGAGATCCTAATGGATATTGGCAAGTACGAGGATATCCCTGCCTATTATTTTGAGGACAACTTACATACTACGGATTTTTATGAAATTGTTTTTTTTCTCAAAGGTAATGGCCACCTGGAACTGGATAACCAGCAAATAAAACTCAGAAACCACTCCATCCTCTTTCTCTCACCTTATCAAAAAAGGCGCTGGTTTGTAGATAAAAGCAAAATTGATTGTTACTTTCTGCTCTTCCAGGATGGATTTCTATCGAGTTTTTTTTCTGACAAACTCTTCACTTACAAACTTCAGTATTTCTACAACAAATCCAATCCCTTATTCATTCAGCCGACTCCTGAATTTACAAATCAGCTCCACAGTTTGCTGCAGGACTTACATACCGAAATCAGGCATTACCGGTCAGACAGTGAACACATGACCCGTTCCATCCTCTACTATATATTGATCAAACTGAACCGGGCCTATGCCGCAGAATACCAGCTCTCCTCTCAAATGGAAAGCAATACCATCGCCTTTGCTTTTAAAAAACTGGTACAGGAACAAATTGAAAAACAACGGGGCATCGATTTCTATGCCAGGAAACTGGGTATCAGCCGCGTTTCACTGAATGCTATCATCAAAAAACAATTCGGTATTACCGTTTCCGAAATGATCCAGGAATACATACTGGTGGAGATTAAATCCAAACTCTCTTATACCAGTCTGAGTGTAAAAGAAATCGCAGATCAGTTGAATTTTTCAGAGCCCCATCACCTCTCGCGATTTTTCAAAAAAAGAACCGGACTATCACCCAAAGACTTCAGAACTACTTATCAAAATGGTAGGTCTGTTTCCTGATTGGTAGGTACCTGCCACTTATTTTACAGGAGTTTTGTTTGCCTAATTCTTTTTATGGCAAGATTACTTTTCCTCTTCCTTCTTTTCCTCCAAACAACTGTAGTTGCTCAATCCAACAAACCACGCGTTCTACTGATTTCAATAGACGGATTACCGGATTACCTGCTCGACCGCTACCTGGATCAGGGAATTCTCCCACCCAATGGAGCATTTGCTACCATCCGCAAAAAAGGAACGTATGCACAAACTGTCTATCCAATCAATGTTGCTTCCACCGGCCCGTCGCATATCTCCATCTTTACAGGTGCCAGTCCCGCCCAAACAGGCATTGTTGGCAATGGTTTCCGGCATATTGAACAAGGATGGAATACCCCTTCTCTATCCGCCTTTCGACAACCCATAGCCGCAGAAACCATCTTTCAGGCTGCCATGCGGCAAGGCAAAAAAGTGATGGCATTGGGTGGTGTAGGCATCGACAACAGCAGTGTTTCCAGAATGACCGATTACTTTCTGAAGTATCCCGAAAAAACCGGCCCATCTATCTTTATTGATTTAAAACCTGGCGATTCAGGCTTCCTGGTAAAAGAAGCTTTCTATAAAAAGATGGAGCCTGTAAACGCTCAATCTACTCCTTCCTTACAATTGTCCAGCCAGCTCCAGGTACCACTTTATTTCTATCTAACCGATTCCGCTCACAATGAGGCCAATATCCTTCGACCACTAAAACAACTGATCGTAGATACGGATACTGATCCTTCCAATGGGCATGCAGCTGCTTTGGTACCTGATACCTGGACAACCCTGCAATACCATACAAAGGATAAACAGTATTCTACTTCTCTTCGCATCCTGCAGCAGGATGAAAGGAATAATTCCTACAGGATCTTTATCAACGCGCCGGCAGAACTGGTGCTGTACCCGGAATCCTTTCAACAGCAACTACAGCATAGCTGCGGATGCTGGCCAGGGGAACCGGAGAACCTCAAACAAACAGCCGGCCTTATTTCTGAAACCACCTGGCTGGAACAGGTGGATCAGTTGGCATTGTATTTCAGGAATTGCATCCTGGAAGGCATGCAGGCGGCGGACTGGGATTTGCTCTTTGGTTATTTTTCCACCCTGGATGATGTGCAACATCGATATACCCTGACGCATCCGCGCCAGCTGGATTATCACGCGGAAAATGGAAAACGCGTACAGCGATATGCCTCTATTGTGGAAAAATATGTTCAATTGATCGATCGGTATCTAATGGAAATAATGCAAGCCGCGCCTCCCGGCACTAACATCCTGTTGTTTTCGGATCATGGTATGATTCCTATTCACAACACCTTGCTGCTCTCCAATTACCTGGAAAAACAAAACTTTTATGTATCCAGAGGAGAACTGAAAGCCATTAGCAGTGGCAATTCGGCACATATTTACCTGAACAGGGAAAAGATCCCGGAAGCGCAGCGAAACTTTTATCTGAAGCGATTAAGTCAAGAATTGAAAGCACTCACCGATTCTGTAACAGGTCAACCCGTCTTTGAACTAGTCGCCAATCAGGAAGAACAACAACAATACGGACTCTACCATCCTGCTTTTTCAGGGGACCTTTTTGTAAGTTGTAAAAGCGGTTACTCACTCTCAGACAGGCTTCTGCCAGAAGTACCTTACCTGGTGAACAATACATTTGACCTAACCCTGCATCAAAACAGTAACCAGGCCACCCGCGACTTTTTGATGAAAGGAACCATGAATGAAACTGGCAGAGGAGTACATGGCAACCTGGCTACTCTAAGAGAAGGCCAGTCGATATTTTATGCTATTGGTCCGGCTATCCAGGCCACTGAACTGCCACCCATATCTGCCTTACAAATTGCGCCAACCATTGCCCGGATACTGGGAATTCATCCTCCCCTGCAGGCACGGGAAAAAGCGATCTGGTGACAGAATAACCTTTACTTTTAAATCACCACCCTGTAACATTTTTTTATCCCGGTTATCTATATAGACAGGATATGGAATTTAAATCGATTTACTCAGCGTATTCGGCAAAAATATTCCGCTTATGCTTGGGGTATATAAATAATGAAGAAAAGGCCCGGGATATCACCCAGGAAACTTTTATTGCTGTATGGCAAAACCTGGATAAGTTCCGGGGCGATGCAAGCATTGGAACCTGGATATTCAAGATTGCCGTAAATAAATGTTTGCAACAATTGAAGTCTGATAAACGACAAAAGGAGAAGCTGGCCAATTATCCGGTGGGAGTTTTGTCAGAATTGTCAGATATGGACCTGGAGGCCAAAGAGAAGCGAAAGTTACTGTATGACTGTATAGCTCAATTACCTGAGGCAGACAGGTTGCTGATTGGGTTATATCTGGAAGATTTGCCTCAGGATAAGATTTCAGAAATCATGGGAATCAGTCATTCCAATGTGCGGGTGAAAATTCACCGGATCAAATCATTCCTCACAGAAAAAATAAAGAAAAATGGAAAGTTTTGACGATATAAAATCCATCTGGCAATTGGAAAAAGGGGATCAGTTGCCACACGCGGATGAAATTGAAAAAATTGCAAAAGCATTTAAAATGAAAAAGCAAAACAAGGCAAAAACATTAATGGGATTGCTAATTGGCTTAATCCTCGGATACATTGCCGTCTGGATGGGCCTTGAGAATGTACTATGGACTACCCGTGCAGGTTTAATTATCAGCGTGCTTGCCATCCTGTATGTGTTGTGGTTCAAATACCAGGAACTGAAAAAAGAAGATCAGGCTGAACCGCTCAACAGTGCCGCATTTTTAACACAGTTAAAATTGGAGTTGATTAATAAGAAAGAGGAGCAAACAAGGATGATGATATTTATACTATTATTCTTTCTAGCCTATGCATTTTTTATTTATGAAAAGGTGTCAGTCAACATCCAGTTATTGTTCAAAGGTTACAGCATCCTGGTGTTTGTAATTGGGATCTTCTGGTTCGTGTTCCGTCCCCTCGTCTACAGATCCTACCGCAAGTCAATTCAAAAAACAATTACCCAAATCGAAGACATTCAACACCAAATTAATTCCAATGAAGCCACTCCTTAATCTGGTCCTGCTGCTGGTTACCGACGAAGCGTAGCCTGGGTTTTCACCCCTCCTTCAACAAGATAAACACGCTGAATTTTTCGATTTGCGTCAAAAACATACTCTAGCTGGATATCAATATCCGGCTCCGATACGAATAATTTAGTTTTTGATTCAGGTCGTAGTTCCAACTCTCTTCCCATATTCAGGAGTAGCCTGCCCTCCTTTTCAACAACTTCAAAAGGAAACGGCGCTTCGAACTTAGCCTCAAAATCTTTCAGATTTGCAATATTTATCTTTTTATGCTTATACGGGATAACCATTTCTTTGTTGAATAATATACCTGCAAGTCCTTTTGCAAAAAAATCAAGATTGGTTTCTCTGTTAGAAAGAATAATAATGGAACTTTTGTTGTGTGGAAAATAAATCATGGAAGAACTATAACCAGGGATATTCCCATTGTGTGAATAAGTCTTATGATCAAATAAATAATCGATAAAAATGCCGTATCCGGCACCTTTAACCGGCTGATTGGGTGTATGCATTTTGGAATAATACTCCCGTTTCAACAATTTTCCTCCATGGAGTGCCTGGTTCCAGGTAAATAAGTCTTTTACAGTTGAAACCAATCCACCGTGACTATGTACATAGTTATAAGGAACTTTAGATTCTGTTCTTAATTCAGGGAAAATTCCGCTATATCCGTAGGCTTTATTAGGCAGGATGGAATCCTGGTATAAAACCCTGCTCTGCTTCATATTCAGCTCTTTGAAGAATGTCGATTTAATATACCTGTCATATTGTTCATCGGTGATGAGTTCCAATATATAACCAAGTAACACATAATTGGTATTGCTGTAGCCCCAAAAACTACCCGGAGAAAAGTTTAATGGCAGCCTTTTGATTTGATTAATAATAGTATCCCGTAATACTTCATGTGGGTATGAAAATTGCCGGTCAAACAGCTCAGGATACTGAGAAAAGTCTTTAATACCAGCTGTATGATTCAGCAACATATGAATAGTAATGCTATCACCCCTGGGGAAATCAGGAAAGAATTTGGTGATGGGATCGTCCAACGTAAGCATCCCCTGTTCCGCCAACTGCAATATTGCCACTGCAGTAAATTGCTTGGTTAATGAGGCAATGGGAAATTTAGAATACGTGGTATTGGGAACAGACCATTCCCGATTGGCTGAACCGAAACCACTCTGGTAAATGATCTTATTGTCTTTCGAAACCAGGATAGCGCCATTAAAATTATAAGTTTTTGAGTATGCTGCTGCATACTTATCCAGTAGTAGTTGCTCTTTGGTTTTACTTTGACTGCTGAGGGGTAAGGCACTAACAAAACACAATAAGAGTAGTAAAATCTGCTTCATAAAAGGAGTTACAGCCAAAACGAAACAGTTTGGAAAAATATTGTAAACTGGCTACAGGAAGCGAAAAACAGTCGTTCACGAAAAAGATCTCTGCTAGGCCAATCTTCTTAAGTTTTTCCATCAACGGTCAGGCACAAACAGAAACGGCTAAAATTTATCTCATCCGGGAGGGTATGCATGAAGGATCTGCTGTCCCCTGCTCCATTTTTAAAGATGAGGAGTTACTCTGTAAGCTGAATAATAAACGTTATTCCATTCACGAAGTGGCACCCGGCACCTATACCTTCCATACCCAGTGGAATGGTAACAAACCCAACAGAGATAAAAGAGGGGATATTCAGGTTACACTGGAAGCAGGCAAGACCTACTACATCAAATTCAACCCAGTTGCTAAGGCATTCAATGGGTATGTAGGGAATTGAAATAGGCGTGGAATCCGGATTCTTACCATAGGGTAACGTATTGAATTACTGAATATTTTACTTTAAAGGAAAATATTCGTCCATGCCCCGAAGAAGTTTCATCCGGAATGGCTTGTTGTTTATCTTATTGTTAAGCAGTTCTATCTCCGCTTTTAGTTCCTCCCCTACTTTAATACGTTATCAGGATAAGATCAGGATACGGGAAGCGATCCATATAGCAAAACAATACAGCGAACAGATTTGGAAAAACATGCAGCAATTACCTTTTGTAGTATTGCTGGTTACAGACAGTACGGAGTTTCTGATTCACCATCCTTATCCTTCCTCAGATTTCCAGCTATCAGAAAATGATTCCATTCTGAAAACAAGGATCTATTTCCGAGCCAGGCGTTTCTCTAATAAGCTGCTGGCAACCTTTCCGGCAGTAAATGGAGTGCCCTGCATCGTTATTGGATTACCTGAAAAAACAAATAAATCATCCAGTGAATGGACCATTACATTATTACATGAACATTTCCATCAGTATCAATTTTCTTCAAAGGGGTATTACCAGGATGTTGAAGGATTAAATTTATCACGCGGCGACTCAACCGGTAGTTGGCAATTAAATTATCCCTTCCCTTATGAGGATGAAAAAATCGTCCTTCAATTTAACCGATTTAGAACTGCTTTGCACGAAGCTGTTTTGAATAGAATGAATAAAAGCTTTAACCGGTATTTCAAAAATTACCGGAAAGAAAGGGAGAAGCTGAAAACTATTCTGAAACCTGCTGATTATAACTACTTATCCTTTCAGATTTGGCAGGAAGGGATTGCCAGGTATACTGAATATAAATTTCTAACCTTGCTGGATGACTACACTCCTTCTACTGAAATGAAATCGCTTCCTGACTATATCCCTTTTTCTGACCTGAGGAATAAACTCTTCAAAAATGAAACAGACTTTCTAAATAAAATGAACCTATCGACAGATAATAGAGTTTGTTTTTATTCAATCGGATTTGCCGAAGCATTATTACTTGACAAAGAAAATGAACAGTGGCGAAAGCACTATATTTCTGATAAATTTTTTATCGAAAACTATTTCCGAAAATTATAAAAAGACTGTAACAAAAATTGAGATTGATCGTCCTACTCAAAACCTGTCGAAACATGGACAATACATCTATCCAAAACGAACTGATCAAATTAAAAAGATCGCATGCACGAACTAAGCAACTCTATTTGGGATCCTTACTTTTAGTAGGTATTGCGTTAGTTACAGTATCTTTTACTAAACTCAATCGATTTGATCTTATACGGGCAAAAGGGATAATCATAGAAGATGCCAATGGGAAAGACAGAATTCTTATAGGAGCACCTGTCCCCTTTTCCAAAAACCGCGTACGAACAGATACCGCATTGGTAAGAAAACACTGGGCCAGTCAATTCGATGATCCCAATCAATATATGGGTTGGTATAAAAAATATAAAAACGCATCCAATGGTATCATCTTTATGAATGAAGAAGGTTTTGACGAAGTATTGGTTGGGCAAAATTTAGCCGATGCCAATGTGGGTGTGCGGATGTACGAAATATCAGGTATCCTCTTTAACAATAAAAAAGGATGGGAACGCGGTGGCGCCAGAGTTAATACCAGCGCAGATGGCAAAACCCGGCAAGGTGTTGGTTTTGATGATGAATCTGGAGAAGCTATGCACATGGTAACGCTGGAAGATGGCAGTAAAGCGCTCATCATAGCGGACGAAAAAGGAAGTCTCCGGATTGGTATGTCTCAGAAACCTGGGGAACTCTTCCAAAACAAAGAATCTTTTACCGGAATCAAGTATTTCAACAACCAGGGAAAACTGGTCTGGGAACAGCAGATGAAACCATAATGAAATTTTTTTCCTACTTAACTAATCTAAAAACAAGAATGATTAACGAAACTCCAACTATCGAAGTATAAATAAGCTTATTGTATTTGGCCAGCCATTCCGGCAAATAGATATCAAAATTATTTCTAGTAGAATCGGAATATTTCCTGGCCCAAACAGTTAATGGACAATACATGTTGAACAATACCAAAACGATTCCTTCCAGCACAATTAGTCCATAACAAAACCATAGCCAAAAATCGATCCGGTTAAAAATGACAGCATAGAGAATATAAAATATTACGACATTAAAGAACACCCAGATAAGGGTGTGCAACAACTTAATCAACTGAAGTTTTGTTGCGGGTTTCATTTATAAATTATTAATCCCTGTCAATTCCAATGATTTCTCCCTTTTCAAGTTTTGTTTTCAATTCTTCTTTCAGCATTGGCAAAGGTTCCTGAATAAAGGCCTGTTCACCTTTTCTTTTTATGTCTGAAAGCCCCCTGCTCTTATTCGTCTCATATTGATTTAGCAACACAAAAACGGTATCTCCAACAACCTTATCCACTTTCAGCAGTGTATATTGTTTATAGTCTAGTTTGATCTCATAGATGTCTCCTTTTTCAGCAGACATAATAAGTTGAGCATATTTTTTATCATTTTGCTTACCTACTACGGTGCCCCAGGTAATTAACAAAGCGATAATGGCTATACCGGAAAACATCCAAACCGGAGTTTTACTGCCAGACTTTAGGTTTGTATAACTGGCTTTCAGGTTTTCGGTAAACTCTTTGTTCTGTACTACCTGTTTACAATTAGAACATTGAGTTGCTCCTGTTTTACCAAGGGGAAAAAAGGGAATCCAATAAACATGGGCGTACTTCTGAAATACCAACATTTCCAAACTATTCTGTGTTCCGCAATTGGAACACTTATCAAAGAGGTTTTCTGTCCCGATTTGTGTTGACTTAGTTCCGTAGAAAATCATACTTATTGTGTCTTGTTAGATTGTACTAATATAGAAGGATTTCCTGATGGTTTTCCTTTCATTCCAGTAAATCAACAATTTTTATCCCTCCTTTTTCGGCCTATACTTCCCAGGCCCCGACCGGTGTTCCGGAGGCCGGTAACCATATCTTGTTTTGTAGCGATTCCGGTTCCATTCCTGCCATTCTTCCGATTTGGTGGACACCATCACACAATTAAAGCCAGTCAGCCCGGGATCAGCCATTTTAGCTTTGCCCAGGAAGTACACAAAGGCATCGTCCACATTCTTGATATGGAATTCCTTATAGCCTTTGACCAGCTTTCCGGCTTCAGAATGATATGATATGAAATACCAGGGCATGATTAAAATGCTAAATTACTTAGCTCTACTATGTCACATTAAGTTCTTTGAATTTTTCTGGGTCGAAATGCAGGTCGG